>Ga0070697_100001046_pt1 | contig 20897 bp, 19 predicted proteins | sample KBSK1501metaG_FD_65475 | JGI IMG/M metagenome (GOLD analysis project Ga0070697, IMG submission 65475) | Corn, switchgrass and miscanthus rhizosphere microbial communities from Kellogg Biological Station, Michigan, USA - KBS K1-50-1 metaG | ecosystem: Host-associated > Plants > Roots >... | reverse complement strand
GCCAGATTCATGATGACTTGGTCGATCTGGCCAGGATCGGCTCTCACCGCGCCCAAGTCCGCGCTGGGAATCATGACCAGGTCAATGTCCTCGCCAATCATCCGGGTAAGCATCCTCAGGTTTTCAGTGACGACTGAGTTGAGGTCCAACACCTTCGGAGTCATCATCTGCTTACGACTGAAGGCCAGAAGTTGGCGAGTAAGCGATGTGGCTCGGTCCGCGGCGTTTGCGATCTCTTGCGCGGGGCCGCGAAGAGCAGGGTCGGGGCCGATGCGGTCCAGCAGGAACTCACCGTATCCCGAGATCACCATAAGCAGATTGTTGAAGTCGTGAGCAATACCACCGGCGAGCCGGCCAACTGCTTCCATTTTTTGAGCCTGGCGGAATTGCTGCTCCAAACCACGGCGCTCGGTTACGTCTTCAGTGAAGAGTTCGAAAAAGATGGCCTTGCGCTCATCGCGTATAGCGCGGCCCGAGAGACGTACCACGATAGAGCTACCATCCTTGCGTACCCAGTCCGCGACCAATTCGTTAAACCGATGTTGAGAGCGAAAGAAGTCGGCGAGGGTAAACCACTGCGCCGGTTCCCGATACAGATTGCCGAGATTGTGCCCTACCAAATCCGAGCTCGAGCCGTAACCCAGCATGAGAACCAGAGCAGGATTGGCGTCGACAATAGTGCCTGTCGAGTCGCAGCGGCAAATGCCATAAGGCGCATTGGTCACCAAAGAACGAAAATTGATTTCCGATCGGCGTAATGCTTCCTGCACCGAGCGCAGTGCCGCGTTGAACCAGCAGATCAGCAAAGCCACGACCACAAACAGTGTCAGGTGCACGATGGCTTTGCGGTAATCGCTGGGCGAGCGCGCTGTCTCTAATGAAAAATAGGCGCTTACCGTGAGGGCGAAAGTAGTGGCGGCCAAACCGGGTTTCCATCCGCCATACCAGGCACTTACCATGATGGCGACGGCAAAAACAACGAGCCGGCTTTCCACCACGTCGGACAGCAGCAACGCCGGTATCAGAGCCAGACTAATGCTAAGGACGGCAACCCCGTAACGCAGGATTGGCGCCCTGGTGGGAGCGATATGGCGGGTGCGGAGAAGGGGGAGCTTCACTCGCATACAGCCCAATCCTAGTTCCATAATGGGAAGGCAGCGAGTTACGCTAGTACATCCGAAATCTTGTTCGAAGGTACGACCTCTGCTTCGGCCAACTTCTCATGGCAGCTTCAAAACTTAGGATTCACAGTAGGACCGGCCAATGACACCGCGTTTTAGCCATATCCGGGCAAAAACTTGCAAGAAACTGTGGAAAGCCCGAAACTACTCGCGCTTCCTTATATAAGAGACGCATGAATATCGGGCTTTTCGGCGGAACCTTCGATCCGATTCATAACGGACACATCGCGCTAGCCCGCGCGGCCCGCGAACGTTGTGAGCTCAGCCGGATCTATTTTGTCCCGGCAAATATTCCGCCCCACAAGCAGCGGCCGCCAGTGGCATCGTACTTCGACCGCTATGCCATGGTGGCGCTCGCAACCAGAGAAGAAAGCGCATTCCTGCCTTCACTGCTGGAAGCGCCGGGGACAGTATTCGATCTGCCTCGCGGCAAGGGAAAACACTCCGGGCAGGCGGTCGTGGGAGCGAATTACACTATTGATACAATCCGACGGTTGAAGCAGACACTCAAGAAGAGCGACCGGCTGTTCCTTCTGATCGGAATCGACGCCTTCAAGGACATTGCCAGCTGGCACGAAGCCGAGGCGCTGTTTCAAGAATGTGAGTTCATCGTAGCCGGCCGTCCCGGATATTCGCTGGCAGATGTCGCGAATTCACTCCCAGAAAGTCTGCGCCCTTCATCGGCAGTGACCAAGCCGTTTGCCAGGCAACCCGCCAAAGGGGACCTGGTGTTGAAGGGGGCAACCGTCCATTTGTTAGACAACGTACATCAACCGGTTTCGGCAACCGCAATCCGCGAAGCGGTGGCGGCAAAACGGCCGCTGCGGAAATTTGTGGACCCGGCAGTCGCGGAATACATCAAAAAGCTGGCACTTTACCGTGGATAGTTGTTTCAGCCCTCATCGGTTGCCACGATGAGCTTGGCTGGCTTTACAATGGCACCAAGCTTGCTCTTTAGTATGTGGGACCACGGCACTTTTTGTATTTCATGAAGAAGACACATCTTAAGCAACCGGTATTTGAAGCCATCAGCGCCTGTCAGGAAAAAAAGGCGGAACAGATCGCGATATTGGAGTTGGATCCAGGCTCAGGCGCCTTTACCGATTACTTTGTTGTGTGCAGCGGCACCAATCCCCCCCAGGTCCAGGCCATTTCCGACGAAGTGGAAGAACGCCTTCAGAGATCGGGTATGCATCCGGCTCACGTGGAGGGCTACAAGCAGGCGGAATGGGTGCTGCTGGATTATGTGGATTTCGTAGTGCACGTATTTTCCGAGAAGGCGCGCAGCTACTACGACTTGGAACGGCTCTGGAAATCAGCCAAACGGCTCGAGCCTGGAGATCTCACCGCAGCAGCGACCAGAAAAAAACGTGCACCATCACGCCCCTTGAAAAAGAAGCGGGCATAAAGGTCATGTTCCGCGCGATTACCCATTTCTACTGACCCTCGACCGCTGATAACTATCTCCATGAAGCTCAAAATTGCCTGGATCGGCAAGACCAAAGAGCCTGCAATCCAGGCGCTCACCGACGACTACGTAAAACGACTATCCCACTATGCCCAGGTAGAACCAGCGCCGGTGAAAGACGAATCGGTGCTGTTGAAGTATTGTGCCAGCGACGCTCGTCCGACAAGACATACTCTAGTTCTTCTGGATGGCCGGGGAAAGCAGCTTTCTTCTGAAGAGTTGGCGAAGTTTCTGCGAGAGCATCAGGAACGCAACCCATTGCCGCTACTCTTCGCAATCGGTCCGGCCGACGGGTTCACGGATGAAGCTCGCAAGGCCGCTGGGCTGGTGCTCTCATTATCCAAAATGACATTGCCACATGAGTTGGCGCGGATCGTACTGCTGGAGCAGCTCTATCGTGCATTTACCATCCTGAAAGGCCATCCCTACCACTTAGGTCACTGAACGTTTCAGGAAATCCGGCGTGTACCTTCGTGATGTGTTGCATCGGCATGCGAGGGTTTACAGTCTGTCCGACGCATAAGATCTTGGGCGTATCCTTTGGAGGGATGCCATGAAGAATCCTTTAGAAGTACTCCGCACGAAAGAGCAGGAGCTGATGAAGGTAAAGAAAGAGGTCGAGGCGTTGCGTATTACCGTCCACTTACTCGGCGAAAGCAACCAAACTGACGAAGCCATGAACTTACGTCAAGTCATCGAGATGCCGTAGGTAAGTCAATCCCAGCTCGAAATTCCGAGCTTGCCAAAGCTTGCGCTCTGAATCCCCAAGAATCCCCAAGAGCGGTCGGGATGCTCTTCCCCGCTGTAATCTGCCAAAACAGGTACAATCAACAGCTTGCCCAGTATGTCCGATATCCGTCGTGGACTAATCATCGTAAATACCGGCCCTGGTAAAGGGAAAACCACCGCCGCCATGGGTACAGGGTTGCGCGCAGTTGGACAGGGTATGCGCGTGCTCATGTTGCAATTTCTGAAAGGCTCCTGGCACTACGGGGAACTAGACGCCGTAAAGGCATTCGGCGACAAGTTCGTCATGAAACAAATGGGACGCGGTTTCGTGAAAGTGGGGACCGAGAAGCCTGATCCCGAAGATGTCCGCATGGTCGAACAGGCCTGGACAGAAAGTGAGCAGGCGATTCAGTCGGGTGATTGGGATCTTGTTATTCTGGATGAAATTAACTACGCCATCAGCTATGGAATGCTTGATCCCGTAAATGTGGCTGAGAGCCTCAAAAAGAAGCCCGAGATGGTGCATGTTATCTTGACCGGACGGAACGCTCATCCGACAATAGTCGAGCTAGCCGACACGGTTACCGAAATGCGCCAGGTAAAACACGCTTACGAGAAGGGAGTCATGGCGCAGAGAGGGATCGAATACTAGGCATTAGAAAGTGGCAATCGTAAATCGCATGACGTGGTTCAAGCGCCAATCCGGTGAGCTGGATACTTCGGGCGAAAAGAAAGTTCGCACGGAAGGCCTGTGGGTAAAGTGTGAACAATGCCGGCAGATCATCTGGAAAAAAGATCTGGAAGACAATCTGAACGTCTGCCCCAAGTGCGACAAACATTTCCGAATCGACGCTCGTGCCCGCCTGGCACAGCTTCTCGACGACAACGAGTATGACATCACCGATGCCGACCTGGTCTCCACTGACCCGCTGAAATTCGTTGATCTGAAAGCCTACTCATCGCGCCTGAAACAAGCGCAGTCCGACACTGGTTTGAAAGATGCAGTGATCAACGCTCATGGAAAACTGAATGGGCGACCCGTAATTGTGAGTGCCATGGAGTACTCCTTCATCGGAGGAAGCATGGGCGCAGTGGTGGGGGAAGCCATCACCCGAGCTATCGAGCAGGCAACCGACTCTAAACAACCCATCATTATTATTTCGGCGTCAGGCGGAGCGCGCATGATGGAGGGCGTCGTCAGCCTGATGCAGCTTGCCAAGATCTCCGCCGCCCTGGCCCGGCTGGATGAAGCTCGCGTACCCTACATCTCAGTGCTGACGGATCCCACCACCGGCGGAGTTACCGCGTCTTTCGCCATGTTGGGTGACCTGAATATCGCTGAGCCGGGAGCTCTGATCGGATTTGCCGGCCCCCGCGTTATCGAACAGACCATCCGCCAAAAGCTACCTCAGGGATTCCAACGCGCCGAGTTTTTGCTTGAGCACGGCATGCTGGATGCAGTTGTCCACCGCAAGCAGCTTAAACCGTATATTGCGCGCGCCCTGGAATTTATGACGCCTACCCGCGCCGCATAACTGGCTCCCCGTATCAGCCAAGTACGTTCTCCCCGATTCAATGGAGTGCCCCGTTCAAGCTCCGCTTGGGCGGGGATTTTAGGCGCTCTCCTACATTGACTGATGTCCTCTGGAAACTCAGGCCGCAAACCCGCATACTGATAAGCTGATAGTTACTTGCCAATGTCCTACGAAACCGCCGTTGCGCGAATCTATGCCCTTGGCCACGAATTGGCGCAAACGCCGTCGCCTAAATTCGACCTTGAGCACATGCGCATATTGCTCCGCGCCCTCGATCATCCCGAGCGGCGATTTCCCGGTGTGCTGATTGCCGGGACCAATGGCAAAGGCTCGACGGCAGCAACCTTGGCTTCGATTCTGCAAGCTTCCGGTCTGCGCACGGGCCTGTACACCTCACCACACCTGATTCGTATTAATGAGCGGGTCCGGATCAATGGAGAAGAAATCAGCGATAACGAGTTCGCTCTGCTGCACGACATGGTCGATCGAACCGCTGAGCGTTTAGTAGGAGAGGGCGAACTACCCTGGCATCCGAGCTTTTTTGAAATGCTGACAGCCATCGCTTTCGAATATTTCTCGCGAAAGAAAGTAGATATCGCGGTGCTCGAGGTCGGGATGGGTGGACGGCTCGATGCCACCAATGTGATTGAGCCCCAGATCAGCATAATTACCGATATTTCTCTCGATCATCAAAAGTTCCTCGGTAATACCGTCACCGAGATTGCCCGCGAAAAGGCGGGAATTATCCGGCGCAGCGGTGTGGTGGTCACGCTCCCGCAGCAGCCGCAGGCTAATGATGTAATTGGGAACACAATCCTCGATTTGGAGGCGCGCGCGGTGAATGCCGTCCCCTATGTGCCGGCAGTCGCGCCAGGCACCGAATACCACGTGACTAGTAACACATCAGGGCACGCAGTCTTTCGCTATCCGCTAGAAGTCATGGGAGAACAAATTTTAGTGGAGACACCCCTGGTAGGCCGTCATCAACTGAGGAACGTGGCACTGGCGATTGCCACGGCGGAAGAACTGAGCAAGCGCGGTTTCGCAATTACCGCCGACTCAGTGGAGCGGGGCATTAAAGACACGCATTGGCCGGGACGTTTCCAGGTCATACCTCAAGCGAACGGTGCTCCCGAATATGTTCTCGACGTGGCACACAATCCAGCGGGCGCCTGGGCTTTGCGGTCGACGCTTTCTGGCGCCTACGAAGATCGGCCTCTCACCTTCGTCTTCGGCGCGATGCGGGACAAGGCAATCCCCGAGATCGCGGAAATACTTTTTCCCTTGGCTGAAAGAGTAATTGCCACGCGTGCGGATAACCCACGTTCGGCGACGTCAGTAGAGATTCGAGACGCCGCGACCCATACCTCGGTCGCCATTGAAGAGGCGCCCAACGTTACCGTAGCCCTGGAACGGGCGCGAATATTGGCTGAGCCGAACGGCGTGGTAGTCGTGACTGGCTCAATTTACATCGTAGGAGAGGCCATGCAGTCGCTGGGAATAAGAATCTAAAATGACCTTATGCCGGAACTGAACACTTCAGTCACTGAGCGAACGGAAACTCTGCAACAGACGGCAGTCATCACGCCGCCTCGTCCGAAGAACTACGGCTGGATGAGCCGTCTGCGCTCGTATCTCGTCTTTGATCCGCTGATCTGGCTGTACACGGTTGTCCTCGGAATCATTTCCATTCCTTGCTCGATTTTCGGCGACACGGAACGAATCCTGCACTCATTCGCGCGCTTCTGGTCCAAAGTGATCATGAAGACCATCCTCTCCCCGGTCAAAGTTACCGGTCTGGAAAAAATCGATCCTTCCAAACCCTATGTGTACGCCGTGAACCATGGTTCGGCGCTGGATATCCCGGTGCTCTATGTCTATCTGCCATTTCAGTTCCGCATTGTGTTCAAAAAGGAATTACTCTCGTACCCCATTGTCGGATGGCATCTCAAGCGCTCTGGGCAAGTCTGCATTGATCAGCAGCATCCGGGCGGATCCGTAGCGAGCATCCGGTCGGCGCTGAAAAGTCTCAAGGGCGGAGTGCCGCTGGTCATTTTTCCAGAAGGCGGTCGCACTCCGGACGGTGACATCAAATCCTTCCTGCCGGGTGCATTCTTCCTGGCGATCAAGGCGAAAGTAGATATTGTGCCAGTAGCATTGATCGGAACTTACGAACTGCTGCCCATGAACACCTATCACATCAAGAGTCGTCCGTTAGAGATGCGCATCGGTGAACCCATCTCGATTGCAGGATATTCGGCGCGAGAAACGGAAGGTTTGTCCGCCAAAGTGCAAAAGGCCGTGGAAGACCTCTACTACAAGCGTCGTGAATTATCACCAGTTGCGGAATGACGAGCAAATTACTTTTCGTTCTGCTTCTCACCTCTATTGGATTCGCGCAGTCGATGGTGAACTACAGTTCCACGAATTGGATCGGGCAGACCGCTAATAACACCAGCGCCAGCTCCAGTTTTCAGGGTCTGAAGACCTATCCTGCCAACATTGGGGCACAGACTCCAGTTCCCGTTCCCAGACCCGCCAACACAAATTTCGACGATGTTCACTCCCTGCTGTACGCAGGCTCGACCACAAAGATCATTTGGCATATGCAGCCTTGGTTCGGGACCAGCCAGGCGGGAACAGTTACCACTCCAAACGGAGTCATGCCCGCAAGCAATAGTCATATCATCGTGGGATACGACCAGAACGATCCTGCCCAGATCGCCCGCCAAGTCGATCGAATGCTGGCTGCCGGCGGATACAGCATCTTGCTTAACTGGTACGGTAGCCGCGATTCGAAGCAGGCTCGCAATCTGACCAATAGCAATGCAATCGCGAATTATCTCAGCGGGTGTTTCACCACCACTTGCCCTCTGCGCATGGGAATGATGATCGACAAGGGAGCGTTTTCGGCCGCTTGCCCCAAGGGTCCGCGGAATCAAAAGAAGTGCATCATCACCGAACTGGAAGCTCTCTTCGATTACATCAACGCCCACTACGCGAACAAGCCTTGGTATCTGAAGCGTGGCAACAAGAACGTCGCCGCCTTCTTTATCCACGAAGCCGACTGGAAGGATACCGATTGGGACGGCAACACTGGCGTCTGGGCGACGGTGAAAGCCTACACCAACGGTTATGCCACGCCTTTCGAATACTGGTTTGAGGACGAAGGCGATGCCGCTTGCTGGAAGCATGTGGCAAGCGACGGATGTTACGCCTTCATGAACCCGCCACGGTGGGATGTAATGAAGCAACTCCAGATAACCGAGGGCGCAAATTATTATCCCGGCTTCTACCACCAAGCCAAAGCCCATCCCGCAATGGCCGCGCTGGGAATGTTAAAGGCCGGCTTCGACGACAGCAATGCTTCGTGGGGAACGAACCGCGTGTCAGCCCGCCGCTGCGGACAGGAGTTTCTCGATACCGCCGGCATTATCAACAGCAATTACAGCAGATCGACGCAACTCGAATTCGCGGGCATCATGCTCAACGATTACGAGGAAGGCACAGCCGTCGAAAGTGGCATCGACAATTGCTTAACCGTGTCCGCTTCGATCGTGGGAAATTCTCTCCACTGGACGATTAATAAAATCGACGCGACCTTCGGGACCATTGCGACGGTGAATCGGTTGAAAATCTATTTCTCCGATTCAGTCTCAGGAACTTTCTATACCGCGCTCGACAATATCGCGCCATCGCTGACCAGCACTCAAGTTTTGACTTCGATCATTCCGCCGGGAAACTGGAAAGTCTGGGTGCAAATAGTTGGGCAGCCCTTGATGATGAATCATCTCAGCGCTTCGGGAATTTCCTATTCGGGAGGGCAACGCGGTCGTTAAAAGCCGTCCCTTGGAGATGCGTTGGGTGTACCGATCTCTACCGCAGGATACTCGGCGCGCATGACGGAGGGGTTGTCTGACAAAGTGCCGAAGCCTATGAATCCTAGCCCCTAGGAGTGCCGCCAACGGGAAAATTGATCGCTTTCTCCGTGCACCTCATTGCTTGAATCGAATTCCTCTATTTCGACTCCGGGAAATCGTAACGTGCGCTGAAAACGAAACCGTGGCATTCCTCCCGGCTCGCCGTTTTCGGAGGGAAGAATTGCCCAATGATGGTGAGCTTGCGCGTAGAAATCGACGAGCCAAACGTGTTGAGCTTGGGTTGGGAAGTCGCGGATCCCGCCCACGTCGGCGTACTGCACTCGCATCTGTGGCAATGCCTTTCCGGACATACGCAAGTTGTACTCGAAGGGAAAACGGCAGTACGGACTCGCGAAGATCAACACATCGCCGGAACGGGCATTTTGGGCGAGGTAGTCGATCGCGGCTCTCCAGTCGGTCGGTCCGGGTTGCCGGTAAAATGACCTTACCGCGATCAGCGAACTGCAGACCATAACTGCTAGCGTCACCCAGCATAGCCAGTTCGGCCGGATCAGCGCCAACCCCTCTCCTAACAGCAACAAGGCGGCCGGAAGGCAGATAATCAAAAACCGGAATACGAACACCGGTTTCCAAAGCGACATAAGGAGCGTCATCAAAATCGGAAGCAGCAACCACAAGCTAACGAAGACGAAGGGCCATCCCTTGCCGCGTTCGCTGTCGCGAGTCCGCTGCAACCACCATGCCCGAGAAGCAAGCGCGCCGGCCAACAAGAATATGACGAATTTCACGCCACTGCCGCTAAGGTAGGTGAAAAAGTGATAGACCTCCTTGGCCATGTGTGGGGATTGCTGGATCCAGTCGAGATGGGATGTGCCGTGAAAAGCGATAAAGAGCGCCAGAGGAAACCCTAAGGCCGCTATTGCGATTAGATTCCGTAATTGACTCCACGTACGGAGCCGGCCCGGTAGTAACGTCCAATTAGCAAACTGCGCGAGCAAAACTAACGCTGCAAAAAAGTGCGCGTACAAAGCCGCGGTCGAAGTCAAGATGTACCACACCCCGTCCGCACTTCTCCGGCTCCGGACGCAGCGTGCAAAGAACAACGACGAGCAGGTTACCAACAGGACCACCAGGCTGTAGCTACGGGCTTCTTGTGAATAGGATATGTGGAAGACGTTTACCGCCAGCAGCAACGCTGAAATCATTCCGGCTCGACGCGAGAAGAGGGTTTTCCCCACGAAGTAGATAGCCGGGACAGTCGCGACACCGGGCACTACCGACATTGCTCTTACAAATGACGGCGTGTCGCTGATTTCGCTCCAAATTCGCAGAAGCAAATAGTACAAAGCCATATTGGCTTCGCCGCCTACCAGCAGACTGCGGAAAGCCGACCACCCAGTTCGAGCAATGGTGATGCTGAAAGCTTCGTCAGGCGAAAAGCTTTTAGCACCCAGGTGCAAGAAGCGTACTGAAGCTGCCCCGAGGGTAATCAGGCCAATCCCTAGTGTCGTCGCAATCCCTGAGTTCACACCTCTTAGTCCTACGCTCTTTTGCGAAAGCAGCATGGGTACTGGCACGGGCGTTGTTGCAGCATACACCCATGCTGGAGGGAGAAATGCCGGTTTATTCCCCCAGCATTGAAACCACTTTACCCAAAACCGGTGCAACGGATGCGGTAGCGGGCTAAGGGACAATCTGAATTTTCTGCGACGCCGGGAGAGTTTTCACGAGTGTTACCTGAACCAAAGCGATCTCTCCAAGTTTGACCCTCAGTTGCCGCTCCAATAAACTGAAAAGATTCAGCAGAGAACAGATCCCAGCTATGGCAGACAGCATCCACGTGAAGCTCCCCGACGGGAGCGTCAAGGAAGTCCCCAAGGGCACGACTGCCCTGGACATCGCCAAGTCCATCGGAACACGCCTGGCCGACGCTGCGCTCGCTGCGAAAACCAACGGCGATCTTATCGACCTCACCCGCCCGCTGGAAAAAGATACCGACCTCCGCATACTGACCGACCGTGATCCCGAGGCTTTGGAAGTCTACCGGCATTCGTCCGCTCACCTGCTGGCTGCCGCCGTGCTTGAACTTTTTCCCGAGACTAAGCTGGGCCATGGTCCGCCTACGGACAGCGGGTTCTTTTACGACTTCTACCGTCCAACGCCCTTCAGTCCGGAGGACCTGGAAAAGATCGAAAAGAAAATGCAGGAACTGGTGCAGCGGAATATTCCGTATGCGCGCGAGTTTCTGCCGCGCGATCGGGGACTGGCGGAGTTCAAAAAAGAAGGCGATTTCATGAAGTGCCATTTCATCGAGCAGTTCACTAAGCCCGATGAAAAGATTTCCATCTATCGCACCGGCAAATTCACTGACTTCTGCCGTGGGCCGCATATTCCGTCCACGGGCAAGATCAAAGCGTTCAAGTTATTGAATATTGCAGGCGCCTACTGGCTCGGCGACGAGAAAAATCCGCAACTGCAGCGCATTTACGGGACGTCCTTCTTTTCAAAAAAAGATCTCGACGAGTACCTGCACAATATTGAGGAATCGAAAAAACGCGACCATCGCGTGCTGGGCCAACAGCTAGACCTTTTCTCGATTCAGGAACTGGCGGGGCCGGGACTAATCTTCTGGCATCCCAAGGGCGGAATCATTCGCAAGGAGATGGAAGACTGGATGCGCGCCGAGTACCTCAAGCGCGGCTATTCCCTGGTCTATACCCCGCACGTGGCGCGCCGGCAGCTTTGGCAAACTTCCGGGCACGAAGGCTACTACTCGCAGAATATGTTCGACGTCATGGAGCTCGACGATGCCGAATACCGCATGAAGCCCATGAATTGCCCCTTCCACATTCTGATTTACAGAGATTCTCTAAAGTCGTATCGCGACTTGCCGGTCCGCCTGGGAGAGCTCGGAACGGTGTATCGCTACGAGCGTTCCGGCGTGATGCACGGCTTGTTGCGTGTGCGCGGATTCACCCAGGACGATGCCCACATTTTTTGTACTCCGGAGCAGATCGAGAACGAAATCATAGGCTGTATCGACTTCGCGCTAGAGGTCCTCAAAGACTTCGGCTTCGATCAGTTTCAAACTGAACTCTCCACCTGGGATCCCAAAGATCGCAAGAATTTTCTCGGCACCGAAGAACAATGGGAGCTGGGTAATCGCTCGCTGGAGAACGCACTCAAGCGTCGAAATATCGAATACAAGGTCATTCCCGGCGAGGCAGCTTTCTACGGCCCCAAGATTGATATGAAGCTGGTCGACGCCATCGGCCGCCCATGGCAGCTTTGCACTATTCAATTTGATTTCAACCTGCCGCAGCGATTTGGGTTGGAGTATGTCGCCGAAGACGGCTCGCGCAAGCAGCCACTGATGGTGCATCGCGCCCTTTACGGATCAGTCGAGCGCTTCTTCGGCGTGTTGATCGAGCACTACGCGGGCGCTTTTCCAGTTTGGCTGTCCCCCGTCCAGGCGGTGATGATACCCATCAGTGAGCGGCATGCAGAATATGCACAGAAAGTTGCGGACCAACTCAAAGCAGCCGGGGTTCGCGTCCACGTCGACGCGCGCAACGAGAAGATGAATGCCAAAATTCGCGAGCATGCTATGCAGAAAGTCCCATTCCTCCTGGTGATGGGCGACAAAGAAGCCGAAGCCGGCAGAGTGAATGTCCGCACTCGCGGAAAAGAGAAGACCGAGGACATGCCGGCGACGGATTTCGTAGAGAAGATCAAAGCCTTGATCGCGGAGAAAAAGCCGACGCTCTAAGTTCTGGGCATTAGAATCATCTAAGATACTCAGCTCAATGTCAGAGAAGCGAACATTATTTGAGAAAGTTTGGGACGGGCACGTAGTCTCGGTGCCGCCTGGCCGCCCGCCGCTTCTCTACATCGATCTGCACCTCGTCCACGAAGTGACTTCGCCGCAGGCATTCGACGGATTGCGAGCTGCGGGCCGCCGGGTTCGCCAGCCACATCGCACCGTCGCTACTGTAGATCACAATATCCCGACTACTCCGCGCGGGATGCCCATTACCGATCCTATCGCCGCCCGTCAGATCGAGGCGCTGCAACACAATTGCCGCGACTTCGGAGTTCCACTGTTCGACATCGATTCTCCCCATCAAGGCATTGTGCACGTCATCGGTCCGGAGCTAGGACTGACTCAACCCGGCATGACGATCGTTTGCGGCGACAGCCACACCAGCACTCACGGCGCCTTCGGAGCATTGGCGTTTGGTATCGGCACGTCGGAGGTCGAGCATGTTCTCGCCACGCAATGTTTGCCACAACGAAAACCGAAAACCATGGTAATCAATGTGCGCGGAAAATTGCCGGAGGGTGTCACCGCGAAAGACCTTGCGCTCGGAATCATCGGACAGATTGGCACCGATGGAGCTACCGGGCACGTGATCGAGTACGCCGGTGAAGCGGTGCGTGGTCTGTCCATGGAAGGCCGCATGACGCTGTGTAACATGAGCATTGAGGGAGGAGCCCGTGCTGGAATGGTTGCACCCGACGAAACCACGTTCAGCTACATAAGAGGCCGGCCCTTCGCTCCCGCTGGAAATGAGTGGGAGGAAGGGGTCGGCCGGTGGCGCAACTTGCGCTCCGATTCCGACGCGCCTTACGACAAAGTAATTGAAATTGACGCTGCTACGCTCGCCCCATTTGTTACATGGGGAACGAATCCCGGCATGGTCGTGCCGGTGAGTGGACGCGTACCCGAGTTAAGCGGGCTGCAAACCGATGCCGATCGCAGCGCTGCCCAACGCATGCTCGATTACATGGGACTGAACCCCGGTACTCGCATCGAAGACATCGCGGTTGATCGAGTGTTCATTGGTTCATGCACCAATTCCCGTTTGGAAGATTTGCGCGCTGCTGCTCGTGTCGCCAAGGGACATCGTGTCAGTCCAAAAGTACGGGCAATGGTGGTCCCGGGCTCGCAAGCTGTGAAGCAAGCCGCGGAGCGGGAAGGCCTCGACAGGATTTTCCAGGAAGCCGGATTCGAATGGCGCGAATCAGGCTGCTCGATGTGTCTGGGGATGAATCCCGACATCCTGCAGCCCGGCGAACGCTGTGCTTCCACCAGCAACCGCAACTTTGAAGGCCGCCAGGGCCGCGGTGGACGAACGCATCTCGTTAGCCCCATGATGGCCGCTGCGGCTGCCATTGCCGGACACTTTACCGACATCCGGAACTGGCGTTTTAACTGAGCTACTGAGGAAGAAATGCAACCTTTTCGCGTACATCACGGACTGGTCGCCCCGCTCGATCGGGCGAATGTAGACACCGACCAAATCATCCCCAAGCAGTTTCTTAAACGCATCGAGCGCACGGGTTTTGGTGAATTCCTTTTTTATGATTGGCGACGTACTTCCGGGAGCGAACAGTTCGTGCTCGACGACAGTCGCTATAAAGGCGCCAGCATTTTGCTGGCGGGCAAGAATTTTGGCTGTGGCTCATCTCGTGAGCATGCGGTGTGGGCGTTGGCTGACTTCGGTTTCCGCGCCGTGATCGCGCCCTCATTGGCGGACATCTTTGCTAACAATTGTGGAAAGAACGGTGTGCTCGCCGTGGTGCTCAGCGAAAAAGAAGTGGCTGAGCTTTTCCGCCGTTCTCGAGAACTTCCAAAGTATAAGGTGAAAGTAGATTTAGAGAATCTTAAGGTAAGCGACGAGCTTGGATTTTCCGCGGGCTTCATCATCGACGATGCCACCCGCCGTTGCCTGCTCGAAGGCCTCGACGATATTGGATTGACCATGCAGCATGAGAGGGATATCGCTGCGTACGAAGCGCGACATCCATTGTCGTCGAGCCTCAAGCATTTGAGTTCCAGCACTTAGCATTTAGCCATTCCAGCGACGCGCAGGGACCCGAGAACCGCCCGTGGCTGGCTAAGTGCCAAGTCCTAAATACTAAGTGCCGCCCTTGCCGTGCATTCGTAACAATTGGTCCAGCATCCGAAACCTATGCATAAACTAGGAATAAAAACGCGCAAGAAGCGTGAAGTCGTCGATATCACCGACACCGTAGAAAACTGGCTTGGAAAAAAACATCCGGACAAACCCGGCATTTGCAATTTGCTGATTCTGCATACCACCGCCGCCCTGACCACCGCCGACCTCGATCCTGGCACCGACCTCGACATGCTGGACGCATTCGAAGCCATGGTCCCCAAACTGCGCTACCGTCATCCTCACGACCCGGGCCATGTACCCGATCACATTCTGTCCTCGCTTATCGGCACTTCTGTAGCATTGCCATTTGAGCGTGGCAAGATGTTGCTTGGTACATGGCAAAGAGTCGTTCTAATCGAATTGGACGGACCTCGGGACAGAGAAATTGTCCTGACCGTCACGCCTGAGCAGTAGCTGCCAAGCCCCGAGTGACTATCCCCGGGGTTCGTCGCCACGATGTAATCAGAAATTCACCTACCTGTAACACTGCTGTAACACTGACCCACTAAAAGTGAAGGCATCAATTCAGGAGGAAACATTCGAGTGCTACGGCGCATAAGCATTTTCTTGTTTTTACTGGCCATCCCCATGTGGGGACAAACCACGCTGAATGGGGCAGGCGCGACTTTTCCTTACCCCATGTATTCCAAGTGGTTCAGTGAATATAACAAGCTGCATTCTGATATTCAGTTCAACTACCAATCCATCGGCAGCGGAGGCGGGATTCGCCAGGTTTTGGCGGGCACGGTTGATTTTGGCGCCACCGATGGCCCGATGACCGACGAGCAGTTGGCTCAGGCCAAAACCAAGATCCTTCACATTCCGACCGTCCTCGGCGCCGACGTTCCGGCGTACAACATTCCCGGCGTCACCGAAGAATTGAAATTTACGCCGGAGCTGCTCGCCAATATTTTCCTGGGCAAGATTACATCTTGGAATGATGCTGCTTTTGCCAAGGCAAATCCCGGCGTCAACCTGCCGAACCAGCCCATCATTGTTATCCACCGTTCCGACGGAAGTGGCACAACTTACATCTTTACCGACTACCTTTCCAAAGTAAGTCCCGACTGGAAAAATCAGGTAGGCAAAGGCACCTCGGTGAAGTGGCCCGTGGGTCTGGGTGGCAAGGGCAATGAGGGAGTCGCGGGAATGATCCGCCAGATGCAGGGTTCCATCGGTTACGTAGAACTCATCTACGCGGTAAACAATAAGATCGCCTATGGCTCGGTTAAGAACGCTGGCGGACAATTCGTGAAAGCGAGTCTGGACAGCGTTACAGCCGCCGCCGCTTCGGTAAAGAGCATGCCGGCAGACTTCCGTGTTTCAATCACCAACGCTCCCGGCAAGGACGCTTATCCGATTGCCAGCTTTACCTGGCTGTTAATTCCGACCCCGTCGAAGAATCCGGCCAAGGGGAAGATCATCGCTGATTTCCTGAACTGGATGGTCGATGACGGACAAAAGATGACGGCTGATCTGGCCTATGCGCCTCTTCCCGAGAGCGTGGTGGCGAAGGTCAAGGAGACGGCAAAACAAGTTAAGTAGTCGTTCGATCGCCCTGAGTTCACCAAATCAAGTTCTGAGTTCAGCTAACCGTGCGCCTTCGCTTGCCGAGGCAAAAGGAGAAAAGATGAAGTCCGCTCTGAGGTGGTGCGTAGTTCCGCTGTTAGCGACAACGCTGGTGGCGCAGACTGCTCCCAGACCAAAGTCACGAAAGGCGCCGCGTCCCGCACAGCCCGCAGTGACAGCAGAGGATGTGCAATCACTGCGCGACGCTCTGGCAGCCCAGCAGCAGCAGATTGAACAGCTCAAACAGCAATTGCAGCAGCGCGATCAGTCGTGGCAGCAAACTCAGCAGCAACTCCAGCAGGCACAGAGCGCCGCCGCCGACGCTCAGCAAAAAGCCGCTTCCGTGCAAACCGCGACGACCGAGGAAAAGGATAGCGTAGCCAAATTGTCCAGCGACATGGCCGATGTAAAAACCACGCTGACCAATACTGCCGTCGGAACTCAAGATGAGCAGAAGCGCGTCTCAGCTCTCGAAGGTCTACTGGGTCGGTTCCGCTTCAACGGCGATGTGCGAATCCGCGGAGAGAACTTCTTCCAGAGTGCGCCTGGCTTTTTTGATCGCAACCGGGGCCGTATTCGCGTGCGTTTTGGCGTTGACGGCAAGTTGAGCGACGATTTCGTCGGCGGGCTCTATCTGGCAAGCGGCTCGTTGGGTGATCCCACGACCACCAACACCACCTTGACCAATTTTTTTGACCGCCACACCATCGGGATAGACAGGGGGTACATGACCTACAGCCCACTAGCCCACAAGTGGATTTCGTTAACTGGAGGCAAATTCGCCTACACCTGGGTTCGTACTCCGCAAACCTTCGACAACGATCTCAATCCTGAAGGCTTCAGTGAAAAATTATCCTGGGATTTCACTACTCCGATCGTAAAAAACCTCAGCTTCACGGCAATGCAGCTCTTGGTCAACGAGATCTCCAAGGGCGGTGACTCCTACAACATCGGCGGACAGGTTTCAGCACGTTTGCAGATGGGTCCGCTCACAACTACACCTTCATTTAGCGTGATGAAGTGGAACAATCCCGACACCATCCTCCAAGCCAGCTCGTTCGCGACTCAAGCCACGACTACCACCGGCGGCCTGCCTGTTCCGGGCGAAGGTCCGGGCTGCGCAACTGGTGCGGGGTTGCCGGCTGTCCCGCCGTGCGCTTTCGGTCCCAATGGGATGACCAACGCGACCCTGACCGATGCCACTGGCAAAGCGCATTTCTGGTCTCAGTTCATGTACGCGGATTTTATTCTGAATAACCAGATCAAGACCGGCCTGGCCCGCTTGCCTCTGAACATCTTGCTCGAATATGAAAACAACCTGGATGCAAAGGACCACCCTCTCGATCCCGCGGGTATTGAACTCACTAATTTAGGCAAGCAGTCGCATGCTTACCTGGCAGAAATTAGCTTGGGCCAAGCCAAGAACAAGAATGACGTCCAGATCGGATACGCTTGGGCGAGGCAGGAACAGGATTCTGCGCTCGCGTCCTTTGTGGAGAGCGATCAACGAGCTCCGACGAATATCCTGCAGCACCGGATTTTCGGTTCCTGGAAGCTGCGTAACAATGTCACCGCGGCATATACTCTCTGGGTCGGACGAACGCTTAACATCACCTTGCAGCACGCTGTCGTGGCTTCCGGGACAGCCCTGGGAACGACCGAGCCGACTCTCAGGCGTATGCAATTCGACTTGATTTATAGCTTCTAGACCAAACCCGAAGCGGGTAGTCGACCGAATAATCGACTACCCACTTAACACGTAAGACTTGATGCGCTCCCGGCGGGACGACTGGGGAGATATCTGCTTTTAACACTCCTGTAACACTGCTTTGATAGCCTAGCTTAAAATGGCAAACGGAGCCCTTAGAGCGCCGGGCATGACTGGTCCCAAACCTGTTGCCGGACCGCAACTTGCACGTCAGACCAGCTGGGCTTCGGCCATTCGCCTAAAAGACGCTGGAGGCCAGTTAGCAGATACCGTTTTCTACGCCCTAGTCCTGTTTTGCGCCTTGGCTATCCTTGCTGTGGTCGGACTGGTGTTGTACGAACTGGTTTCCAAATCCCAGCTCTCGTGGCACGCCTTTGGCTTCAAGTTTTTTCTCGGTGAAAACTGGGATCCGGTCAACGACCAGTTCGGAGCTCTACCCTTTATCTACGGCACCATTGTTTCTTCTATTTTGGCGCTTGTGCTGGCCGTCCCTTTAGCCATCGGCGTAGCTGTTTTTACCACGGAGATGTCGCCACGCTGGCTGCGCGGACCCCTCGCCTTCACCACCGAACTTCTCGCCGCGATTCCCAGCGTAATTTATGGATTGTGGGCGATCTTTGTTCTAGTTCCTTTGCTTCGTCAATATGTTCAACCTTGGTTGGCGCGCTATTTGGGATGGAGCGGTCTTTTTGAGGGGCCTCCGTATGGCATTGGTATGCTCGCGGCGGGAATCATTTTGGCCATCATGATTATCCCGATCATCTCCTCGATCACTCGCGAGGTAATGACTGCGGTTTCGCAACAGCAAAGGGAAGGAGTGCTGGCCCTGGGCGCCACCCGTTGGGAAATGATTCGCATGGGCGTGCTGCGAAATGCTCGTGCCGGTATTATGGGCGGAGTGATTCTGGGTTTAGGACGCGCGCTCGGGGAGACTATGGCCGTCACCATGGTGATCGGCAATCGCCCTGAGATCGCTCGCTCTCTGTTTGCTCCCGGTTACACCATGGCCAGCGTGATTGCCAATGAATTCAGCGAGGCGACGGGAGACTTGTATCTCAGCGCTCTGATCGAAGTCGGGCTAGCGCTATTTCTGGTTACGATGGTGGTCAATATCCTGGCCCAACTTCTAGTTTGGTCGGTAACGCGTGGCGCCCCCGCGAGGACTCATGCCTGAAGATTCCATGACCGCTCGCAGCAAGGCGGTACCGCAGATCAACCTCCGCCGGCGTCTGGTTAACACTGCCGTCACATTTGCAGCAGTCGGTGCGGTGATCCTGGTCCTGACCCCTCTTGTTGCGGTCTTCGGCTACCTGGTTTATCGGGGCATTGGTTCCCTGAATTGGGCATTTCTCACCCAGACTCCGAAGCCCGTGGGTGAAGCCGGAGGCGGAATGGCCAATGCAATTGCCGGTTCCGCGTTTATTCTTTTGATCGCAAGTGTCATCGGTGTTCCGTTCGGGATCGGCGCCGGCATCTATTTGGCTGAATACGGACGCAATCGCTTCGGAGATGCCATCCGCTTCACCGCTGACGTTTTGAATGGAGTGCCTTCTATCGTGATTGGCATTGTGGCTTATGGAATCGTTGTCCTCAGCCAGAGACACTTCTCGGCGCTGGCCGGCGGGGTTGCTCTATCACTGATGATGATTCCCACGATCAGCCGGACCACGGAAGAGATGCTGCTGCTGGTGCCGAACTCGCTGCGTGAAGCTTCCTATGGCTTAGGCATTTCTCGCTGGCGGACTACACTCTCCATTACGTTGCGCACAGCAACGTCCGGAGTCATCACTGGCGTGATGCTAGCCTTTGCCCGCGTCGCCGGCGAAACTGCACCTCTGTTATTTACCGCCTTTGGCAATCAGTATTGGAATTACAGGATCGATCAGCCCACCGCCGCGCTGCCGCTCCAGATATTCACCTACGCGATTTCGCCTTTCGACGAATGGCACCGCCAGGCCTGGGCCGGAGCGCTTGTCCTGATCGTGCTTATCGTGGTTTCAGTAAGCGCAGTTCGCATCGCGGCCAGCCGCGGTATGTTGAAGGGGGCCAATTGATCCCCGAACCAGCCAGCAACGAAGTAGGAGTTCAAGTCGAAAATCTGAACGCCTGGTTCGGCAAAACTCAGGCTCTTCAAGATATCAGTATGAACGTGGCCGCCAAGCATGCCACGGCGATCATCGGACCTTCCGGTTGTGGCAAGTCCACCTTCGTTCGCTGCCTGAACCGTATGCATGAAACCGTGCGCGACGCCCGCGTCACGGGGAGTGTCCGAATCGGAGATCTGGACGTTTATAACGGTACGCCGGCAGTTTACGTTCGACGTCACGTGGGCATGGTCTTTCAGAAGGCTAATCCATTCCCTACCATGTCGATTTATGACAACGTTGCCGCCGGTCTGAGGCTGAATGGCTTTACTGATCGTCACAAATTAGATGAAATCGTCGAGAACTCATTGAAGATGGCGGTCCTGTGGGACGAAGTTAAGGACGAATTGCGAAAGAAGTCCGGCGCCAGCCTTTCCGGCGGACAGCAACAGCGCCTTTGCATCGCACGCGCTCTGGCCGTTGAACCTCAAGTTCTCCTTATGGACGAGCCCTGCTCCGCGCTCGATCCCATCTCCACCAGTAAAATTGAAGACCTCATTTTCCAGCTGAAAGAGCATTACACAATCGTGATTGTCACCCATAATATGCAACAGGCCGCACGGGTTGCCGAATACACAGGATTTTTTCTCCTGGGCCGCCTGATTGAATTTGATAAGACCGAAAAGATTTTCACCACACCGTCCGAGAAGCGGACGGAAGACTACATCACAGGCAGGTTTGGATAATGCGTACCCGGTTTCAGCAGGCCCTCGATGAAC
>Ga0070697_100001043_pt1 | contig 20940 bp, 18 predicted proteins | sample KBSK1501metaG_FD_65475 | JGI IMG/M metagenome (GOLD analysis project Ga0070697, IMG submission 65475) | Corn, switchgrass and miscanthus rhizosphere microbial communities from Kellogg Biological Station, Michigan, USA - KBS K1-50-1 metaG | ecosystem: Host-associated > Plants > Roots >... | reverse complement strand
CCCGCCCGTCGATCCTGCCGGCTCCACAGGCGCTGCTACGAAGATTTCCCCGGGTACTTCTTAAATGACTCGATGAAGCAACCGAAAGTTACTTTCTTAGATGGCTTGACAGGCCCGCGCGTCCGACCGCGCCGCGCGGGTCGCGCCCGCGTCGCGCGGACGCCGCACGCGATTCGATTCGCGGTCGGCCGGCGGTGTCAGGAGCTCGATGTCGCGGAGGCGGCCACCGCCGGACGTTCGGGGGACCGCAGGCTCAGGATGGCGCTGCCGCGGTCGACCGGACCGGACGCCAGGATCTCCTGGATCGCCACCGTGTACTCGCCGGGCGCCAGATCGGTGAGGGGAAGAGGCACATGCGCCTTCCCGTCCGCCCCGGCGCCGCGCGGATCGACATCGATGATCTTCACGACACGGTCACCGAGGCGAATCGCCAGCCTGAGATTCGGACCGCCGTCGCCCGTCGTCGCCGGCAACCGGAACCCGCAGACGAGCGGCTCGTCGGGCGCGTAGCCGGCCTTGAGGGCCGGCCCGATCGTGTACTCGCCGGGCGGGCTCGCGGCGACCGCATCGGCTTCCCCCGCCGGCACCTCGATCCAGAGACTCCGGTCGCGCAGCGAGTAGATCGAGAGACCGAGGATTCGGTTCTCGCCGGAGGTCCCGGCGGCGAGCGACAGGCGCGTGCCGCCCGCCGTTCCGGCGGTGTCGTCGTACACGACGGCGGTGATCGACTGCGCGCCCTCCGGCAGCCGGACCCTGTGGACCAGGTCGATCCCGATCTCGCCGGGCCGGCCTTGTTCCGGTCGCAGGACGATGGTCAGCCCCCGCGAGGTCCGCGCGGTCGGTTTCCTGGTCTCGTCCATCGCGACCAGACCCACTTCGAGATGGGCCGTCGGGTTCCCCGCCTCGGGCTGGAAGAGGATCCGATCGCCGGGCACGTGCACCACCAGGTCGACGATCCGCCCCGCGGTGCTCGATGGACCGGCGACGGCGCTGAGCCCGATGTTCATCTCGGCGTACATCTCGGGAACCGTGTAGGCCGCCAGGATCGACCGCTCGTGCGCCTCCTTGGGCTGCAGACGCGTGAAGTTCCTGCGGCAGCGGACGCGGGCATCGTGCTTGCGGCACTGCACCTGGACCGCATGCGAGCGGCCGTCGGGGGGACCTTCCGGCCGGAACCCCAGGACGTAATACTGCCGGCTGCCCGACTCGAAGTCGCTCAGCACCTTGAGGAAGTCGTTCGACGACGAGGTGAGCCCCCCGGTTCCGTGCGCGATCGCTTCGAGCGCGTTCGACCGGCGTTGAGCCCCCTGCAACTCCCGGGCGGTGCCCGCTTCGAGACCCCGGGTCTGGAGGGTATGGATCGTGACCCCGTCCGCCGCGGCCGCGCGCAGAAGGTCCTCCAGATCGGACGTCAGGGACGACTCGGCCAGGCGGGAGGTCAGCCTCGGGTCGTCCCTGGCAACACGCCGGACCCGCTCGATGTACGGCAGTGCGGGGTTCTCGGTCACGCCGTCCCCCATGTAGACCAGCGCCTTGAAGCCGCCCCAGCCGGCCATCGAGTCGGCCAGCGTCCGGAGCGCGTGGAGGACGCCGCGCAGCCTGGGAGCCTCCTCCAGGCCGTACGAGCCCGCCAGGGTCTTCGCCTGATCCACCAGCGCCTGGGCGTCCGGCGCCAGCGCATGGCCGCTTCGGTCCCGGTCCTGGAGGGTCTTCGACGCCGCCTGGTCGCGGGCGCGCCCCCCCGCTCCCGGGGCGCTCATGACCTGCTTCAGTTCGTTCAGGACGCGCTCGATCTCCTGGTCATGCGTCTGCTGCTCGACGGCGAAATCGGACACCCGCCTCGCTTCATGCAGGCTGCGCTCGATCGTCCGCCGGAGCAGCTCGCGGTCGGTCGTGAATTCCGCCAGGATTCGAAGGTCCATGTCGTAGGCCGCGATCCCGACCTGGTCTTCGGGCTCGAGGCTGGTGACGAGGAACCGCAGGGCGGCCTGGCGCGCGGCCGTCAGACCCGCCGGCGCCGACACTCCGTCCTCGAAGAACAGCAGGAAACGCCGCGGCAGCCCGACCGCCGGGGTCGCACCGGCGCTCGGCGTTCCCGCCACGGGCTCCGGCCCGGCGCGTGACGAGGCGACGTCGTGGTAGTCGAACGATGCGATCGGCGTCCTGTGGCCGTCGACGATCAGGACGAAATCATCCCGGGTCAGGCCCGCGAGCGGGTGGCCGCGCGAGTCGGTCACGGAGGTCTCGATCAGGACGAGCTCGCTGACGGCCCGCTCGACGGCGGCCCGGGGTGCTTCCGCCGGCGGCGGCGCGCCGCCCCGTTCGCGTGACGCCGATGGCGCCGGGGACGTCATCGCGAGACCGGCCAGGATCGACGCGATGACGGCGATCACCCGTGTACGGTGCCTGGACAAGGAGACCCTCGTTGTGGGGATGCTACACCTTTTCCGAGCCCCGCGCGCTTGACGGCACCCGGTCAGGAACGATAGTCTCCCGCGTTCACGGGGCCGACCCCGGCCCCTCGATCAAGGCAGGGGCCGCACCCGGGTCCGTCGTCGCGCCCCTGACCCGCCCCGAACGATCGCAGGAGGAGATTCATGGACGCCGGTACCGTTCTGCCGCTGGTTCTGGGAATCAGCGTCCTCTCGTTGGTGGTCGCGGGCTTGCTGGCGCGGCACGTCCTCGCGGCCGACACGGGCAAGCCCGAGATGCGCGCGATCTCGGATGCCATCCGCGAGGGCGCCGAGGCGTTCCTGTCGCGCCAGTACAGGACGATCGCCGCGCTGGCCGTGCTCGCGGCGCTCCTCATCTTCGGTTTCTACTACCTCAACAGCGATGTCAAGAACATCGCCGAGATGGGTTCGGGCACGGCCTGGAAGATCACCCTGTCGTTCGTGACCGGGGCGCTGTGCTCGGCGATCGCAGGCTACATCGGGATGTACGTCTCGATCCGGGCGAACATCCGCACCGCCGCGGCCGCCATGAGGAGCCTCAACGACGCGCTGCGGATCTCGCTGCGCGCCGGCGCGGTGAGCGGTCTGTCCGTGGTGGCGATGAGCCTGCTCGGCGTGGGCGGGTTGTTCTACCTGTTCAACGGCATGCAGGACTACCGGCACGTGCCGCTGCAGATCGTCGGTTTCGGCTTCGGCGCGTCGTTCGTCGCCCTGTTCGCCCAGCTCGGTGGCGGCATCTACACCAAGGCGGCCGATGTCGGGGCCGATCTGGTGGGCAAGGTCGAGGCCGGCATTCCCGAGGACGATCCCCGCAACCCCGCCGTGATCGCGGACCTAGTCGGTGACAACGTCGGCGACTGTGCGGGACGCGGCGCCGATCTGTTCGAGTCGACGGCGGCTGAGAACGTCGGCGCCATGATCCTCGGGATCGCGCTCTACCCCGTCTTCGGAATGGGCGGCATCCTGTTCCCCCTCCTGGCCCGCGCCTTCGGTCTGATCGCCACGATGATCGGCGTGTTCACGGTGCGCTGCCGCGAGGACGAGGACCCGATGCACGCCCTCAACCGCGGCTACATGGTGACCACCGCCCTCGCGATGATCGGCTTCGGGATCAGCGTCTACGCGCTCCTGCGGCCGGTCGGACCGAACGGCGGCGCCGTCCGCCAGGGGTACCTGCTGGCGGCCGGCATCATCGGGATCCTGACCGCGTTCGCGTTCGTGCTGATCACGCAGTACTACACCGAGTACCGCTACCGGCCGGTGCGCTCGATCGCCGAGGCCTCGCGCACCGGACCCGCCACCAACATCATCAGCGGGCTGGCGGTCGCCTTCGAGTGCACCGGACTGCCGGTGCTCACCGTCTCGGCCGCCCTGATGGGCTCGTACTGGTGCGGGCGGCAGGCACTGAACGGGATGCCCGGGTCGGGTCTCTACGGCACGGCGATCGCGACGATGGGGATGCTCGCCCCGTGCGCCTACATCCTGGCGATGGACACCTTCGGCCCGATCACCGACAACGCCGGGGGCATCATCGAGATGTCGAAGCAGCCCGAGGCGATCCGGCAGAAGACCGATCGTCTCGACGCGGTCGGGAACACCACCAAGGCGCTGACCAAGGGGTACGCCATCGGGTCGGCGGCGCTGGCCGCCTTCCTGCTGTTCCGGGCCTACCTGGACGAGGTGACCAAGATCACCGGAGACGTCATCGGGGTCGATCTAACGCGCGTGCCGGTGTTCGTGGGAGGGCTCCTGGGCGCGACGCTGGTCTTCGTGTTCTCCGCCCTCGCGATCAAGGCCGTCGGCAAGGCCGCGCAGGTCGTGATCACCGAAGTGCGCCGGCAGTTCAAGACGAACCCGGGGATCATGAAGGGCACGGCCAAGCCGGACTACGCGCGCTGCGTGGATATCGTCACCGTCGGCGCCCTGAAGGAGATGGTCGGTCCGGGGCTCCTGGCCGTCCTCACGCCGGTCGCGGTCGGGTTCAGCTTCAAGTATCTGTCGGACTACGGACACGTCGGCGCCGAGTCGGTGGCCGCCCTGCTGATGGTCGGGACGATCGCCGGCATCCTGATGGCCACGGTCATGAACAACGGCGGCGGCGCCTGGGACAATGCCAAGAAATACATCGAGTCGGGTCTGTTCAAGGTCGACGGCGTGGTGGTCGGCAAGCGCTCCGAACCGCACAAGGCCGCGGTCGTCGGCGACACGGTCGGCGATCCCTTCAAGGACACCGCAGGGCCATCCCTGCATGTCCTGATCAAGCTGCTGTCGACGATCACCCTGGTCCTGGCGCCGCTGTTCATCGCCTAGGAGCGTGTGACGCCGGCCGGCATGCGTCGAGTGTTTACGCTCCTCCCGGAGAACTACGCGATCTGCCGCCTTGGACCGGCGGCGGAGGTTCCCCCCTGGGCCGGTTCCAGCGGCTTCGTCTCGGTGACGCGCACCGCCGACGAGCTGTCGATCATCTGTCGCGCCGGCTCGGTTCCCAGCGGGATCGTGAGCGCGTCCGGCTGGCGCTGTCTCAAGCTCGAGGGGCCGTTCGACTTCGACGTGACCGGTCTCGTGGCCTCCTTCTCCGACGCCCTGGCGCGCGCCGGGATCAGCATCGTGGTGGTCTGCACGTACGACACCGATTACCTGCTGGTGAGGGACAAGGACCTCGACCGCGCGCTGTCCGCACTGGACGAGGGCGGGTACGCCAACAGAACCCCCGGAGATTCCCGATGAAATCCGGTGGGTCGCGTTATCTGCACGGGACCGCTCCTGCCGAGCAGAGACGTCTGAGCCGTCTCAACGATCTGATCAACCGCGCGTCGCTGCGCGAGCTCGGTCTCGCGGGCGGCGAGCGCATCCTCGAGGTGGGCAGTGGTCTGGGCCAGTTCGCGCGCCAGATGGCCCGCGCCGCGGGTCCGTCCGGACGCGTCCTCGGCATCGAGCGCAGCCGGGAGCAGATCGCGGGGGCGAGACGCGCCGCCGCCGCCGACGGCGAGACCGGGCTGGCCGCATGGCGGCGCGGCGACGTCCTCGACCTGCCGCTGCGACGGAGCGAGTGGGGCACCTTCGACGTGGCGCACGCGCGCTTTCTTCTCGAGCATATCCCCGAGCCCCGTCGCGTCGTCGACGGGATGCTGCGGGCCGTCCGTCCCGGCGGACGCATCGTCCTGGAGGACGATGACCACGACGCCCTGAGGATGTGGCCGGAGCCGGACGGCTTCACGCAGCTCTGGAACGCCTATATCCGGAGCTTCGATCGTCTCGGCAACGATCCGGCGGTGGGCCGCAGGCTGATCGCCCTGCTGCACGAGGCCGGCGCCCTGCCGCGCAGGAACACGTGGATCTTCTTCGGGAGCTGCTCGGGCTCCCCGGATTTCCCCGCCTATGTCGAGAACGCCGCCGGCGTGGTGCGGAGCGCGCGGCGGGCGGTCGTCGAGGGCGGTCTGCTGGCGGCGGAGTCGTTCGACGCGGCGATCCGGGCGCTCGTGGCCTGGAAGAGACACCCCGCGGCCGCGTTCTGGTACGCGATCTCGTGGGCCGAGGGGCGCCGTCCCGCGGGCCGGGTCACGGCAGCCAGGCGTAGCCGATCTTGAAGAAGAGGGTCCGATCGCTCCGCCGCAGCGGCACGCCCGGCTGCCCCAGCCGGTCACCCGAGGTGCCGAGATAGACGGCCGTCTGCGGATTGATCTTGTACGAGAAGAGGAGCTGGGTGAACAGGCTCTTCTCCGTCTCGAGCGGCAGCACGCACGACGGATCGGCCGGATCGCACAGACCCGTGTAGAGCGACAGCCGTCGCAGGATGTCGGTGTACTGGACGATGACCCGGGCCATGGCGCGCACGTTGAACTGCCATGACAGGCGCGTCTGCGCGAGACTGGCCCGGAACAGGCGTCCCCCGTCCACGACCAGCGTCTCGTAGGTCTCGTCCAGGCTCGCCCGCAGGTGCCGTCCGAGCTTGAACGACAGGCCCGGCTGGATCCGCGTGCCTTTCCCGGGTCGCGAGTTGTCGTAATCGACCGAGTCACCGTAGCCGCCCGTCAGCGACACCGACACGCCGGCGGACGGGGCGATCGACCAGGCGACGTCCGTGCCCGTCTGGTCGTAGGTGACGCCGTTGAAGTATTCCTCCCCTCTCGTGACCTCGACGGACGCCGAGGACTGCAGCGGCCCCTCCCAGCGGAAGAACACGCTCTCGGAACCGTCGGTCAGGAGGCCGTCGTGGTTCTCAATCCTCATGCCGTCGACTCCGAAGCTCATGCGGATGCGACGTCCCGTCGGATCCCCCCAGACGACCCGCTCCAGGCTGGCGGCGAACGTGCGGGTGTCCACCCTCGGGAGGAACCCGGTGTCGACGCGCAGGTGGGAGCCGAGATCGGAGCCCGAGACCCCCCAGTTCCACTCCTCCGACTCGTGGCGATAATCGAGGGTGACGGCGCCGCCGCGAAACGGCCGATCCGGCTGGTCGTACGACGCCGCGACGCCGGCGGGGTACTCGGTGCGCGAGCCGAGAGCCTGGGCGTTGAGGGTGTCGTGAACCGACAGACGGATCACGCCGTCCACGCCGGCCACCTGGTTCGAGTAGCCGGGACCGTCCCGGCCGGTGTAGAGCAGACCGAGAGTAGACGAGGCGCCCAGGTCGCGGCGGTAACGGAGGGCCGCATCGGTCACGTTCTGATCGAGCGAGGCCGACTGCGACCCCTGATTGGCCGGGAACAGCAGATTGGTGATGCTGTCCTCGGCGACCACCACGCCCAGGGCGTTGCGTCCGATCTTGCCGACCACCTTGGCGCCCCAGGACGGATCGGCGACGGTGCGCGTGTAGATCGTATTCAGGCGGGTCTGGAAGAAATCGGCCCCCTCCAGGAACAGGGGCCGCTTCTCCGGATAGTACAGCGCGAAGCGGGTGTTGATCTTCAGCTGCGCGACATCCGCCTCCACCTGGGAGAAGTCCGGGTTGAAGGCGGCGCTCAGCGTCAGGTCGGGGGTCGCCGCCCAGCGTGCCGTCACGCCCCCCTCCCCGCTCACCGGGCCGTTCGTCATCGGACCATCGGGAAACGACTCGCGCTCGTCCTCGCGATGCGCCGTCACGGTCGGATCGATCTCGAGGTTCATTCCGGGCTTGAGATCGCGGAACCCGGTCAGCCTCATCGACTGGCACAGATAGCAGCTGTTGTTCCGATCGATCCGCTGGAGCGACAGCTCCCGGATCACGGAGCGCGGCTGGAATCGCGACACGTGCAACCCCCAGACCAGATCACCGCCGCCGCGCGGGAACCGCAGGGACGTGAACGGGATCGCCATCTCCACCACGTACCCGTCGGCGACGATCGAGCCCTTGGCGCTCCAGATGGCGTCCCAGGAGGTGTCGAACGACGTCCCAGTGCCGCCCACCTCGCTGGCGATCGCGTCCCACTGCACTCCGAGCGGGCCGGTGGCGAAGGCGTACGCCCGCCGGCGATCGTTGAACGTGTCGAGGACGATCGACACCTGGTCCTCGTCGTTCGGAAGCTGGTCGCGGTCGGCGAGGTAGGCGCGGATCTCCTCGGGTCGGGGATCGCTCGCCCGGAACCCGACGTACAGGTTGCGCTCGTCGTACAGGAGAAAGCAGTCGGTGCGCACGGGCGCGGGGATGTTGTCCCCGGGGTAGATCTCATAGGCGAGCGTCAGATGCAGGGCCGACTCCCAGGCCTTTTCCTGGAGGACGCCGTCCACGGTGATCGGCGTGGCGGCGCGCGGCACGCGCAGGATGTCGGCCGCCTCCTGGGCGGCCGCGGCGGCCGCCGGAGACAGCATGGCCACGAACCCGATGATCAGGCTCGCTGTCCGCAAGCGCGCATCCCCGGGGAAAGGCCGGGAGAATAGCACGCCGCCTGGTGCCCCGGACGGTTCGCGGGGCCGGCCCGCTGTAGAATGAACCATGCACCCGTCGCCATCCTGTCGTCGGTTCCCGGTGACCGCCCTCCTGGCGCTCTCCTGCGCCCTCGCGCTGTGGCCCGGCCGCGGCGCCCGCGGCGTGTCGCGCGACGTCTGCAAGGAGATGCGCGGCCACTACGAGGGGCTCACCCTGCGGCTCCGGGTCGATCTGCGCGCGGCCGGCCGCGCCGGCGACCCGAACGTCGTGAGCCTCGACGGGGTCGGCTATCCGAGCGAGCGCGCGCCCGTCCTGTTCACCTGTCTCGAGTCGGTGTACCTGCAGCGCATGACCAGCGAGGGTGGCTCGGCCCTCGGCCTGACCGTCTATCGCAACCGGGAGGAGGCGGAACGACTGCGAGGCAGCGCCGTCCCGCCGCCGATGGGGGCGAACCCGAACTTCGGCCGCACGCTCGCCACCTTCGCGCAGCAGGGCAGCACCATCGTCGTGCTCGAATTGAAGGCGGGCAAGAAGGACCCCGCCGGCCAGCGGCGGGAGATCGAGACCCTTCTCGACCGGGTCTTCTATCTCAACTCCGACCCGACCCGGGACGATCTGGAGAGGTGCGTGCGCCTGCACCCGACGCTGTCGATTCCCAGCCTGCGCGCCCTGACCGGTCTGCCGGATGACGCGATCCGGACCCTCGTCAAGGAAGCGGCGCCACCCGGCGGCGCGCCGAACTAGCACACTAGTCGAACAGGACCCTGACGAAGTGCCGCTTGCCCACCTTGATCAGGAAGGTGGACGCCGCGGTCGCCGGGATCTCGCGGGCGGCATCGGCGACCCGCTCGCCGTCGAGAGAGACGCCGCCCTGCTCGATCAGACGCCGGGCCTCGCCGTTCGATCGGGCGAGACCGAGCGTGACCAAAAGCTTCGGCACCCAGACCGGCTGCTGTCCCGCGGGCAGACGGACCTCCCGGACCTCCTCGGGCGTCTCCTTCCGCGCGAAGATCTTCTCGAATTCGGTCGCGGCCTCCCCGGCCGCCTTGCGGCCGTGATAGTCGGCGACGATGCGGCGCGCGAGGTCGGACTTCGCCTGCTTCGGGTGCAGATCGCCCGTCTCCACGCGGCGGCGCATCCCGCCGATCTCGACCAGCGACACGTCCGTGCAGAGCTCCCAGTAGCGCCACATGAGCGCGTCGCTGATCGACATGACCTTGCCGTAGATCTCCCGCGCCGGCTCCTTGATGCCGATGTAGTTGCCGAGCGACTTGCTCATCTTCTCGACGCCGTCGAGCCCCTCCAGGAGCGGCATCGTCAGGACCACCTGGGGCTCCAGACCGTACTCGCGCATCAGCTCGCGTCCCACCAGCAGATTGAAGGTCTGATCGGTCCCGCCCATCTCGACGTCGGCCTTGAGGGCCACCGAGTCGTAGCCCTGCGCCAGGGGATACAGGAACTCGTGCAGACCGATCGGCTGGCCGCCGGTGTAGCGCCGCGAAAAATCGTCGCGCTCCAGAAGACGCGCCACCGTGTACTTCGAGGCCAGCTCGATGAACCCCGCGGCCCCCAGCTTGCCGAGCCAGCGGCTGTTGAATTCGATCACCGTCTTTCGAGGTCGCAGGATGGTGAACACCTGCTTCTTGTACGTCTCGGCGTTCTGCTTCACCTGGGCGCGCGTCAGCACCGGTCGTGTCTTCGACTGCCCGGTCGGATCCCCGATCATCCCGGTGAAGTCTCCGATCAGGAAGACGACGCGGTGCCCCATGTCCTGGAAGTGTTTCATCTTGCGGAGGACCACCGTGTGACCGAGGTGCAGATCGGGCGCCGACGGATCGAATCCGACCTTGACGGTGAGGGGACGGCCCTCTTTCTGCGAGCGCTGCAGCTTGGCGAGGAGCTCCTCCTCGCGGATGATCTCCACCGCCCCCTTGCGCAGGTACTCGATCTGCTCCTGCGGCGGTGCGAATCCTGGCGCGGCGCGGCGCGTGGCCTTCATGGGCGCGAAGTCTACAACGATTCCGGCCGCCCCACGCTCCGCCGGCGTCGCGCCCGTCCTCAGAGGAGACCGCGCTCCTTCAGGCTGACGAAACCTTTCTGACTGACGATGAGGTGATCGTACAGGCTGATACCCATCAGCTCGCCGGCGCGCGCCATGGTGCGCGTGAACTCGACGTCGTCCCGGCTGGGATCGAGACTGCCGCTCGGGTGGTTGTGGACCAGGATGAACGCCAGCGCGCAGTTGACGATGGCCGGCTGCAGCACCTCGCGGGGATGGGTGCGCGTGGTGTTGAGACTGCCGATCGAGACGGTCTCACGGCAGATCAGCCGGTTCTGCGCGTCGAGATAGAGGGACACGAGATGCTCCTTGCGCGCCCGCTTGAGGTCGCGCACCAGGGCGTAGGCCTCGGCGGGGGAGCTGACGCGCGGCTCCTCGGCGGGCGGAGCCAGCAGGCGCCGGCCGAGCTCGAAGGCGGCGAGCATCTGCGCCGCCTTCACCGGCCCGACCCCGCGCTCCCGGGCCCAATCGTTCAGCGTCAGGCCGACGAGCCCCCGGGCCCCGTGCGCCCCCACCAGGTCCTCGGCGATGCGGATGACGCTGCGGCCCTTCGTGCCCGTGCCGAGCATCACCGCGAGAAGCTCCGGCTGGCTCATCCCGGCGGCGCCGAACCGGATCAGTTTGTCCCGCGGGCGCAGGCCACCCGCGGCGAGCTCACGCACCCGGCGCTGCCGGCGCGCGCCCTCCGCGGCCGGGGGCGCGTCGGGTGGATAGAGGGGGTCGCCGGGACGTTCCGCGTCATCGGCCATCGCCCCGAGATCCAGCAAGCCGCGTGCCGGGACGCCGGCGCCCGGGCCGGCCCGGAGAACGCGGTTCCGGCGTCCGGCCGCGGACACTGTCCGCGCTCGGAGGAGGGAGACTGGTCACCCGGTCGCGGCCCACGCGGGCGTGGATCTCAGCCCGTCAGGCGGACCCGGCGGCCGTCGACGCGCAGGCGGCCCGAGAAATAGAGGCCGATGGCACGGCTGTAGAGCACGTGCTCCCTCTCGAGGATGCGCACCTCGAGAGTCTGCGCTGTGTCGTCATCGAGGATCGGGACCGCATCCTGCAGGATGATCGGGCCCGAATCGACGTGCTCGTCGACGAAGTGGACCGTGCAGCCGCTGATCTTGACGCCCGCCTCGATCGCCTGGCGCTGCGCCTCCCGTCCCGGGAACGAGGGCAGGAGCGACGGGTGGATGTTCATGACGCGCCCGGCGAAGCGCTGCACGAACCCGGGTGACAGCAGACGCATGTAACCGGCCAGGCAGATCAGACGCGCGCCGGCCTCCTCGAGGGCGGCGGCCATGACGTCGTCGTGCGCCTCGCGGCTCGGGCTCCTGCGGTGATCCACGACCAGCGTCGGCACGCCGCGGTTGCGCGCCGCCTGCAGCCCGGGCGCCAGCGCCTCGTTCGCGATGGCGAGGACGACTCGCGCGTCGAGCTCGCCGCCCGCGATCCGATCCAGGATCGCCGCCAGATTCGAGCCGCGGCCGGAGAGGAGAACGCCGACCAGGTTCTTGGACGGGCTCCTCGCCGGCATGCGGGCCTCAGAGGAGGCGACGGAAGAAGTAGAAACCCGCCGCCACGATGCCCGACAGCAGGGTCAATCCCAGATAGATGACGGCGCGCTCCGCCCGGCGGCGCAGCGCCTGCCCCAGGGCCACGAAGAACAGGAGACCCGCGCTCGCACCGAACAGAACGGTCATCAGGGTCAGATAGACGATGTAGACGCGCATGCGGTCGACCCCTTCAGTGCGACGCGGGCAAGGCGCCGCCCCCCAGCTGCGGGCCCTGGCTCCCCGGCTCGTAAATCACCCGTCGATTGCCCCGGACGATCTCGCCGATGCGGTAGTGCTTCTCGCCCAGGGAGTCGAGATGCCTGCCGACCTCGCTCTCTTTGTGCAGCGGCACGACCAGGACCATGCCGATCCCCATGTTGAAGGTGCGGAACATCTCGTCCACGGCGATGCGTCCTTCGGCCTGAAGGTACTTGAACACCGGCAGCACGGGCCAGGTCCCGAGATCGATGCGCGCCGACAGCCCGCGCGGCAGGATGCGCGGTATGTTGTCGGTGAAGCCGCCGCCGGTGATATGCGCCATGCCGTAGACGGCGCCCGACGGGATCAGACCGCGCACCACCGGAAGGTAGGAGCGGTGCACCGCCAGGAGCTCCTCACCCACCGTGCGGTTGAGCTCGGGCACGCGCGACTCCGGCTTCAGACCGCGGCGCTCGAACAGGACCTTGCGCGCCAGCGTGTAGCCGTTCGTGTGCAGGCCCGAGGAGGCCAGACCGATCAACACGTCGCCCGAGGCGATGCGCGACCCGTCGATGACCAGCTCGCGCTCGACCAGACCGACGATGAAGCCCGCCAGGTCGTACTCACCGGGCTTGTAGAAATCCGGCATCTCGGCGGTCTCGCCCCCGATCAGGGCGCAGCCGGAGTCGCGGCAGGCGCGTGCCAGCCCGGAGACCACCTCGATCATCACGTCCGCGTCCACCTTCCCCATGGCGATGTAGTCGAGGAAGAACAGCGGCAGCGCCCCCTGCACGAGGATGTCGTTGATGCAGTGATGGACCAGATCCATTCCGACGGTCTTGTGCTGGCCGGTCTGGAAGGCGATCTTCAGCTTGCTGCCGACGCCGTCGGTGCTGCTCACCAGGACCGGGTGACGCAAGGGACCCGTCGCGGTCAGGTCGAACAGGCCGCCGAACGACCCGATGTCGCCCAGGACGCCCTTCCGGAAGGTGCCGCGCGCGATCAGGCGGAGACGCTGGATCGCCCGCATCTTCGCGTCGATGTCGACGCCGGCGTCCTTGTACGTCAGGGCGCGCGACCCGTCGCTCCTGCGCGCGGTACCGCGCGCGGGGCCGGCCGGGCGCGCGGCGCGCTCCCGTCCCCCGCCCTTCAGACCGCCTGCCATCGGCGCCGCTCCGTCGGATCGCGCAAGTCGATGCAAACGTGTGGTGTTGAGGCGCGGATTATATCCCAGGACAGCGCGGCGCTGTCAACGAACACTCCGCCGCGTCCGAGGCGACCGAGGTGCGGGGGAATCGGCTCAGCGTGAGGCGCGGCGGCCTGCGCCCGCCGGTGCCGACTCCTGAGCCGATCAGACCTGCAGGACGATTCGGCCGGTGACGCCCCGGTCGTAGAGGATCTGGTGCGCCTTCGCCGCCTCGGCGAGCGGCATCAGCTTCGAGACGACCGGCCGGACTTTCTTCTCCCGCACCAGGCGGAACGACTCCGACAGCTCCGGTGTCGTGGTGGCGAACGAGCCGCGGATCTCGAGCTCCTTCAGGATCACCAGCCCCGGCATGAACGAGACCGGCCGGGTCTCGAGATTGCCGACCACGATCAGCCGACCGGCCGGCGCCAGGGAACGAATCGACTGGTCGAACGTCAGGGCCCCCGTGATCTCGAGGACCACGTCCACGCCCCGTCCGCCGGTGAGCCGGCGCGCCGACTCGGCGAACTTCAGGTCGGGCGCGACGATCACCTCGTCCGCGCCGGCGGTCTTGAGATGGTCCGCCTTGCGGGGTGACGAGGTCACCGCCAGCACGCGCGCGCCGATCAGCCGGCAGACCTGGATGGTGTGCAGACCGACGCCGCCCGACGCTCCCGTGATCAGCACGGTCTCGTCGAGCTGCACGCCGCCGCGCGTGCGCACCACGTGGATGGCGGTGCCGATGGTGCACGCGCAGATCGACGCCTCCTCGATCGGCAACCCGTCCGGGACGCGGGCCAGCCCCTGCTCCTCGGAGACCACGTAATCGGCGTATCCCCCCGGGATCTCCTCGCCGAAGAACACCCCCTCCCTGCACAGGGTGGTGCGACCGCGCCGGCACAGGTCGCAACGCCCGCAGTGAACCCTCTGGATGGTGGCAACGCGATCGCCCGCGCGGAACCCCTGGACCGCGGAACCGACCGCCTCGATGGTGCCGGCGATCTCGTGCCCCAGGATCGAAGGGAGCTTGGTGCGCGGCAGGTTGCCGCTGCGATTGATGATGTCGTGATAGCAGACGCCGACCGCCTGCACCCGGATGAGCACCTCGCGCTCGCGCAGCGAGGCCGGCTGCGGCGCCGGGATCTCCTCGACCCGCAGCGTGTCCGGCCCACCGAACTCCCGCATCACCACCGCCCGCATCGTCGGTCGTCCCATCGTGTCCCTTCTTTCCCGCGCCCGAGGGCGCGACGATTCAGATCATCCTGCGCCGGATCCCGTCGGGGTCCAGACGGTGGAGCGCGTCCGTTTCCGCGCGCGTCGGCCCCGCCGCCGTCTCGCCGCCGTCCTCGATCGCGAATGCGGTCGATGACCGCAGATCCTCCGGGGAGACGCCGGCGGCCCGGGAGACCACCCGCAGACGGTCGCCATCGAGCCGGAACCGGGCGCGGTCCGTCAGCACGGTCGTCGCCGAGTTGCGTGGCGAGGCGGCCGTGGTGCAGAAGTCGACCCGCTCGACGAGCGAACGCGGCGAGTGCCTCGACACGGTGATGACGACCTTCGCGAGGTAAGGCCGCATCGACGACGAGCCGGCCGGACCCGGCAGCTTCACCCGGGGACGATGGAACTCGCCGATGCACGTCGAGTTGGTGCGGCCCGCGGCGTCCACCTGCGCCGCCCCGAGGAACATCAGATCGATGCCGCCGCGGCGCGCCCGATCGAACAGATCGGGCAGGGACACGGTGCCCTCGCAGCGCTCGAGAAGACGCGGATCGACCGACGTGGGCGAGGCCGCGCTCACGACCGGGTCGACGGCGCCGACGCAATTGATGTACCTGAGGCGCGGCGCGTGCGTCGCGCGGGCAAGCGCCACCGCGAGCATCGGCAGGGCGGAGGCCACGCCGGTCGCCACCACGTCGCCGTCGGCGATGCAGCGGGCCATCTCGACCACGAGACGGTCGGCCGCCGTGGGACCGCCTTCCGGGCTTCCGCGGGAGCGCGCGGGCGCCCGGTCCCATCCGCCGGGACTCTCGATGGCGCGCACGAACGCCGCGTGATCCTGTGTTCCCGTCACATAGGCGCCGATGTAGTCGCCGCTGCGACCGGCCGTCGCCGCCGCGACGTACTCGCGCAAGTGTGCGGCGGAGTAGGGATAGCAGCGATAGCAGGAGGTCGGAAACGCTCCGGCTGGCGCCTCGGCCACCGACTCGACCAGGTGCGCCGGGATGGTCGGGTCGTCCAGGCGCTCGACCAGTTTCTCGGCGGTCGCGATCACCCGCCGGCTGGCGCGCGCCAGCAGTCTCTCCGCATACGGATCGTCGATTCGCAGGTTGCCCCTTCGATCCGCGATCTGGGCGTGGATCAACGCCGCATCGGGTCGCACCGCCGGCGCGATCAGGACCGACGTGCCGGCGACGGGGTCCTGCACGCTCGGTGTCCGGTTCACCCGCGCGTAATCCGAGCCCTCGCCTCCGGGCGCCGGCAGGAACGGGACGCCCTGTGCCCCCGCCCGGAGGGCCTGCACGATCTCGTAGACATCGCGCTCGCGGAAGCGCAGCGTCCCGGTCTCGATGGCCCGCCGGACGGTCGGGGCGACGACGAAGCCGTCCTCGAACTGGAAACCGAGGAAGCCGAACTCCGCCTCGGCGATCGCACCCGCCGCCACCAGCAGGTCGAGCGGCACCGGATTGGGCGCCGAGACGACCCGCAGGTCGCGACGGCGCTGGCGGATCAGCTCGAAGACCAGCGCCATCGGTGCGCGGTTCAGCTGGAATCCGCCGAACGTCAGGAGCGCGCCGTCCGGTATGGAGGCGACGGCCTGACGCAGCGTGGTCACCGCTCCCATCGGGTCTCCCCTTCGCCCGCCCGACTCCGCCGGTGCGCGGGACGCGGCCGGCTCATTCGTCTCCCCCGTCCGGATGCAGATCGACGCCGTCCAGCCGCCCGAACGGATCGACGACCTCGAGGGCGGCCCTCTCCTGCGGCGAGGGCGGGGGCGTGACCGGCACCGGACCGGCCGGCAGGGCGAATCCCGTCCGCCGCCGCACCTCCTCGACGGTCGCGTGCGGATGGACCGATCGCAGACGCATCGAGCCATCGGCGAAGTCCATCACGGCGAGCGGCGTGAGACAGAGAGCCGGCCCTCCCTCGAGCCCGGCCGCCGCGCGCCGCCTCCATCCCGGCACCGAGACATAATCGACCGTCTCCACGAACCGACGCGTCGTGTGCTCCCCGCTGAACAGGATCACGTGCCGTGCCAGGGTCCCGATCGAGGTGGTGCCGATCGAGCCCGGTCCGCGCACCGCGGGGCGGCCGTCGCGGCCCTTGATCCCGATCAGATTCGTGCTCCCCTCCCGATCGATCTGCAACCCGCCGATCAGGAACACGTCGCAGAAGCGCATCGGGGACGAGCGATTCGCCACGTCCAGCACCGCGTCGTGCGCTTCCAGGTATTCGATGAGCTCGTGCGAGCGGCTGGAGCGCTCCGGTGTCCAGGCGGCGGGACCGATCTCGGCCCCGCGCTCGACGCGCAGGCCGTGCCGGATGGACAGGTTGGGAGCGTGCAGCCGCTGCGCCATCAGCGCCGCCGCCAGAAGGATCTCGGCGTTGAGACCGAAGGCGACGATCTCCCCGTCGCGCAGCTCGCGCGCCAGAACGCACGCCAGAAGCCGTGCCAGGGCGGGCCGGTCGGTCGGCCGCGACCCTGCCCGCGTACCGGGCTCCCGCCCCCCGGGTGGCCCCGCGCCGCTCACGACGGGGTCATCCTCAGCCCCTCCAGCCTGTCCAGACCGATGGTCCGCACGTAGTCATCGTGATGCTCGGCTCCGTAGACATGCCGCTCGAGGTAACGCTGGTACGGGATCGGATCGCCGCGCCGTCTGGCCTCGCCCGCCGCCGCGTACTCGCGGTAATGCTCGAGATCGGGAACGTAGCGACCGCTGACACCACCGGGATGAGCTCCCCAGGGCGTCTCGACCACGAGCGCGCCGCGCACCAGCGTCCTCTCGGGCGACCCGGCCACGTCCTCGTCCGGCACAATCCGCTCGACCGTGACGACGACCGGACCACGACACGCCTGCGCCAGCGCCTTCTCGGAAAACGAACGCCCCAGATAGGCCTCGTGCGCCGAGCGCGCGTTGCCGTACGCGTCCGCCTCGGCGAGATGCAGGAACACGATGTCCGGCTGCACCGGCGGCACACGCAGGTACAGGCGTCCGTTCTCCCGGACCTCGGTGAGATCCGGATTGAGCTCCGGGAGACTCGTGCCGACCGCGCCGCGCCAGAGGACGTGCGGTAGGCCCCAGGCCGCGGCCTTGAGTGCGAGGTGCCAGACGCACTCGTCGCATTCCCACACGACGATCTCGCCACGCTCCGCCGAGCGCCGGAACGCCGGGGCGATGCCGGCGACGCGCTCGAACGCGACGCCGGCGCTCACCACACGACGGACGCATCCCGCCCCGATCAGCAGATCGGTCTCGATCCCGGAGGTCGGGCCGGAGACGATCGTCAGGTCCTTCACCCCGCGGCGGATGAGGGCGCGCACGATCGCCATCGGGGGGTTCTGGTAGGAGAAACCGGACAGCCCGACGGTCATGCCGTCCTGCACCAGCGCCGCGGCCTCGGCGAGATCCGCGACACGCTCGGCGCGGCTCATGAACGCGGTCTCACCGCGTCTTCTGGAGACGCGGCCGGAACTTGTAGCCGTAGACGATGTAGCCGTGCTCCTCGGCGTCGCGGATCTTGCGCACCACCATCTCGACCGGCATGCCGATGGAGAGCTCGACCCTCTCGCTGTCGGTGAGCTGGCAGGAGATGAGCGGCCCCTCCTCGAGCCGCACCATGCCGACGTCGTACGGGGCCATGGAGGCATACCCGCGCGGGGGCTGCAGGACCCTGCTGAAGGAGTAGAGCGTGCCGCGGCCGGAAAAGACGAAGGGGCGCAGCCCCGCGGTCCGGCACGACGGGCAGACGGGGCGCGGAGGAAAATAGCGGCCCGGACAGGCCGGGCAGGCGCTGCCCTCCAGCCGGTAATACGAGCCGCGCAGCCGATGATATCGGGGGAGCTCCACCTTCAAACCCGAAGAATATGGGTCACGGCGACCGAGCCGGAGCCGCCGACGCTCTGCGCCATGCCGATCGTTGCGCCCCGGACCTGAGCGGCCCCGGCCTCGCCGCGCAGCTGCAGCACGGTCTCGACGACCTGGTAGACGCCGCTGGCGCCGACCGGGTGGCCGCGTCCCTTCAGCCCGCCGAGCGTGCCGATCGGGATGTCGCCCTTGAGACCGATACGTCCTTCCGCGGCGAGTTTCAGGGCGCTGCCGCGGTCTGCGAAGCCGCACGCCTCCAGGCTCAGGACCGAGACGATGGTGAAGGCATCGTGCAGCTCGAACAGGTCGATGTCTTTCGGCGCCAGTTTCGCCTGGGCGTACGCCCGCCGCGCCGAATCGGCCACCGCCTGCCAGACCAGCGGATCCCTGCGCTCGGCCAGGCCGAGCGTGTCGGTGGCGGTGGCCGATGCGGCGATGCGCACCGGTGCGCGGCGCGTCCGGCGCGCCTCGGACGCCGGGGCGACCAGAAGGGCCGCCGCGCCGTCGCAGATGCCGGCCGAGTCGAGGATATTGATCGGATCGGCGACCACGGGCGAGCGCACAAAATCCTCCACCGTGATCGGCTGCCGGTACATGGCGTGCGGATTGAGAGCGGCATTGGCGTGGGCGTTCACCGAGAACGGCGCGAAGTCCTCGTGACGCGCCCCGTGCTCGTGCATGTAGCGTCGCATGAGCAGCGCGTTGAGCGCCGCGAAGGAGATCCCGTGCGCCGCCTCGTAGTCGGCGTCGGCCGCCAGCGCCAGCGCCGAGGTCACGCCGTCGGTCAGGTAATCGGTCATCTTCTCGACGCCGACCACCAGGACGAAGTCATGCACGCCGGAGCCGACCGCCAGATACGCCGCCCGCAGGGCCGCGCCACCGGAGGCACAGGCCGCCTCGATCTTCAGCGCCTCGATCGGCAGCAGCGCCGCGCCGTCCGCCACCAGCGTCGCCAGGTTCTCCTGACCGGCCAGCTCGCCGGACAGCATGTTGCCGACGAACAGGGCGTCGACGCGTTCGACCCCGGCGTCCTGACGCGCCGCCGCGATCGCCTCGACCGCCAGATCGCGGATCGACCGGTCCCAGTGCTCCGCGACCGCCGTCTGTCCCACACCGATGATACTGACGTCTCGCATGTCGCTCCCGCGCCATCCTGAAGGAGCCGGGGCGAACCGCCAGCGTCGGGCGGCGCCGCCGACGCCGCCTCAGATCATGCGGATGGCGCGCGTCATCCGGAGGTACGCGCCGTAGTCCTCGATCGGCCGCCGGCGCTCGAGATACTCGGCGACCGACGGCGCCGCGCCGCGCGCCGTCTCCAGCCGCGCCGTGGCCACCAGCGAGAACGAATCGCTCCCCGCCCCCGAGCCGTACGAGCAGAAGAAGATACGGTCGTCCGCCCGCGCCACGTCGAGGATCGCCGCAAGCCCGAGGAGCGACGCCCCCGAGTAGGTGTTGCCGATCCGATCCACGACCGCCCCCGGGGCGATCTGCTCTTCGCGGAACCCGAGGTCGGCGGCGACCTTGCGCATGAATTTCGGATTCGGCTGGTGGAAGACCGCCCAGCGGTAATCCGCCGGCCGGCGGCCCAGCGATTCGAGCAGGCCGCGCGATGCCTGGAGCGAGTGCCGGAAGTAGGACGGCTCCCCGGTGAAGCGGTGCCCGTGCTCCGGGTAATGCATGTGCTGGCGGCGGAAGAAGTCGGGTGTGTCGGTCACGAAGGAGCAGGAGCCCTCCAGGACCGCCAGGGCCTCGGCCGCGGGGCCGATGAGATACGCCGCCCCGCCCGCCGCGGCGGTGAACTCGAGGAGGTCGCCCGGCTTGCTCTGCGCCGCGTCCATGCCGATCGCCAGGGCGTGCTCGGCCATGCCGGATCCCACGAAGGCGCAGGCCGCCTGCATCGCCTCGGAGCCGGCCTTGCAGGCGAACTCCAGGTCGGCGGCGCACACCCACGGCGTCGCCCCGATCGCCTCGGCGACTATCGTGCTCGCCGGCTTGACCGCGTACGGCTTCGACTCGGTGCCGACCCAGACGGCGCGGACGTCGGCCGGTGTGACACCCGAACGCGCCAGGGCGCCGCGGGCCGCCTCGATCGCCATCGTCACCGTGTCCTCGTCGGCCTCCGGCACCGATTTCTCCCGCACCGGCAGCCGGGCGTCCGGTGAGCGGCCCCAGGCGGCGGCGATCACGCGCGCGTCGATGCGCGGCCGCGGGACGTAGGCACCGTAGCCGACAATGCCGACCTCGCGCCCGGGCTTCAGCGGGCCCCCGCCGGACGGCCGAGAAGGCCGCGGAGAAAGAGGTCGGTCAGGGCGTCGGCCAGGGTGGCTTCGTCCAGGCGGCCGCCGGGCCGGTACCACTGGTAGATCCAGTTGATCATGCCGAGCATGGCGAAGGCCGCCAGGGACGGATCGACCTTGCGCGCGCTCCCGCTGCGGACCGCCTCGCGCACGGTCTTCTCGAGGAACCGCACGTACCGCTTCTTGCGGGCGTTGATGCGATCGCGATAGCGGCCCTTCAGGGCGTTGCTCTCGTGGAGGATCACCGTGATCTCCTTCGGCCGGTCGCGCGTGACCA
>Ga0070697_100001041_pt1 | contig 20961 bp, 19 predicted proteins | sample KBSK1501metaG_FD_65475 | JGI IMG/M metagenome (GOLD analysis project Ga0070697, IMG submission 65475) | Corn, switchgrass and miscanthus rhizosphere microbial communities from Kellogg Biological Station, Michigan, USA - KBS K1-50-1 metaG | ecosystem: Host-associated > Plants > Roots >... | reverse complement strand
GGCGATGTTGCTGGCGATCGACCTCGGGAACACGAACCTGGCGTTCGGGCTCTTCGAGGGGGATCAGCTCCGGCACGACTGGCGCCTCGCCACCCGGCGCGACAGCATGCCCGACGAGCTGGGCCTACTGATGGTGCAGCTGATCCGGCAGGAGGGGATCGACCCGAAAAGCGTCGATGCGGTGGTGGTGGCCAGCGTCGTTCCACCTCTGAACAGCAGCCTGGTAGAGGCGATCGAACGCTATTTCGGTAAGGAGCCGATCATGGTCGGCCCCGGGATCAAGACCGGACTTCGGATCCACTATCGCGATCCCAAAGAGGTCGGCGCCGACCGTATCGTGGCGGCGATGGCTGCCTTCAAGAAATACGGCGGCCCGTTGATCATCATCGACTTCGGCACGGCCACCACCTATGACGTGGTCTCCAAGGAGGGCGATTACCTGGGCGGCGCCATCGCCCCGGGGATGGGGATCTCGGTCGAGGCCCTCTACGAGCGCGCCGCTCGCCTCCAGCGCGTGGAGCTCAAGGCGCCCGCCAACGTGATCGGGCGGACCACCGCCGAGAGCATGCAGGCCGGCATCATCTTCGGCTTCACGGCCCAGGTCGAGGGTATGGTGGCCCGCATCAAGAAAGAGCTGGGCGAGAGCCCGCGCGTGATCGCGACTGGCGGGCTGGCCGGGCTGATAGCGGCCCAGACGTCGGTCATCGAGCTGGTCGACCAGCGGCTGATGCTGGAGGGGCTCCGGCTGATCTACGACCTCAATGCGTAACCCGCGGCAAACATGGATTGCGCTCCGGCTCGAGATATCCGGCCGCGCCCGAAAGACTGATAGGCTGGTAGCCCCGTGAACATCGGCCGGCATACCCTCCTCTCACCTGTTTACGTCGCCCCCATGGCGGGGGTCACCGACGCGCCCTTCCGGAAGATCGCCCGGGAATTCGGCGCCGGCATGGCCTGCACCGAGATGATCAGCAGCGAAGCGCTGGTGAGGAATCATCGCGAGTCGTTCCGGTTGATGGACCTCTGCTGGGATCAGCGACCGGTCTCGGTCCAACTGATGGGCGGCGATCCGGGCGTGATGGCGGAAGCGGCGCGGATGGCGGAGGCGGCCGGTGCCGACATCGTCGACATCAACATGGGCTGCCCGGTGCCCAAGGTGGTCAAGACCTCGGGCGGCTCCTCCTTGCTGCGCGATCCCGATCGCGCCTGCCGCGTGGCCGACGCCGTAGTCGGCGCGGTGTCGGTTCCGGTGACGGTCAAGATTCGGCTGGGCTGGGACTTTGCCACCCGCAATCACCTGGAGATGGCGACGCGACTGCAGGCGATGGGCATCCAGGGGCTTGCGGTTCACGGCCGCACCCGGTCGCAGCGCTACGATCCGTGGGCCGACTGGGAGGCGATCGCGCAGGTCAAGGCCGCGGTCAGCATCCCGGTGGCCGGCAGCGGCGATCTGCGGACCGCCGACGACGCGGCGCGGCGCCGGCGCGAGAGCGGGGTCGACGCGGTGATGTTGGGCCGCGGCATTCTCGGCAACCTCTGGCTGGTGCGGCAGACCGTTGTCCGCCTTACGACCGGTGAGTCGATCGCGCCATTGTCCTGGCAAGAGCAGATCGGGCTGGTCCGGCGCCACTGCGACCTCGTGCTCGACTATTACGGCCCCGAACGGGGCCCCCGCCTTCTGCGGAAGTTCATCGCGTGGGGGGTGCGGGGATTCAGGGGCGCGGCGCGGTTGCGCACCATGGTGCAGTCCGTCAGCAGCCCGATCGATGTGACGGCCGTGCTCGACGCCGCGCTTACGATCGATCCCGGCCCGTTCTCGCTCGACGGCGAGATCGACGATGCGCCGGCCTCGTGCGAAGCGGCCTGACCAAGGAACCTTTCCGCCCGGATCGCGTCATACGGGCATGGAACGTGTATTGCTGTTTCTGGTCGCCCTGGTCGTCGGTGGCTGTGGAGCCCAGGCGGCGGCACCGGGCCTGTCCGGCACCGTGTCGGGAACGAATGGCCCTTTTCAGGCCCAGGCGGCACCGGCCTCGCTGCCGGCCGGCGGGACCGTTCACCTCACCCTGACCGTAAACGGTCCGATCGACTATGAGATCGGCTGCGTCCAGACGCTTCACATCTGGGCGGAAGACAGCCAGCGCCAAACCGTCTGGGAGCAGCCGGTGCCCGCCATCATGTGCATGGCCTTGGGCCACAAACAGCTCGCTGCTGGTGAGACCGCCACCTTTACCGCCGATTGGCCCACCTCGAGCCAGCTGGCCCCCGGGACCTATACGCTCCACGGCCTCTTCCTGACCGTCCTGCCGATGGGTGCTGGAGCCCGGGTCCGCGAGAATTTGCCCCCGCTTTCGATTCAAATTCTGGGGTAGCGAACTCGCGGCGGGAATCCCGTATAATACGGCGGCTCTGGGAGCCGCTTCGCGACTCGCAGAAGGGAGAGCAATGGAAAACGACAAGGTTGTCTATCTCACCCAGGAAGGGTTGAACCGGCTCCAGGCGGAGCTGGAGGTGCTGCGCAACAAGCGCCGCCCCGAGGTCGCCGAGCGCATCCGGCAGGCCAAAGAGTTCGGCGATATCAACGAGAACGCCGAATACGATGACGCCAAGAACGAGCAGGGTTTCGTTGAGGGCCGCATCCTGCTGCTCGAGAAGCTGGTCCGCAATGCCAGCATCATCGAAGGCAAGCACGTCAAGGGCATCGTCGAGGTTGGGTCGACCGTGAAGGTGCACGACGAGTACGGGGACGAGGCCTTCACGATCGTCGGCTCGGCTGAAGCGGAACCGAGCAAGGGCCGCATCTCGCTCGAGTCACCGGTTGGCAAGGCACTGCTCGGCAAACATGTTGGCGACGACGTCTCCGTGGTGACGCCTGGCGGCTCCACCAAGATGCTGATCGTCGAGGTGCGCTAGCGGCCGAAACCGCCGACCTCGTCGTCATCGGCGGGGGGATCATCGGTTGTGCCACGGCGTTCTTTGCCAAGCGCGCCGGGCTCAAGACGGTCGTCCTGGAAAAACGCCCCGCCCTGGCGACGCTGACCACGCCGGTCGCCACTGGTGCGTTTCGGCTGCAGTTCGACAACGTCGAAGAGGTCGAGCTGGTCCGGGAGAGCGTTGCATTCTTCGACGACCTGCAAACGCGAGTTGACATCGGGCTTCGGCACCAGGGCTACCTCTTCGTCACCCGGACGCCGGATGGCGCTCGCGCCCAGGCCGACCTGGTCGTCGCGCAGCGGGGCTGGGGGCTGACTGACGTCGAATTACTGGACGGGACCGAGGCGCGGCGGCGCTTTCCCTACCTGGCGCCGGACATCGTCAATGCTCGCTTCCGGCAGGGCGATGGCTGGCTCGCGCCTCGCGTGCTTGCCCTCGAACTCGCCCAGGCGAGTGGTGCCCGTATCAAGACCGGCGTCACGGTCACCGGGTTCCGCGTCCACGGCGACCGCGTCCGGGGCGTGACGACGACGGACGGAGACATCGAGGCCGAGACGGTGGTGATCGCCGCAGGTCCGCTATCGGGTCCAGTCGGCGAGCTCGCCGGCCTCGAGCTGCCGCTGGCGACCGTTCGTCGGCAGAAACTGATCATGCCGGACGTCCCGCAGATCCCCGAGGGCGCGCCGATGACCATTGACTTCGAAACCGGGGCGCACTGGCGACCCACCGGCACCGGGGCTCACGCCTTATGGACCGCACCGGCGCCTGCCGAGCCGCCGGTTGACGACGTCCCAACATCCGCGTCATTTGCCTTCGGCTTGCTCGATCCCAGCAGCGATCATGCGCTGGCGCGCATCGTCCCCTTCTGGAAAGACGTGTGGGCATCGTCGCGCCTGCAGTGGTGGCTACAGGCCGGCCAGTACACCTATACGCCCGATCGACGGCCTCTGCTTGGCCCCACTCTCATCCCGGGGCTTGCGGTCAACACCGGCTACAGCGGTCACGGCATCATGGGCAGCATCGGCGGCAGCCGGCGGGCTATTGATGCGATCACGGGGAAGCTGCGGGCGGTCGACAATCCATTCCGGCCCGACCGACCGATGGAAAGCCGCGCCTTCGATGTTCTGTAGCGGGTCGAGCGCCGCGACCCTTTAGACTTTCGCGGAATGGAAGGGGAGCGGACCGAACAGGAACTGCAGCGCCGCGAGAAGCTGACGACGCTTCGTTCGCAGGGCATCGAGCCCTACCAGAGCCGCTTCGATCGTACGCACAGTTCGGCCGAGGCGCTCGCGCTCTACGAGCAGGCCGAAAAAAGCGGCGGCGCCGAGGTGCGCACCGAACGCGTCGCTCTTGCGGGCCGACTGGTCGCGATCCGCGTGATGGGCAAAGCGACCTTCGCCCATATCCAGGATTTCGTGGGACGGATCCAGCTGCTGGCCAAAGTGGATAAGGTTGGCGAGGAGCCCTACAAGCGATTCACCGACCTGGACCTGGGCGACATCATCGGCGTGCACGGGACGCTGTTTCGGACCAAGCGGGGCGAGATCACCTGCGAGATCGAGGACTTCGTGCTGCTGGCGAAGGCGTTGCGCCCGCTGCCCGAGAAGTATCACGGCCTCAAAGACAAGGAGCTCCGCTACCGCCAGCGGTACCTGGACCTGATCGCCAACCCCGAGGTGATGGATGTCTTCCTGGCGCGCAGTCGGATGGTCGAGGAGACGCGAACCTTCCTCAAAGGGCGCGGCTTCGTCGAGGTGGAGACGCCGGTGCTACAACCGCTGGCCGGCGGCGCGGCGGCCCGACCGTTTCGCACCCATCACAATGCGCTGGACATGGACCTGTACTTGCGGATCGCGCTCGAGCTGTACCTCAAGCGCTTGATCATCGGCGGCTTCGACCGCGTGTACGAGATTGGCCGCATCTTCCGCAACGAAGGAATGGATCAGTGGCACAGTCCCGAATACACCATGCTCGAGCTGTACCAGGCGTACACCGACGTCGAGGGGATGATGGAACTTACGGAATCGCTCGCCATCCACCTGGTGGAGCGCGTCAAGGGCACGCCCACAATCCACTACCAGGGAAAGGAGATCAGCTTCAGCCGGCCCTTCAAGCGCATCGAGATGGTCGAGGCGGTCAGCCAGGTGGTCGACGAGGACCTGCTGAAGGCCGACGTGCCGATGCTCGAGGGGTTGATCAAGAAGTACAACATCGAGCCCAAACCCGGGCTTGGTTGGGGAGGCCTGGTTGCCGAGCTGTTCGAAGAGCTCGTGCAGGACACACTGCTCCAACCGACGTTTGTCCTTGGCCATCCTGTCGAGGTCTCGCCGCTGGCGCGGCGTCGCACGTCTGACCCGCGATTGACGGATCGCTTCGAACTCTTCATCACGGGAGAGGAGATCGCCAACGCCTTCTCCGAACTGAACGACCCGGATGACCAGCGCGCCCGCTTTGTCGACCAGGCTCGCGCCAGGGCGGCCGGGGACGAGGAAACTCATCCGATGGATGAAGACTTCCTCACCGCGCTCGAGTACGGCTTCCCGCCGACCGGTGGGATGGGGTTGGGGATCGATCGCCTCGCTGCGATCCTCACCGATCAACCATCGATCCGCGACGTCATCCTCTTCCCGCATCTTCGGGCTCGCCATGCTGAGCCTTAGCTTCATCCGCGAACATCCGGAGGTCGTCCGCGAGGGAGCGCGCAAGAAAGGCGAGACGGCGCCGGTCGACGAGATCTTGAAACTCGATGCCGAGCGGCGGCAAACCCTGTCGAAACTCGAGCAGCTCAAAGCCGAACAGAACCGACGATCAGCGGCGATGGCGAAGACGCGGGATCAGGCGGCCATCGACGAGATGCGGGGCCTCAAGGACGAAGTCAAGGCGCTCGAACAGGAGCTGGCGCCGATTGACGCTCGGCTCAACGCCCTGTTGCTGGAGGTGCCCAATCCCCCCGACCCCTCTGTTCCCGAGGGAAAGGACGCATCCGCCAACCCGACGATTCGCGAGTGGGGCATGGGCCGAGAATTTTCCTTCACGCCGAAGTCGCACTACGACCTCGGTGTGCAGCTCGGCCTATTCGACTTCGAGCGTGGGGTCAAAGTCGCGACTTCCCGTTTCTTGTTCCTGAAAGGCGCCGGTGCGCGCCTCGAACGCTCGCTGCTGAACTTCATGATCGACCTGCACATCCGCGAGCACGAATACGTCGAGGTCTTTCCACCCTTCCTGCTGAACCGCGCAGCCATGACCGGCACCGGCCAGCTGCCGAAGTTCGAGGACGATGCCTTTCGCATCGAGGCCCGTGATCTCTTCCTCGTGCCGACGGCGGAGGTCCCGGTGACCAACATGTATCGCGAGGAGATCCTGCCGGCCTCGGCGCTTCCGATCAAGCATGTGGCCTGGTCGACCAACTTTCGAAGCGAGGCCGGCGCGGCCGGCAAGGATACGCGCGGCTACATCCGGCTGCACCAGTTCAACAAGGTCGAGATGGTCAAGTTCGTCGAACCGGAACGGTCGAACGAGGAGCTCGAGCTGCTCGTGAAGGACGCGGAAGACGTCCTGCAGCGACTCGAGATCCCGTACCGGGTGATCCTGTTGTGCACCGGGGACATGGGCTTCGGCCAGTCGAAGACGTATGACCTCGAGGCCTGGTCACCGGGTGAGAAACGATTCCTGGAAGTCTCGTCCTGCTCCAACTACAACGACTTCCAGGCACGGCGCGCCAACATCCGCTACCGGCGCAAGGACGGAAGGGTCGATTTCGTGCACACACTGAACGGATCCGGTCTGGCCCTCCCGCGCACGATGGTCGCCATCATTGAGAATTACCAGCAGGAGGACGGCACCATCCGGGTACCCGCGGCCCTGCGCACGTATATGGGCGGTCTCGAGGTCATCCGGTGAGCGGGCCCGCGCCGGAGACGGAACGCGAGCGCCAACTCCGGCAGCTTGCCGGCCGCCTCCTGACCTGGCCGGATCCCGAAGGTCCGGCGACTGCCGATCTGACACTTGGCTATCCCGACGAGTTGCCACCTGAGCTCGTCGATCGAACCGAGCTCCGGTTCCTGGGTAGCCTTGTTCGCCGTCGCGCCGGCGAGTTGGTCGGAGCCGAGATGATTTTTGAGGGTCCGGGAGACCCCGATGCCGTCGCCGCCAACTACGCGACCATGCTGGTCGGGCTCGGTTGGGAGCGTATCGAACAACCGCGCCCGCCCGGCGGTGGTTTCCAGCACCGCAGCATGATGGGATCGACGCTGCTTGTCGATAAACGCGAGTCGGCGATGGTCTTCCTTCACGCCGCGGACCGAGAGGATGGCGGTGCTGAACTTCGGGTTAGGTACGACCCCGTACACGGGCAGGACTATATGGCGACCATTCGCAGCGGCATGACACACGAAGTGCCGATGCTTCCGCAGCTAAAGCCGCCGCCGGGCGTCAAGTTCTTGCCGGAGGGCACTGGTGGCGGAGGAGGCAGGTGGAAATCGGACGCTCGGGCGCAGACAGAGATGGCTCCGATGGAACTCGAGGCCTATTTCGCAAAGCAGCTCGAGGCATCTGGTTGGGCCGTGTGAGCGGATCGGCGGATGATTTCTTCGCGTGGAGCAGTTGGTTGGTTCCGGCCGTGCCACCCGCGAAAGAGTGGCGAGGCGTCCTTTTGGTGCTGGCCGCTTTCCCTGGCTGGCGGCAGCTGTCGCTGCAAGCGGAACTGCAGCCGCTGGGGTCAAATCGAGGCGGGGGCGGCTGCGCGATAAGCAGCCGTCTCGGCTAGCCCTGAAACCGCGGAAGGAAACTGCTCACCGCTGGTTTGCACATGGCAGATGGCTTTGCTCGACCCGCTTCTACGCCTTGATCCGCCCCACCGCCCCAATTGGCGAAGCGAGCTCACAACCGCGCAGTTTGGGCCGATGGCTGAGGACCTCCTCGCTGTCAGCCTCGAGGCCGCAAGCAGCGGCTCCGGGACGATCGCTCGTCCGTTTGGTGATCGCGGTGTGGACCTCTATTGGCGTCGGCTTCGTTCGCTGCGTACCGTTCTCATTCAGGTCAAAGCCTTCCAGCATCTAAGTCCGGATGGCAACGGGAATCTCGACCTTCCGATAACTGACGTCGGCGACGATCCAAACGGCTATCTCGCGATGGTGCACCTGCCGGCGCCTCACGACCAGCTCTACCGACGGTTCTTCCTCATACCCGTCCGCCAATTCCGGGAACGATGCCCGCGAGCCGTCCTCCACGGGCGCGACTGCTTTTCTTTCACCGGCAACTTCTCCGGCGTCGCCGCCGATCTATGGAGGGACTTCCTCCTGGACATCGACCGGCTACCCGAATGGTTAGGAACGGTGGCTGGCTGGACAACGCCGGTTCCGCCGGCACCACTTCCGAACAGACCCCATCCGGCCAATATGGGAGACGCCCTGACGATGTGGAGGGGAGACATCGGCCGCCTCTGGACTGCGACCGAACTCGAGCGTGCAGGCGGCGGGTCGATCGTCATCGCCGAAGACCGGGTCCGGCTGGATACGGTCACGCTCTTGATTCATGAACTCTCTAGCGGGCGCATTGCTGGATTGCACATCAGGACTGGCAAAGTCACGCCTGACCGGACGATCCATTTCGAGGTCCCTCGCGCGCCATTTTTCATCGATGACCGGCTGTACGTTTTGCTCGTCCTGCTCCAGCCCGATGACCGCGTCCACGACTTCTGCCTCCTGATTCCGTCGAATGCGCTACCAAACCTCGGATACTCCGAGACGATCACCCTCGACCCGCTGACGAAGCGATTCGCGCAGTATCGTGTGCCCAGCGATCAGGTTGGACAGGTCTTCCTGAAAGCCGCATTCGGTTCCTAATCGTACGTATCATTGATGATCGCCGGAGGGATGGCCGAGTGGTCGATGGCGGTGGTCTTGAAAACCACTAAGGTGCAAGCCTTCGGGGGTTCGAATCCCTCTCCCTCCGCTCCTTGGGCTCCGCGTGACGCGGACGACGCAACGCTGGCACCAGCTTCACGTTATACGGCTGTGAAATGGGATCGGCCGCTTTACCGCAACTCGCTGGCATTAGCGGTCATAGTTACCGTAGCTGCCGGCTTCTTGGTGCTTGGTGGCTTGCCGATTCCAGAAACGCCGTTGACCACCGGCAACTTGACTGATAGCTACATGCGGTCGCGACCGGCGGCCAGGTTATGGTTTCCTCTTTCGCGCCCTGTTTGGGAGCAGGCAGGAGCTGAAGGTCCGTACGATCCTATGCTCGTGGGGCATCCCCCGGGTAACGCTCCGGCTTCACTATCACTCATTCTCGAGGTGCCATTGCCTCCTAACGAATCAACGGCTGCGATTATCTGGGGTTGGTACCGGCAGGAGTTGACGCTACGCGGGTGGCATGTTCTAGCGCCCCGGAACGAAGCAGCCGGCAATTACAGCGAGCTTTATACGCGTGGCCTCCGCGAACGTATCCGGATAAGCTTGGATTACGACTCGGTACCCGGGCCGGTCAAGTACGATGGCCTCGGCGCCATCTACACGATCGATTACGAAGTTGCGTCCTGCACCGACCCGGCCTCACGGTGCTAGTCGACTTTCGCTAAGCCAGGCACAGTCTTGGCAACTGACGGTTGGAATCCCTCTCCCTCCGCCAGATTTCGGATACAGTGCCTCGGGCTGTAATCAGAAAAACTCCTGGCTCGGCACGCGATTAGTCATTGCCGCATCACCACGTTGCTGTGTTCGGAATGGACCAGTCATCTATTTAGGAGCTTCGCCTCCTGCGCTAAGCATCGGCCAGTCCGAACTCGACCTCCACGCGCGCGCCTCCTGACTCCCCCGTACCAAGAACGAGCATGCCCCCCGTGCCCGCCGCGGCGCGCCTGACGATGTCCAGCCCCAGACCGGTCGACCGCCGGCCGCCGTCGCCGGGAACGGCTTCTGCGGCCCTGATTCCAGGTCCCTCGTCCTCTACCGTCAGGCGCACCCGCCCGGCACCGGCGGGCCTGAGCCTGACGGTGAACGAAGTGCGCTCGGGTGTGTGTGCGAAGACGTTATCGATGACGGCGTCGAGGACCGCCTCGAGGTCGTCGCGCGGAATCCGCACCAACGCTGTTGCCGGCTCGATCTCGGCGCGATAAGGTCTGTGCTGCTCGTCGGCCAGTGCCGCCCAGAACGCCACCCGCTCGCGTGCCACCTCGGCGAGGTCGGCGATGCTCCCCGCGGTCCCCCGCGTCTGGCGGCGCAGTTCCTGTATGACGGAGCTGACTGCGCGTTCCAAGTCCTCGAGGTCCTCGGATAGGCGCGCGCCCTCCTCGCCCTTGTTGAGCTGCTCGATGTCGAGCCGGATGGCGGTCATCGGCGTGCGCAGACGGTGCGACAGGTCGGCCGCCGCCGCCCGCTCTGCGGCAAGCAGCTCGCCAATCCTGGCCGCCAGGAGGTTGAACGCGCGGCCCACCTCGACGAGTTCCGGCGGACCGGCTGGGACGACCCTGGTTTCAATTCGGCCCTGCGCCAGGCCGTGGGCGGCGGTTGCGAGGTCGCGCGTCGGCGTCACCACGGAGCGCGCCATCCGATCGGCGACGAGGCCGGCCAGAGCCACCAGCGCGATGCCCAGGGCCCCAAGGATCAGCCAGGCCGTCGCAACGCCCTGGTCCAGCGCCGAATTGGGCACCCTGACCTCGACCACGGTGGTGGATTCGTCGGATCCGAGAACAGGCACCAGGACTGCCATGCCGCCCGGCACGGATGTCGTGAATGCGCGGCCCTGACGCGCCAGCGCGACGCTCGCGTCCGCGTTTCTCGGGTCTCCCATCACGGTCCCGTCCGCGAGAAACACGGTGAGACGACCGGGACCCGCGCTGCTGACTGAGGTGATCGCGCTGTTGAGGGTGGCCGGATCGTGCTCCGTGGCCAGCAGTGGCGCGAGCGAGCGCGCCTGGAGCTCCGCCGCGTTGAGCGCACGGTCGCGCACGACGGTCTGGACCAGGATCGCCAGCGGGATCAGGAAGGCCAAAACCACCATCGACGTGGTCGCCGCGGCCATCACCGCGAGCTGGCGCCTCACTGCCGAATGCGGTGGCCCGGTACCTTCACGACCGAGGGTCCACCAGCTGCGCTCCGACCCCGCGGACGACGCGGAGGTAACGGGGATGGGCTGCGGTCTCGCCCAGCTTTCGCCTCAACCAGGAAAGATGCACGTCAACCGTCCGATCGGTGCCTCCAAAGGGAAGCCGCCATACCTCGGCCAGGATCTCACGCTTGCTAACCACAGTCCCGGCGCGTGCTGCGAGGTAATGAAGCAGGTCGAATTCTTTGCGGCTCAGCTCCAACACTCGGCCCTCGAGCGTGGCCTCGCGGACCCTGGCGTCGACGCTTAGATCGCCGATGACGATGGCGTTACTGTCTTCGCCGGCCTTCACCCGGCGCAGCAGGGCGCGGATTCGCGCGTCGAGCTGTGCGGCTGAGAACGGCTTGACGACGTAGTCGTCTGCCCCCGCGTCGAGCGTCTGCACGATCTCCGACTCGTCGTCGCGAGCGGTGGCGACGATAACCGGGATTGCGCTAAAGGCACGAAGCATGCGCAGCAGCTTGCGGCCGTCGACGTCAGGCAGCCCCAGATCGAGGACGATGACGTCGCCTGGACTTTCGGTAACCATTCCCAATCCGGCCATCCCGGTCGACGCGGACCTGACCGCGTAGCCCCTGTCGGCGAGCGCTGCCCTCAAGGCCCCTCGTATGCGGTCATCGTCCTCGATTAGGGTGACGACGGGCACGGCGCAAGTGTAGGTCGGAGCGAACGCCCGATCCCTTGCGTTTTGCCACGTTAACGCCGATTTGATGCTGTATTAACGCGCGCGAAACGTAAGACGTTGGAAGCTCCACATTATGAAAAGCTTGCTCGTTCGCAGACTCTGGATCGTCGGTGCCCTTGCCGGAATCGTCGTGATTTCGGGCGCGTTCAGGATCGCGGCCAGCCCTGGCCACCCTCAGGTTCATCGTCTTGTCGCAGCTTCGTCATCGGCCATCGCGCTGCGGCAGGCGGACGCCGCCGAGCCGAGGGCAGTCGCGAATGAGCCCGCGGAGGAGGCCAACGAGCCCGCGGAGGAGGCCAACGAGCCCGCGGAGGAGGCCAACGAGCCCGCGGAGGAGGCCAACGAGCCCGCGGAGGAGGCCAACGAGCCCGCGGATGAGGTTAACCAGCCGGCCGAGAACGACAAGGAGGCACCTCTTGCAGCTGCCCCTCCGGCGCCGACGGCCGCGCCGACTAGCCAGCCGATGACCTCGTCGCAGACGTTGTCCCTCGTCGGCGGCACCGTGACTGTCACATGCACCGGCAGCGCGATCTCGCTCGACTCCGTCACGCCGAACCCCGGCTTCACGATCGACAAAGAAGAGAATGAAGACGGACAGGTCGAGGTGCGACTCCAGAGTGACTCTCACGAGTCCCGACTACAGGTGACCTGCCAGAACGGTACCGTCGTCCCGGAAGAGCTCCGCGAGGAGAACAGCTGATTCCACGCTCGAGGTTGAACCTGGGAACTGACTTGAAAGGAGTCGCGCCGTGAGGCGCGCCTGGCTTCCTCTCATCTGGCTGATCGGCACCGCAGTCGCGGTCCTGGTCGGCTGGAGCGCCGTCCAGGCCGTGATCGGCCAGGTGGTTCCGGAGCAGCCCGGTCCAGTGAGCTTCCCGGGCGTCGCCCAACTCGGTGGCTCCCCGGTCCCGTCGCCGAGCGGCGCCGGGCTGACGCCGGCAAGCCCGACCCCGACACCGGCGCAGGTGACCCCCCCGCCGGTGACCTCCACAACTGCTCCGACCCCGGCCACGGCTCCCCGGCTACCGGCGAATCCATCTCGCACCATCGCCGCGCAGGGCGGGACGGTCGACGTCTCCTGCCAGGGGAGCCAGATCGCCCTTGACTGGGCCACGCCGAACGCAGGCTTTCAGGTCGAGACAGAGTGGCACGACAGCAACACAGTGCTGGAGGTGCGCTTCACGAGCTCGTCGCATGAGTCACGCATCGAGACCTGGTGCTCCGCGGGTCAGATTCAGGCGACGGTCGAAGAGCAATCGAGCTGAGTCGTACGCGTAGCGTTTAGACCATCGGGGGTTCGAATCCCTCTCCCTCCGCATTCAGATTTCGGCCATAAGCCCATCAGGAGCCGTTTCCGCGCAAGTCTGACGGGCAGTTTGACGAGCAGCCCGCCATCCTGAGCTCATCAGGAGGTGGCTGGAATGGAGCGGCGACAACAGGGATTAGGGGCGGTTTACCGGAGGCGGAATGGCCGGTGGGAAGGGCAGATTCGTCGTGTAGAGCAGGGCCTCGCTTCCCCCTAGGACGAAATACCGTGTGCGAGCATCGAAGAACACCCGGAACGGATGCCGACCACGATTTCGTGCACGGGGTGCGGTACACCATCCACGCTGTCGCCGGCACTGAGTCAGGCCGTCGTCGAGCTGCTCTTGAGGTGTTCCTAGACGACCGGCGCGCCGGCGGCCTGCCCAATGCTGCCGCTCCGGAAATCGAAGTGCATGATGTCCTTTTCGCCGCTGTACGTGCCGCCCCAGCTCAGTCCCGCTGCAACCAGCTCCCTGACGAGGTCCTCGTGCAAGGTCATGATGCCGTGCTTCGATGGATCGGCGCCGTAACCAAAGTCGCCGCTCCGTGACTGTTTCTTGTCGGTAGCCTGCGTGGAATGCCACCACTCGTTCTCTGTCACATGTTCGACCCATGGTGGCGGAGTCGGCACCTTCTTTTTCTTCTTCTTCCCCGAAGTCGCCGGCTGAGCCGTTTGCGCTTCTTTCCAGGCCTTTAGCGCTGGCAAGCGGTCTTTCAGGGCGGCGTCGAGCTGCTCCGTCGTCATCGCCACATACGCACGAACCATCTCCGAGTCGGCGTGGAGCCGCCGCCATTGCTCCACCGCTCGGGCGGCGCGGGCGTTGCGGTCCTCCTCTGTATCCGTTTCGGCTTCGCCCTGGAGGGTCGGCGGCTTCCGCATCGCGTCATGAGGGTCGCCCGCCAGGAGCAGTGTGGCGTGCTGCATGATCTGCAGACTCGGTCCGCCTTCGGGTCCCTTCTTCGCAGGCTTGTCCTCGTTTCCCACAAAGGGGTTGTCGTCGTGGTCGATATCGACGGCGAGACCAAAGCAATGCATGCTCGCTCCCTTCTTCTTGCCGGTAGCCGCTTTGGGCACCCGCATGCCCGCAATGTCCTTGACGCCCAAACGGATTCCTGCGTCCTCTGGCTTCTCGCCCGCCTTCACGAGCTTGTCCTGGGCTGTCTTGAGCCTGTGGGCAAGCTCAGCGTGCACGCCGGGCGGCTCGCCATGGCTTGACGGACGGATCTTTCGACCCAGAAAACTCGCATCAGGGTCGAGGTCGGCAAAGTACGCGTCTACGGTTTTCCCGGAGCCGTTCTTGATGATCGTTGCCACTGTGGCGCGAGCCGCGGCGCCCGTGCCGCCGGTCTTGGCCAGCTTGACCGCTTTGCCTACCTCGGTTGCTTTCCTTCGGGCCGCGTTGGCGGCGCCAATGGTTTTCCAGTCGCCGTGTGTCGCGCGCAGTGCATCGAGAATGTTGCCTGCCCCGTCACGGGCCTGTCCGCCGGCGACGCCACGCATCAACTCCTCGTGTTCGACAGGGACAGGGACAACGGAGAAGTTACGGCGCAGGGCATCGGCATAGGTTCCGAGTTCTTTCCCGTGGTCATTGAACCAGCTCTTGATCGCGTCCTCGAGATCTCGATATCGCTTGCCGTATCCGAGGTCCGGCTTCGTGCTGTAGTAACCGCGCATCTTTGGTGCTGTATTTAAGTACTCAGTCTTGAGATCATCGGTCGGCCGGGTTTTGAGCGCCGCTAGGTCTTTGTTGAGTCGCATCGTGGCCCAATCGATGAAGGCCTTCGTCTCGCCCTGGTTAATGGCATCGAAGAGGACCAGGTCGCCGGTCAGGGGCGAGCTTGCGCCCGGCGACTCACCCGCCTCACGACGTACTGACTCGCGCGCCATGTTGGCCAGCGTGGCGCCCGCGCCGCTGTGACCCGCCATGCTTGTGCGACCGATCTCTGGAAGTTTCGTCGCGTCCTTCCAGACACGTTCGTCGAAGAGCCGTTTGACGACCTCTTTGCTGTAGGCGTCCGAATCGAAGTTCTTGTCACGCCCAAACTGTGAGTGCAGGCCGCCTTGCGGCAACACGATGATCGTCTGTGTGTAGCCGCTCTCTTGCAACTGCTGCTCCGCCTGGTCGAGAGCCACATCTCGGACCGGGGCAACATCGGCCTTGTCCTCACTTTCGCGCCAGGTTTTGACCCGACCGCTGCCTTTCGACGCGGGATTCAGCTCACGCCAGCCGGCGAAGGGGCGTGACTCGGCGCTCTCGGTGAAGCCGTGGAGAAAGATCAGCACCTCGATTTTCTGCTTAGGGTTGAGGACTGCCGGCACCAGGACAATGGCCTTCCCCTCCGCGGACTCGGATGAGAGTTCGGGAACCATCGTGTCGTCCACCCACTGACCTTTTTGCTTCCCCTTCCCCGGGACCCAGCGTCTGGCCATTCCCTTTTGCAGTCCCGCCTTGAGATCTTGAAGTGGGATTCGATGGATCTGGCCGACCTCCCGTTGGCCGACGTTCCAGCCTTTGCCCTCTTTCGAGGCGTCCTTCCACCCAATGTCGCGCTGCAAGCGGAACGCTGCTGGAGCCTCGTGACCCTGGAGCAGCGCCGTGACGGCGCGGTTTCCCGCTAATCGCTGCAGGGTGAGCATGGCCCCAATCGAGGGATTGGTGATCGACAGCGCTGTAGGCCGGTCGCGCTTGATCGAGCGCGTAATCTCATGCGACGGGACCTGAGCCAGGTCCCTCGTTCGCAGAGTCCGATTCATCCCAGCTCCTTACTTGACCCCCGGCCCAGTTTGTCAGGCGGCGGCTCCCGGCGGCAGATTCCCGAGGGACAAACTTTCGGGCAGACGGGGCAGCCCAAAAGGCCCCGGCGGCTTCCGCGGACGCATCCTTACAAGGGGTAGGAAGACGCAGATAGCCCTTTAAGCCCGCTCCGTTAATGCGGCGCGACTTTTGCCCTCCGACACACAGTCAGGATCTGGTGCCGATAGACGGCTGGCCCGAATCGGTGACCTGAAAGGTCGCCCACATTCCGGCTGCCTGATGCCCCGTCAGCAGACAAGCAAACCGGCCGACCATCGTAGCGTCCGCGGTGAAGGTAAAGGTCTTGGTATCTCCGGCGGTGACGAATCCGCTTCCGGTTGGATCGGGAAGCGTCGACCCGGGGAAGGCAGGCTGAGCCGTGTCCGGGCCTCTCACCACCGAACACGAGTGCGCGCCCGACAGAGGATCGACCTTGCACTGCGCGGTGATCCGCCATCCCTTGGGGACGCTGATCACGAGACTTCCGCTGCTGTAGCCATTGAAGTTGTAGCCATTGTTAACGTTCGGCCCGCCGGCGAGCATGCTCAAGGAGACGGTTTTCGTCGCGGCATCGAAGGATAACCACTGAGACGTCTGGGCCGCCGGCAGCGGGATGGCGGCGACGGTTGCGATCGGCGTTGGTGTTGAAAGCGGCTGCTCAGCGGCGGCACTGCAGCCCGATAGGGCGGCACCCCAAACCACAATCAGAAGTCGCGCCCACGAGCCGACCCGTCCCCGCTGGGTGGAGAGCGCTTTCGCGCTGTTCGGCATCACCATTTTCATAACTCCTCCTCACGTGCACCTTCGATGCGATCCAGCCCGGAAGGTACGATGATGACCGCTTCCACCACGCGGTCGACCGAGATGGAGGCCCGGTGCCCAAGCTCCGCAGCAGCCTCGGCGGACGCCGCCTCGAGCAGGTGGAAGCACGTTTCGTCGGCGGGCACGTAGATCGACCGGATGTAGCGCGCCGAAACTCCCTCGCTCGCGAAAGCCTCGGCTTCCAATCTGGCCCGGTTCGCCGCCTGCAGTTGCTCGCCGGCTCGCGAACGCGGCACATATGACTCCACCAGGAAGTTCCGCATGCCGGCCATCATCGCTGCCCCAGCCGGTCGAGGGAAACGATGAGATCCCTAGTCTTTTGTCGAGGGTCCCCCATGAATCGCAGCGGCCTTCTCACCGACCTGCCGGGCCAGCTCGGCTCGCGAATGGATCCCAAGCTTGCGGAAGATGTTCCTGAGATGGAACTCGACGGTCTTAACGGTTACAAAGACCTGCGAAGCGACATCTCGATTCGTTCGGCCCTCAGCGACCAGCTCGGCGACCCGCCGCTCGACTGCCGTCAGCTCGTCTCTCGACGAGGTGCGGCCGCCGATCCGCGCGAGTTCGGCGCGCGTCTTCTCCGCCCAAAGCCGCGCTCCCAGCTGCTCAAACAACGCAAGCGCCTGTCCCAGCCGCTCCCGCGCCGCACGCTTCCGTTTGGCTCGTCGTTCGACCGATCCCAGCGCAAGAAGCGTCCGGCCCTGATCGAAGGGGATCATTGCCCGCTTGTGGGCGTCAAGCGCCTCCGCGAGACTCGCGCGGGCGCCGTCGAAGTCGGACCGTCCGGCGCAGAGGAGGCCGCGGCACCGCTCAGCGGTGGCTACGGCGGAGAATCGGTCGAGCCGCCGGGCCCGCTCCGCAAGCCGCTCCAGTAGCGCCCCAGCTTCATTCAGTCGGCCCAGCGTGACCAGCGCCTCGATGGCGTCTCCGAAATACGGTGTCGCCCCCGGTTCGCGAAGGCCGGCAACCTCCATCTCGTCGATGAGCGGGGCGAGGTGCGACATTGCGTCACCCGGTTTGCCGAGTGAAAGCTCAAGGAACCCGAGCGCCGACAGGCCGATCAAGCGCCCGAACATGGCGCCGGTCTCGGAGGCAAGGCGGAGCCCTTCCCCGGCCGCAACGCGTGCTGCCTCTGGCAAGCCAAGGTGGGCTTTAATCAGCCCCTGTGTCGCGGCGAGCACAGCCAACTGCGATGCCTGACCTGTCTGAACTGCCGTCTCGTATCCCTCATCCGCCCACCGTCCGGCCAGTGCCCAGTCACCGGTGAGGAAGTCGGCGTAGCTGAGGTACCGGAGGAGCAGCGGAAGCAAGGCTTCGTCGCCCAGCTCGAGGGCGAGAGCGCGCATCGAGTTGAGTCGATCGCGTGCGTTCTTGAAGTCGTCGGTAAAGAGCGCGAGCACGGCAGCGGTAAACCGCCAGCCGCGCAGGCTCCGCAAGAAGTCCGCTGAGTGAAGGCCCTCGTGGTCTCCGATCGAATGCGCGAGCTCGCGCGCCCGCGCCATTGTTGCGGCGGCACATGGCTCCCCCATGAGTGCTTCGATATGGCCCTGGGTCGTGAGGAACTCGCACTGGCCACGCGGGTCGCCTCGTCGCTCGACCAGTGAGGCAGCTTGCCGGGCATGCTCGGCGGCAGTCGGAAGATCCTCAAGCATTCGCATCTGGACCACTGCCAGGCCATGCTCGGCCTCCGCGCGGACCGCGGTGTCGTCCGCGGCTTCTGCTAGTGCCTGGCGGTAGAGGTCGACCCCGATCCTGAGATTCGCCCCGAAGTTATGCGTTCTCGCCAGCTGCGTCAATGCCTCAGCCCGCCGTTTCCCTTTCGGCGCGGAGCGAACTGCCTGGTCGAGCATGGTCTGCGCGGCAACGGCGTCACCAGCGTCGAAGTGGTACCCAGCCGCTTCGATCATCCGGCGCAGAGCGTCGTCGGGGTGGCTGGCCGGCGTCAACGAGATGGCATACTGGGAAAGCTCGGCCGCGGCTGTCACAGCCCCGCGGGCACGCACTCGCGCCGCCGCCTCCTGGAGGATGCCTGCAACTGTTGCATCGGGGCCGGTGCAAGCGAGCGCGAGGTGGCGAGCGCGCTGCTCGGGATCCGGTGCCACATCGGCCAGCCGCCTGTGGATCTCACGACGGGCGGACGGCGGAGTGCTCGCATAGACAACGGAGGCGAGCAGGGGATGTGCAAGCCGGACCCGCTCGCCATCGACTTCGATGACGCCGGCCGAGAGTCCCGCTTCGAGGCCGGCCGCAGCCACATCCCCGCCTACCGCTTCCCGAACGAGCCTCACCGTCGCCATGGGAGCCGCAGCCGCAACGCGCAGCACGGTCTGCGCCGGGAGGGGCAGATTAGCCAGCCGGTCGCCGACCAGCTCCTGCAATGTCGCGGGCAAGGGCGGAGGCTCACCTGAGCCGGGCTGCCACTCTCGTCGCTGGAGGGCTCCCGCGAGCTCGAGAGCGAACAATGGGTTCCCGCCCGAGGCATCGGAGAGCCGGCGCAGCGTTGGCCGCAAGAGGAGAATGCCAAGTCGATGGCGAAGAAGGACATGAATGGCTCCAAGGCTGAGCCCGCCGACCGTCAGCCGCTCGACCCGCACCGCAGGTGAGCGCTCGAGCCTGAGTGGAAGCCGATCCGCCTGAGTCACCCGCCGCGTTAGGAGAAGACCCACAGGCTCGGTCTGCAGGCGTCGTACGGCAAACTCCAGGACCTCGGTCGTTGGTTGATCGAGCCACTGGAGGTCGTCGACGGCGAGGAGGACGGGCCCAGCGAGTGCAAGCATGCGAAGGGCGTCAACGAATGCGGCGGCAACCGCGCCCGGCGGCGGGGCTGCCCCGCCAGGATCTTCGCGCAGCAGCGCGACGGCAAGCGCACGACGCTTCGGGGTCGAGAGCCTCGCCGCCACAGCGTCGAAAACGCCATCGAGGAGGTCGCGGAGCGCTGCAAAGGATAGCGGCGTATCTGACGGAGCGGTCTGACATGCGAGGACCTGGAAGGAGCGTTCGCGGGCGGCTTCGATACCGACCTGCCAGAGCGTCGTCTTACCTATGCCGGCTTCCCCTTCGAGCAGGAGCGCGGCAGGAAGCTCGGCGCGTGCGTCAAGGAATCGGACGATGCTTGAAAGCTCGTCGTCCCTGCCGACCGCCGTCGGCTTCGTCCCCCGCGTCACCTTGCTTTCTCCTTGTCGCGGCGGAGCTGGACCGGATTTCTATACGAAGTGTCCGGTGCGCCTGATGGTCGGATACTAGATCATCTCGAATCCCTCTTCCTCCGCCACGAGATTGCGGGAGCCGTCTTGCCCGTCAACCGGAACGCGATGGTGTCGAGCATGAGGCCCGGGTTCAAATCCCGGGCCCTCTACCAATTTCTGAATTCAAAGTTCGGTAATAACGACCCCGGCGATGGCGATTTGGCCCTGGGGGGCACAGAAGGGCACGGAGTTACTGAAGGGTCCTACGGGCGGCCGGCATCATGGCCGACGAGGCCGCCGATGAGGCGAGGGCTGGGCGCCGCGCCGACCCCCAGGGCTGCCTTCGTGCGAATCGGAGCTACGATGGGCGACTCGATGAGTCCAGGGTAGTCTCAGGCGGAGTGGTCCATACCGTCCCGATGGACTTGAGACGCGTGTTGATTGCCACCCCAAAGGCTCTGGCGGCATGGGAAGACCTCACTCCTCTCGCCCGCAATGCGTGGATCTGCTGGGTGCTGTGGCCGAAGAAGGCAGAAACGAGGAGCCAACATATCCAGCGGCTGCGATCCGAACTGCTGGAAGGAAAGCGGCGGCCGTGTTGTTGGCTTGGCTGCACGCATCGAAACGACAAGGAACTGAACCCCTCGGTCCGCTGGGTGCTGAGCCGCCGCAGCCAAGCATCGCCATGAACGACGCATCCGGGTCCCAACAGATCGATGCCATCGTCCGGAAGACCACCGGCTGGAGGGGCGAGAGGCTGGACAGCAAGACGGTACGTGCCATCGATTTCCACGAGGGAGACGCCATCGGCGCGTCCGCCCTGAAGGCACTAATTGTCCAAGGCGCGCGTCTCAATCGAAACTGAGATCGGCTATGCGAGCCCGCTGAGACCGTTCCGGATATCGTGCTCGGTGGACCTTTGCGCGTTCTGAGTAACCATGACGCGGGTCGTCATTCCCGGGGGATTTCGCGGAGTCCCCTTCGAGCAGGAGGCATCTGAGGGAGTTGACTCGCGAGATGCGATTTGCGGGGACAAGCCGCTGAGCCTAAGCGTGAGCCAGGAGCAGGTGATACTCGATCGTGACGATGGGCTCGGCGGTCGTGAACCCGATAACGGGCACCTCGATGC
>Ga0070697_100001040_pt1 | contig 20964 bp, 14 predicted proteins | sample KBSK1501metaG_FD_65475 | JGI IMG/M metagenome (GOLD analysis project Ga0070697, IMG submission 65475) | Corn, switchgrass and miscanthus rhizosphere microbial communities from Kellogg Biological Station, Michigan, USA - KBS K1-50-1 metaG | ecosystem: Host-associated > Plants > Roots >... | reverse complement strand
CACTTCCGGAAATAAAGCCGGAGAGCTACGAGCTTCCTTTAGACCCGCTCCGCTGCGCCAGGTCTTTCAGCACACAAGATTTGATGTTCGTCGGCAGGCGAGACCCTTGCAAAATCTCTCGCACCAGCGGCCCCGGAAGCGATCGCGCGAATTCGAGTGCGCGGGCCAAAGGTGTCTTTTCGTTGCGCAGTAGAGCCATTCGGATTTCTCGGCGCACTGACCACTTGGAGTGGCGGCACACCGCTTCAACGAAAGCTGAGGATGAATTACGGCGTATTAAAGCTTTGATAATCGAGGCCTCGGTCAGACGAGGATTTTCCAGCGCGGCGCGGACAATCCGTGTTTCAGAATCGAGCAAAAGCGCTCTGGCAATTCTTTCGGACGCCCGGTGCGCCAGAGAAAGTCTTTCACCCATGGAAATTTTTTCTAATCGATTAGCCAGCGCTTCGTCCGCGGCGATCCTGATGTCCGCGGGAGGCCCGGGCGCCAGCGCCACCTTCATCAGATCGAAGGTGAACAGATGGCGCACCATGGGCAACGAGAGATGGCGCGGTGTCCTGGGATGCTCAACCATGGCCAGCTTGAGCTTGCGGCTCTTCATCAGACTGCTATTTTTGCCGAGTTGTTCCACGACTTGTGCAGGCAAGTCCCTGCGCTTCAGCAGGGCGAGCGCTAAGTCCAGGGTAAGAGAAGGATCAGCCGCGGCGGCATTCAATACATCAGCAGAATTGCTATGAATAGCCTCCTCAAGAGGAATGCGTACTGGGTTGGTTGCGCTGCCGACAGTTGTGGATTCTTGGGACATCGCCCAGCTTCCTTGACGCCGTTACATTTTCACGCCTGTACGTGCCAACTCCAACGCGCCTTGCACTGCGTCGACCATGGCAGGATTGACCGCGCAGTTGGGATATTCGGAACGCAGACTATTGTAGAAAACTTGGCTCACCAATGCGCAGTTGCTAAAAACACCGCCGGACATGGCCACCGATACTTTAGCTCCGTCAGAAAACAGCCGACGAATTACGATTTTTGCCAAACGCGCGAGCTCTGTCGCGGCCTGCGTGAGAATGGATTGAGCCAGTGCATCGCCGGAATCGGCGGCGGACAAGACCGCCGGCAAAAGCGCGGCGAAATCGGGGCTAGGAGAAGCATTTGCCGCCAGCACCAGCTGTTCGCGGGAATTGAGGCCCCAGGATTTCTGGATGTTCTCCATGAGAACAGAATTCTCGGCACCGGTTTCGTCATAGTTACGCATGAGTGCAGCGATGGCGGAACGTCCAATCCAATGGCCGGAGCCTTCATCGAAAATCGAGAATCCCCATCCACCCGCGCGCAGGGTCTTGCCTGAAGCATTGCGTCCGTAGGCCATGGAGCCTGTGCCCGCAATCACCATTACACCTGGTCCGTCGCCAAACGCGGCTTGCAACGCGATCACCATATCGCCGACCACTTCGATCTCTCCTGAAACCAACTCCGCCAATATACCGCGCACAAGGTTACTGATTTCCGGCCGCCCGGCGCCCGCCAAACCTACACAAGTTCTTTCGATTTGAGCGGGCTTGATGTTGGCAGAAGCACAAGCTTGGCCAATTGCGTCAGCGAGCGCCTCTCGCGCCTTTGCCTCGCCCAGGCGGATCACGTTGCTTCCCGCAGCGGTGCCGTTGCCCAACACAGAAGTTTCGTCGCCGATCACGCAGGTGGTTTTTGTGCCGCCGCCATCGATACCCAGAAAGATTCCCACGGACGTATTTCTACCATAGGGGATTGACTCCGCAGGTGCGGTTTCAAGTTTCGTGAGGTGTTTTCCGCCATAATGTCGCGAGCCGCGACAAACTCGTACATGGGCATGGGTCTCGACAAGCTCGACCTCAGCATCATCGCGCTTTACCTCGCGGGCATCACGCTGTTCGGTCTGCGTTTCCGCAAGCGCCAGCGCACGCTACGCGATTATTTTCTGGCCGATCGCAATATTCCATGGTGGGCGATCGCTTTGTCCATCGTCGCCGCCGAAACCAGTACGCTCACCATCATCAGCATCCCCGGATTGGCTTACGACACCAATCTCACTTTCTTGCAAGTTGTGTTCGGTTATCTCGTGGGGCGCGTCATTATCAGCTTTGTTTTGCTGCCGCATTATTTTCGTGGAGAACTCTACACCGCCTATGAATTGATCGAACGCCGCTTCGGAAGAGAGCTACGGTCGTTAACCGCCGGATTGTTCCTGCTAACACGCGCAGCAGCAGAAGGTGTGCGCGTGTATGCCGTTTCCATTGTCGTGGCCATTGCACTGGGCACAGGTGAGATTGCTTCCATCGCCATCATTACGGGACTGACCTTGATCTACACCTTCGAAGGCGGCCTGGCCGCAGTGATTTGGACTGATGTGGTGCAGACCTTCATCTACGTCGGCGGTACTCTGGTGGGACTGTTCACCGTTCTACACCTGGTGCCTGGTGGCTGGCCCACAATTCATAGCGTGGCCGAGAGCGCAGACAAGCTGCGAATCTTTGATTTCAGCCTCGACTTTTGGAAGCCCTACACTTTTTGGGCGGGATTGATCGGGGGGGCGTTCTTGACCACAGCCAGCCATGGCACCGATCAACTAATTGTGCAAAGGCTACTGGCGGCTCGAAGCCAGCGTCAGTCCGTCACAGCACTGCTTTCCAGTGGTCTTGCGATCTTGTTTCAGTTCGCTCTTTTCTTGCTGGTCGGCGTGATGCTGTTTGCCTTCTACCATGTTCCGTCGGCAACGTTTGGCAAGGCGGACAGGATTTATCCCACGTTCATCGTCAGCCAGATGCCGCACGGGATTTCTGGTCTGCTGATTGCCGCCATCCTGGCGGCTGCGATGTCGAATTTAAGTGCCGCGCTGAACTCGTTGTCTTCCACTACGATCATCGATTTTTATCTTCAACACAGCCCGCAATTAAACGAACGCAGGCGCGTACAACTTTCCCGGCTAGCAACGCTTCTTTGGGCCCTATTGTTATTCGCATTGGCGGTATTGTCACTGCACAAGGTAGGGCGCGTGATCGAAGTGGGATTGCAAATCGCGTCGGTTGCTTATGGCGCGTTGCTGGGCGTATTCCTGCTGGGCGTACTGACGCGGCGGGCCAATCAAAATGGATCAATGGTCGGAATGCTGTGTGGATTCCTTGTCGAACTCTACATTTGGCTGGGAACGCGAGTGCCGTGGACCTGGTACGTGGCGAGTGGAACGATTGTGACTTTTGTGGTTGGCTACGCTGCCAGCATCGTCTTCGAAAAGAACAGGTCGAAACAGCCCGCATGAACACCTCTTCTCGACTCGGACTCGCCCGCGATCTCGGTGTCAACCAGGCAATCGCGGTTGTCGTCGGCACGGTCATCGGCAGCGGGATATTCCTTGTTCCTACCGAGATGATGCAAGCGGTGGGCTCAGCAAAAATTGTCTACATAGTGTGGCTGGTGGGCGGGCTGCTTTCGTTTTTCGGCGCCCTTACCTACGCGGAACTGGGAGCGATGAAACCGCAAGCCAGCGGCGAATACGTCTACATGCGTGATGCCTACGGGCCTCTCGCTGGGTTCCTGGCTTCCTGGACCTGGTTCCTCATCGCCAAACCTGCGTCCATCGCCACATTGACGACCGGAATCGTACGTGTCCTGGGAACCTTCCCTGCGTTCGCATTCTTATCTGACAATGCGATCCATACGCCATTCACAATCAACTACGGACAATTTTTGGCCATCGCTGCCACGCTGCTAATAACTTTTCTTAACTACATCGGAATCAAAAAAGCCGGCGAGTTCCAGCTGATATTCACATTGCTCAAAGTGCTGATCATTCTCGCCATCGTGGCGGCCGGCTTCAGCTATAGCGGAGGCACGTGGGCAAATTTTGCCGGGAGTTATGCGGGTGCAAAAGGCGGCATTGCCGGATTCATGGCAGCACTAGTAGCTGCGCTATGGGCTTACGACGGATGGAACGATCTGAACATGGTGGCAGGTGAGATCCGCAACCCGGAGCGGGATATCCCCATCGCTTTGATCGCAGGAGTGGCGATCGTTGGCACGCTCTACGTGCTGGTGAATGCAGCCGTGCAGTATGTGCTGCCGGCTTCTGCGGTGGGCGCCACCCAACGGCCCGCCTCCGATGCCATGGCCCTCGTACTCGGTCCCATCGGCGCTGGTATCGTGTCTGCCGGTATGGCGCTTTCTATGTTTGTGGCATTGAATGGCACCATCATGAGCGGCGCACGGCTCCCCTTCACTATGTCACGCGACGGTTATTTCTTTTCTGCATTGGGTGATGTCCATCCCCGATTTCGCACACCTGCTGCAGCGCTGCTGGTGCAAGCTGGCCTCTCCATCATTTTGCTTCTTCTGGGAGGCAGTTTCCGGCAGTTTTTTTCATTGGCCATCTTCTCCGAATGGCTCTTTTATATGCTGACCGCGAGCACGATTTTCGTCTTCCGCCGCCGCGATCCCGACGCCCCGCGACCTTATCGTGTCTGGGGATATCCGGTGGTTCCACTCCTGTTTGTGCTGGCTTCTGGCGTGCTGCTTTACTACACATTCGCCGATAACCTCCGCAATTCTGTCTTGGGATGCCTGGTAATTTTGGCGGGAGTACCGGTTTTCTATGCTTTTGCCCAGCGCCGCACCGTCTGACGTCGGTGAGTCGCCTTCACTCCGTTCGCATTTGGGCGGTTTCCGTTATCGGATTTCTCTGGGTTACCAAAGTACACGAGCGGCAGGCACATTTACCCCCCGCCATATCTCCCGTAACTTAAAACTTCCACCCGGTCCATTCTCCCCAGGCTCGGGATTTCCTCGTTGGAACCTATGTATGGCTGCGCCTGATCGATTTACGTTGGGACTGTTGCCGGAGCGCAGGATGGACTGGCGCACGCTGGCCACCAGCTACGGCTTCGAGATTCTTGTAATTATCCTTCTGATCAACATCGGATTTATATGGCCGGAGCGGCTGCAGCTGGCGCAGAAGTATCAGGTGACGGAAATCATTCCGATGCCCAGTTTGCAGCCGAGGGCTTTCAAGCCGAAGACGGCGCCTGTGGTACACGCCAAGCTGCTGCCTAAGGCGCCGGTATTTCCCACGGCAAAGCTGACTGTGCCACGAGACATTCGCACTCCTCAGCAACCCGACATCGCACCTCCTAAAATTGTGGTTAACAATTTCGAACCCACGGTTCTGAAGCAGGTATCAGGCGCGCGCCCGACGTTGGTCGTTCACACTGGCCAGTTTGGCAGTTCAGCAGTCGCCACCGTCAACGCGCCCATACAGAAGGTGCAAACCGGCGGCTTTGGCGATCCCAATGGCATTCCTGGTCAAGGCAAACCCAACGCGCATTTGACCATGGCCAATACCGGTTCGTTTGACCTGCCTCCTGGCGCGGGGATGGGGAATGGCACCGGAGGGACAAAAGGAATTAAAGGGACGATCGCGAGCGCAGGTTTTGGGAACGGAATCGCCCAAGCGGGACAAGGTGATGGTCGCAGTAACGGACGCGGCGCGATCCAGACGGCAGGCTTTGGCGCGCAGCAGGTCGCGCCAGGCGGAATGAAGCCGCAACTATCCGTGGACAATGGGCCGCCCACGACTCCTGTCGAAATCACTTACAAACCGAATCCGATTTATACCGACGAAGCGCGCCAGCTAAAGCTCGAGGGAGAAGTTTTGCTGGAATTAATGTTTGGAGCCAATGGGCAGTTACACGTGAATCGCGTGGTGCGTGGCATGGGCCATGGCTTGGATGAAGCTGCCACGGCGGCCGCCGGCAAGATTCGTTTCAAACCTGCTTTGCGCAATGGTGTACCTGTAGATTCCACCGCCGTCGTCCATGTAGTTTTTCAGCTGGCTTATTGAACCAGCTTTATTAAACTCGCTTTCAGTACTTGTCATTAGGAAAAGAGGAACAGAGTTATGCGCAATTGGAAATTGATCGCCACCGCTTCCCTGCTGATTTCACTGAGCGCTGTAGCGCAGCAGACAGCGGCACCATCTTCGACTTCGACGCCGCAAACCACGCAGCCAACGACCACGACAACGCCGGCAGCAGCTCAGCCCACCACCATGGATCAGGTGGTTGACCGCACCATCGAGCGTGAGCATGCGCTGATGGATTTCCTGAAGACCCGGACGCCGCTGGTCGAGACTTATCTCCAGAATTTGAAGCTCGATCCGCAATTGGGACCCGTGCCCAGTCAAGATCACTATTTTCTTGGCCGCATTGATATGGCCGAGAGTGTGGATCGTCGCGACTATTTGTCCAAAGACTCAAGCTTCCAGAATCGGCTGATGGGCGGGTTCAGCAAGCTATTCAAATTCGAATACAAGCCTATGGGCTTCTCCTGGATGATTTTCGCCGACCGCGAAGACTTTGATCGCAACCACTATGATTTCCGCTACGTGCGCCGCGAATTTCTTGGCGATGTGCGCTGCCTCGTCTTCGATGTCACACCTAAAAAAGATGCCGGCAAGGGCCGTTTCATAGGCCGCATCTGGGTGGAAGATCAGGATTTCAACATCGTGCGGCTCAATGGTACCTATGCCCCGCGGCCAAGGAACTCTGACTTCTTCCATATGGACAGCTGGCGCCTGAACCTGATTCCCGGCTACTGGCTTCCTGCCTACATTTACAGCGAAGAAGGCGACTTCAGTTATGGCGCCAAAGACACGATGGCGTTCAAAGCGCAGACCCGCATATGGGGTTATGACCTGAAGAAAAATGAGCAAGGGGGCGAACTCACGCAGATTCGAGTGGACTCGGTGAAAGACGAAACCGCCGCGGGGGACGCCTCCCCGCTGCAGGCCGAGCGTCAATGGCTGCAGCAGGCAGAAGATAATGTCGTTGAGCGCTTGCAGAATGCCGGTCTACTTGCTCCCGAAGGCGAGGTGGACAAGATCCTGCAAACCGTGGTCAACAATCTGCAAATCACCAACAACATCGAACTGTCCCGCCCGGTGCGGACGCGCGTGATGCTCACTTCGCCACTGGAAACCTTCAGCGTGGGGAACACCATCATCGTCAGCCGTGGCCTGATCGACGTGCTTCCTGACGAAGCCAGCTTAGCCATGGTGCTTTCGCACGAGCTTTCGCACATTGTCCTTGGTCACAACCTGGGCAGTAAGTTTGCCTTCAACGATCGCATGCTCTTTACTGACGAATCGACTTACCAGAATTTCGGCTTCCGGCACGTTCCGGAAGAAGAAATTGCTGCTGATAAGAAGGCGATGGAGATGCTTAAAACTTCGCCTTACAACCAGAAACTGGATACTGCGGCATTGTTCCTGAAAGAATTGGCGGCTCGCGGACCGCAACTGTCAGCGTTACTCACGGCACACCTGGGCAACAATTTCACCGACAACAAAGGTGGCGTAGCGCGTATGGCCAGTCTGCTGAACGTGGGACCGGCTCTGGATCCGAACAAACTTGATCAGATTGCTGCTCTGCCCTTGGGCGGACGAGTCAAGCTGAATGCCTGGGATGACAAAGTGGAGCTAATCAAGGCCGCGCCCGTGGCGATTACTTCAGCACGCGACAAGATGCCTTTTGAAGTGACACCGTTCTTCCCCCGGCTTACCCGCATAGTGAGCGGCGGAAACACAGGCAATCCCACCACCGCAGCCAACACGGTTCAAAAGTAGAACTGTAAACATTAAAGTAAGGGTTGAGGTAAGCGAGGCCGGAGCCGGAATGAATTCCGGGGGGTCCGGCCTTCGTATTTTGAATCACTTCATAGATGCTGGTGCCGCCGCGTTACCTGTACTGGTTCCGATTCCCAATCCATCGCTCACATGATAATTCGGGTAATTGGGTCGCTTGTACTCCGGCAATGGATGCTCCTTTAGAAGCTGCATGACGACTTCGACAGCCTTTTCCAGTTGTGGGTCGTGTCCCTGACGCACCGCCGCAGGATCCAAATCCACGTCGTAATCCGGTGGAATGCCATGATTTTCAACTTCCCAATCGCCATTGAGGCCGTAAATGGCATCACGCGGCGCCATTACGTATCCGCCGTCGATCAGCTCGGGATATCCTCCTATGCCGACCAGTCCGCCCCAGGTTCGCTTGCCAACGATGGGACCGATACTTGATTTGCGGAAATACCAGGGCAACGCATCTCCTCCCGATCCCGCCATTTCGTTGACGATCATCACCTTCGGACCGTAGATCGCAGCCGTCGGGCTCGACCAGTCCGCCCCTTCACGAGTTACGATCCGGCTCAACAACGGTCGCCGCATGCAATCAATGATGTAATCCGCGAGCTGTCCGCCTTCGTTGAAGCGCTCATCAATCACTGCCGCTTCTTTGCCGACCTGGGCGAAATAGTAGCGATTGAAGTTGCTGTAGCCTGCGCCGGCGGTGTTCGGCACGTGAACATAGGCCACCTTCCCGCCGGTCATTTCGTACACTTTGCGGCGGTTGCCCTCGATCCAAGCCAGGTTGCGCAGCGTATCCTCATTTTCGACCGGAACCACCGTTACTTCCCGTGCTCCTTTGTCGTCAGAATTCGGACCCACCTTGAGCTGCACTTGTTTGCCGGCGGTCGATTCGAAGAAACTGTAGATGTCGTCGGAAGCCCGCAGCTCACGGCCATTGACGGCCAAGATGTAGTCGCCCGCTTTTACGTTTACTCCAGGCTGGGTGAGAGGAGCTTGCAGTCCGGGATTCCAGTTCTCGCCGTTGTAAACGCGAGCCACACGATAGCGTCCATTTTCAAGCGTGTAGTCGGCGCCCAGCAGTCCACCCTTCACCTTCTTGGATTCTGGTTGGTAGCCGCCTCCCACAAACATGTGCCCAACCGTGATTTCCCCCAAGGCTTCTTCGAAGAGATAAGTCAGTTCTTCGCGTGAGGCGATCCCGTCAAGGTAAGGTTCGTATTTCTTAGCCACCGCAGCCAAGTCGAGACCGTGATAGTGGGGATCATAGAAAAAGTCGCGCTCAATGCGCCAAGTCTCGCGATAGATCTGCTTCCACATGGCTCGCGGCTCCACGTAAACTTCCATGGCTTCGAGCTTCAGTGGACCTTCGCCCGGCTTGGGCTTGTCTGCGCCGGAGGGAGGCTCTTCGGTGCCGGTAGCAGCCCACTGTTCGTCTTTGCGATAAAGCAATTTCTCGCCGTTGAATGAAATTGCAAAATCGTTCACGTCTTCGAGGAACTTATCGACTTTGCGCTTGCTCAGATCGAACTTTTGCAAAGTCTGCTTCAGGTTCTGCGAATCCTCTTCAGTGATTACCTCAGGAGCTTCGGATAGAAAGAGTATTCCGGATTTCCCCGCCACCAGGTTCACATAATCCCTGGCCGGAATAGGCAGAGCCAGAATGCGCTGGCCGATGTCCTCGATGTCGATGCGCACGACGACGGGCTTTTCACTTTCTTTGTCTTTGTCTTTATCTTTATCTCTGCTCTTATCATCCTTAGCTTTATCTTTGTCGCTCTCTTCTTTGTCTGTGCTCTTGTCCGCGTCGGCCTTGTTGCCTTTGTCCTTGGTTTTGTCCTTTGACTTTTCTTTCTCCTTCTCGGCAGCCTTTATTTCTTCTTTGACTTTTTCTTCATCGCTTTCAGGGGCGAGCGGTGATGGCAGATCTTTCGCCAGCACCACGATGTACGCGCTCCGCGTGATGAGTCGGTTGTCACTCGACATGTCCCATCCACCGCTGACCGCGAGTCCCAGGTCGGTGCTGGCGGTGAAATAGAGATACTTGCCGTTCTTGTCAAAAACCGGGTACAGCGCGTCGCTCATGCCGTCGGTGACTCGAAAGCTTTTACCTTTCTCCAGCGAATAGACAAATATCGTGTGCAGGTGGCTGGGAAGCTGTTTGGCGTATGCGATCCACTTGCTATCGGGAGACCAGTTTTGGCCGAACTGCGGTCCTTCGTAAAAGTCGGTATCTACCAATTTGGAGGTTCCGGTAGCCACATCGACGAACCACAAGTTCAAACGCTTATCGCTGTAAGCGATTTTCTTGCTGTCGGGCGACCACACCGGCGAATAATAAAAAGACGGCGACTGTCCCAACTTGATGTGCCGTACTTCTCCCAGCCCATTCTGCTGGCGGAGCTGCAGCTCATACTCACCGGGATTGTCGGAAAAGTACGCGATCCACTTGCCGTCAGGGGACCATGCGGGATCGCGATCGGCTACTGCTGGGCTATGGGTCACGTTGCGGATGTCGCCTTTGTCGGTTGGGACGGTGAAAATTTCCCCGCAAGCCTCCATTAACGCCCGCGATCCGGTGGGAGAGAGATTGAAATTGTGAATCCGTTTGGGCTCCACTTTTACAAAACGTGGACGTACCTGGGCGTAATCCCCGGCTACGCGAATATTGATTAGCTTGGTCTGATGGGTATTGAGGTCGTAGAGATGCAGCGCACCGAACTGCTCAATGACAATCGCATCAGGCCCAGATGAAGCCGACTTGAAATCCAAGCCATTGCTCTTCGCCGCTTCGGATACTTGCTTGGTGGCCGTGTCGTAGGCGAAGAGACTTACCGGACCATTGCGGTCTGAAAGAAAATAGATCGTGTTTCCCACCCACATGGGATTGAAGTCATTGGAATTCTCGCGAGGAATTTTGACCACACTTGAATCCTTGAGGTCGGCAATCCAGATCGGCGTAGTCTGCCCCCCACGATAGCGCTTCCATGCCTTCTGCCATTGCGGATGCGGCACGTAGGCGAGGTGGCTTCCGTCCGGCGACAAGGAGCCCTCTTCAGCGATGGGCAAAGGCAGTTCGGTTGGAAATCCGCCTTCCACCGGAACGGTAAACAGCTTATCGGCGCTGTGGTAGTAGCTGAAACGACCCGAGCGAAACAGAATTCTTTTACCGTCCGGAGTCCACCCCACCACTTCGTCGGCTCCGGGATGATAAGTCAAGCGCTTCGGAGTACCGCCCGCACTGGGGACGACGTATACATCCTGGTTGCCATCGTAATCGCCCGTGAAAGCGATCATGGTGCCATCGGGCGAGAACAGCGGATCGGTTTCGTTTCCCATACCCGCAGTAAGCCGTCGGGCATCACCACCGTCGCGGGCGGCAATCCACAAATCGCCTCCGTAGTTGAAGACGATCTGAGTCTTGCTTACCGTAGGCTTATGCAGTAGGAGTGGCGTGTTCGTCTGCGCCAAACCGGTTGTGGCCAACAAACAAATCGAGATTAGGACACTTCGCATCGCTGGAACCCCTTTAAGGTGCCCGGAATTAATAGCGCCGGCGTCCCGCCGGCTGTCGGAGGCTGAAGCACAAAATATGACAGTAGACAACGAAAGAGATGATGCATTATTTCTGCTGACGCCCTTTGCCCGGTAGCCCCACGGGATTCTCATGGGTGCGCTCGCGGAAGCCGCCTTTCATTCCTGCGGCCAGCGAAACGGTGGACTCGCCAAATTTGTCGCGCAAGCGATCTGCCGCTGACAGCGCATGCTTCCAACGTTCGCGCCGATCGTTTTCCAGCAGGTCTCCCTGCTTCCCCTCACCATCGAAGGACGACGCGTGCACCCCAAGCAATCGGACGTGCGCACCCTCGCGCCAATTCTTTCGAAACAATGCGCGTGCCTGTTCGAATATTTCCGTATCCAGTTGCGTAGGTGCGGAGAGCGTATGAGCCCGTGTAATGGTGGTGAAATCTTTGTAACGCAGTTTGATCTGGATGGTGCGGGCATGCAAACCGCCTTCTCGCAATCGTCGGCCTACCATTTCAGAAAGGCGCATGAGCGTGGATTCCAACTGATCCTGGGCCGTCGTATCTTCGTTATAGGTATGCTCGTGGCTGATCGATTTAGGATCAGTGTCAGACCCAACCTCGTTATCGAACCATCCTCCAGCATCTTCGCCGCGGGCTTTCCCGGCCAACGCCAACCCCCACTTGCCAAAGCGTCCTTCAAGGAACGTATCATCGAAGCGGGATAGATCGCCCACCTTGCGGATGCCGAGTGCATGCAGGTTTTGCTCGGTAACTTTACCCACGCCGGGAATGTCGCGCACATCCAGCGGCGCGAGGAATCTTGCTTCCTCGCCCGGCACAACCCACAGAATTCCATTGGGCTTGGCCTTGGCTGAAGAGACCTTGGCTATCAATCGCGAACTGCCAATCCCGATCGAGCAGTTGAGTTGCGTTTCCTCTTTCATTTTCCGATGAAGCTGATTGGCCGCGCGCAGAGGCGGCCCATGCAGGCGTTCGGTACCCGTCATGTCAATGTAGGCTTCGTCTACGGAAGCCATCTCCACCAGCGGCGAAAAAGAGGTGAGCACGCTATGGACTTTCTCCGAATATTCGCGATAACGATCGGGATGGCCGTTCACAAAGATGGCTTGTGGACAAACTTTCGCCGCAGTCCGCAGGGGCATCGCGGAGTGCACACCGAATTTGCGAGCTTCGTAGGAGGCCGCTGAAACTACCCCGCGCTCGTGCCGCTGCCCTCCCACTACGACAGGCTTGCCCTTCAGCGAAGGATCAAACAGCTCTTCCACGGAGACAAAGAATGCATCCATATCAACGTGGAAGATAGTTTTGAGGAAACCGGCCATGAAATCGGAGGTGCCTGGGCGGATTGTAGCAGCGCAAGGCCGGGGCGTCCGGCTGTGCCTCGAATTCAAATGCAGCTAAAATCAAAGCTCAGGTGGCTAAATGCCAATTGCTAAGTGCCAAGTGCTGCCCTACGCCGCGCTCACTGTCCGCGTCTGCCGCACCCGCTCATAGATTCTTACGTACTCCTTGGCCGACGCGTTCCATGAAAAATCCTTGTTCATCCCATTGCGCATAAGTGTCTGCCACGAATTCTGATCGTGGAACGCCTGCAGCGATTGGCGGATAGTCAGTAACAGCGCTTCCCCGCTGTACTCTGTAAATTTGAAGCCTGTCCCTTTGCCGGTCCTGGGATCCCAAGGCTCAATGGTATCGTCCAAGCCTCCGGTGGCGCGCACGATTGGCACAGTGCCATATTTCAAACTGTATATCTGGTTCAGACCGCAAGGCTCGTACCGGGAAGGCATGAGAAACATGTCGCTTCCGGCCTCAATTTTGTGCGCCAGAGTGTTGTCGTAAGCGATTTTCACGGCAATCTTCTGCGGGAACTGGCGGTTGAGGCGAAGGAACATTTCTTCGTATGGCTTGTCACCGCTGCCCAGAGCGACCACGATCATTTCTTCGCGGGCCAGCCTGTCCATGATTTGCGAGATAAGGTCAAATCCCTTCTGCGCCGCGAATCGAGAAACGATTCCAATCACGGGCAGCTTGGTATCAGTTTTGCTCACTCCGAATGCGGCCAGCAGATCCTGTTTGCACTTGGCCTTGCCGCTCAAGTCCTGGGGCGAATAATTGGCTACGATGAACTTGTCCTTCTCCGGACTCCACTCGTCATAATCCACACCATTCAGGATTCCAGTGACCGTGGACGCGCGATCGCGAAGCACGCCTTCCAGGCCAAAACCGAATTCCGTAGTCTGGATTTCCTGGCTGTACTTGCGACTGACGGTGGTTATGAAATCGGAATACACCAGAGCGCCTTTGAGAAAGTTCACATTGCCAAAAAATTCCATCTTGGAGATAGTGAAGAGATCCCATGGCAGCGTGAGCAGCGGCAGAGTGTCTGGCGAGAACAGTCCCTGGTATCCCATATTGTGTATGGTGAAGACGGTAGCAGCGTCGCGTAACGCGGGATCTTCGGCATACTGTGTGCGCAGCAAAACCGGGACTAATGCGGACTGCCAATCGTGACAATGAAAAACTTGCGGCACACCCAGTATTTTCGAAGCTTCGATCACGGCGCGAGAAAATAGCGCGAAGCGCTCCGCATTGTCAGGATAATCGCCGGCAGAGGTACCATAGAGCGCCTCGCGATCGAAAAATGGAGGATAGTCGATGAAATAAAAGCGCACGCCGGAGTGGTTTCCGCCAGTCACCACCGAACAAAAACGATAACGATCGTCAAATGGTATGGTGATGCTGGGCACGACGGTCTGGGCGTCCGTCAGCTTGGTCTGACGATAGCGCGGAAGATAAACGCTGACCTGGTGTCCCATAGAGGCGAGGGCGCGAGGCAGAGCGCCTACCACGTCGGCCAGCCCTCCGGTCTTGGAGAAGGGCACACCCTCCGATGCCGCAAAAACAATTTGCATGAAAGCGAATCCTCCAAAGTGCGAGCCCTGGTGTGTCGGCGCAAGCTATCATAGGAACGTGCGGTTTTCGCACACTCCTGCGCCAACCGGGCTCGCGGGATGAGCTGACAGTCTAAATGCCGGAAAGAAAGAGGGCAATGTGCCAAGAGTCCCTGCAGCGCGTCCCAACCGGAACGTCCGTCCCAAACTCGGACAACATTTTCTGGTGGATGACGCCGCTGCCATCCGCATCGTGGACGCCCTCGGCGACATTTCGCAAACTACGGTTTTGGAGATCGGCCCGGGACGCGGCGCCATCACCGAACGGCTCGCCAAACGTGCCAGACGCCTGATCGCGATCGAGCTCGACCGGGTGCTGGCCGCACAACTCCGAATGAATTTCTCCTTGACGCCCAACGTGGAGATCATCGAAGGCGACGTGCTCGCGATTGATTTCGATACTTTGTTCGGGCCGAAACCCGGAAGCACACGTCCTGGGATGGAATGGAAACCAGAGCCGGTCCGCGTCGTAGGCAATCTTCCCTACTTCATCACTTCGGACATTCTGCTGCGGCTGTTTGAATATCGGCGTTATTTTGACACCATCCTGCTGATGGTACAGCGCGAGGTTGCTGACCGGCTTGCCGCACGCCCCGGTGGAAGCGAGTATGGATTACTGTCTGCCACGGCTCAGCTCTACGCTCGGGTAGAGAAGTTATTCACCCTTCCTCCGGACGCATTCTCGCCTCCACCCAAGGTGCAATCTAGCGTGGTGCGGCTCACCATTGCCTCGCGAGTGGAAAATTTGCGCGTACCGGAGCAGGGCTTCGTCAACTTTCTAAAACAATCGTTCGGGCAAAAGCGAAAAACTCTCTGGAATAATCTGAAATCGCAATATCAAGCGAAACAGTTGCGCGAGGCGCTGGACAAAGCCGGCGTCAAGCCAACCGTACGAGCAGAGGCTCTGTCCTTGGAGAAGAGCGCCGCGCTATTCCGCGCGCTCGGTACCGCGAGTAGCGAGCCAACTCCATAAATGAGGTGCCCATGGAGTCGAGCATACGACGTCCAGCAGTTGCCGGGCGCTTCTATCCTGGCGATCGAGACACCCTGCTTGGGGAAGTGCGCACTTACCTCTCTCCAACAGAAAAGACCATTTCGGCGATCGGCTGCGTCGTACCTCACGCTGGTTACATATATTCAGGACACGTTGCCGGAGCGTTGTTTGCCCGATTGAATATTCCCCAGCGATGCATTGTGCTGTGTCCCAACCACACTGGGATGGGCCAGCCACTTGCCATCATGAGCGGTGGCGCTTGGGAAACTCCTCTCGGAAAGGTTGCAGTCGATTCTTCGCTTGCCGACGCGCTCAAGCATCGTTACTCGCTGCTCACGGAAGACGCCGATGCGCATCGCGCCGAACACGCCGTGGAGGTCGAACTACCGTTCCTGCAAGCTAAGTCTCCAAATTTCACCTTCGTGCCCATTGCGCTTGGCATCGGCAAATTCGATGTTCTCGAAAGCCTTGGTCAAGCGATTGGTGACGTGGTGAAAGACGAACCTGAACCCGTCCTGATCATCGCCTCCAGCGACATGAACCATTACGAAAACGACAAGATCACTCGGGTGAAAGATCACAAAGCCATCGAGAAAATTTTGGCCCTGGATGCGCGCGGATTGTTTGATGTCGTCATGAACGAAGACATCAGTATGTGCGGCTTCGGCCCCACCGTGGCAATGCTGAGCGCCGCCAAACGCGTGGGCGCTACCGCAGCCGAACTCATTAAGTACGCCACATCGGGCGATATTTCTAATGATCGCGAAATGGTGGTGGGATACGCGGGCATAGTGGTCCGCTGAAAAACTCCGACCCGCAGCCGATTGCGCACTGCAACCGTACAGACGTAAGATTGCGCTTTCAGGGACGGTTGCTCTAATTCTTACCGTGCCTCTTCGCACGCGTCTCATGGACGGTTCGAACCCGACCGCAAATTTCTCGAGATATCGTGGTTCTCGCATGCCAGCACGCAGCCTCATGACGCTTGCCCTGTCGGCTCTGTTGTTAGTTCATGGGCGACCACTCTGCGGACAGTCCGCCAGCCGGGACTCTGGGACATTGCAGGGATCGGTTCGCGATCCGCACGGGAAACCTCTTTCCTCAAGCGTGGTTTATTTGCAGGCTACGACTGGGTCACAACCTTTGACTGCGCAAACGGATTCGGCGGGGACCTATCGTTTTGCCGCGGTTCCACAGGGCGTATATGTTCTGCGCGCGAAGCTGGCGGGGTACAGAGATGCAACCTACGAGTCCTTTGTGCTCGGTAAGGACGAAACCAGAACCGTTATCCTAATTCTGGAACCTCAAACGGCCGATAAAACGAGCTCTCCTTCGGCAGCTGCCGAATTTTTCGACGAACCCAGCTTCACCGTAGCCGGTGTGACCGACAGCACAAATCTTGGCGGACACGGTTCAAACACGACTGTGAGAACCAAAGAAGCGCTGGCAAAAGATACTGTTTCTCTGGGCAAGGGGTCCCAGGCAGGCTCTTCTACAGCTTCATCTCTCAACCAACAAGAGAGAGTTCTGCAGGAAGCGGTTGCCCGCGAGCCCGCGAACTTCGATGTGAATCATAAGCTGGGAAAGCTGCTGGTTGAGGAAGGAAAACCTAGAGAAGCACTACCGTATCTCGAGCGGGCTTCCAAGCTCAATCCGAAGTCCTACGAAAACGCCTATCAACTGGCGCTCGCCTATGTGGGTTCCACCGACTATCAACACGCCCGCACCCATGTCCAAAGGCTGCTAACGATACGGCCAAGAGAAGCGCCGGATAACGCAGAACTTCACCACTTGCTGGGCGACATCGAGGGCAAGCTGGGGAATCCTGTCGAAGCTGTTCGCGAGTACGAGCTCGCCGCAGAACTAAACCCAAGCGAGTTGAATTTGTTCGATTGGGGTTCCGAGCTTCTGATGCATCGGGCGGCGGAACCTGCCATCGAAGTCTTCAGCAAAGGCAATCGCCTGTTTCCCGGCTCTATCCGGATGCTGCTGGGCCTGGGTTCTGCATGGTACGCTCACGGTTCCTACGATCAGGCAGTCCAAGGTTTCTGCCAAGCATCGGATCTAAACCCCGCTGACTCGACTCCTTACCTGTTTATGGGTCGATTACAGACCACGCAGACCATTCCTTCCGAAAAATTGGTGGAGAAATTGGAGCGGTTCGTGAGGCTGCAACCTGAAAATGCTCAAGCAAACTATTCCTACGCCCTCATTCTTTGGAAGCGGCTTAAGGGGCCGGAAGATGGTAGAACTTCGGCGCAAGTGGAGGCCATGCTGCAGAAGGCTGTGCATCTTGATCCCAAACTCGCGGTGGGCTACTTGCAACTAGGCATTCTCTATTCGGAACGAAAGGATTTTCGCAAAGCAATTTTGGCATACCAAAAAACCATCGAAGCTGATCCGCGATTGGAAGAGGCGCACTATCGCATGGCCCAAATCTATAAGTCGGCGGGAGAGAATTTGAAAGCCAAACAAGAGCTTGAGATCTTCGATCAGCTGTCAAGGAAAAGAGCCAGCGAATTTGAGCACGAACGGCACGAGATTCAGCAATTTGTCTATAAATTGCGCGATCTTACGCCTAGCGCGCAGCCGCAACAATAAGTTCACGGAAGCGGCATGCGAAGCTTCGATCCCTTCTGCCTGAGCCACTGATTGAATTCGTTCACCATCTCTGGACTCCATTTTCGGTCGATCTGTCCGGGCGTGTACCTGCCTTGGCGAAGCATGGCATGCCCCCATTCATCCACCTGATGGACCATTTCAGTATCATCCGCAACTTTTTCCGCCAATTGTGCCGGGATGAAAGTGATCCCTTCCGGATCACCAAGCGCGATATCGCCCGGCATGACAGTTACATCCCCGATTCGAATAGGTGTGTTGATCCCCATAAGCATGGTGTTCTCAAGAGCCGAGGGATCGACGCCGCGAACGTAACATTGAAATCCGGTGATCTGCTGGATTCCGCTAACATCGCGCACGGCGCCATTCACAATCAGACCGTTATGGCTTTTGGCGTAGATTGAAGTGGAGAGATTGTCTCCCGCGAAGGTTCCATAGCGAATTTTTCCGAACAAATCGACCACCAGCACGTCTCCCGGTTGCAGGATGTCGATCACCCACGAGTTCTCGCCACCCGCGCGAGCTTCCTTTTTCCCATTTGTCTGGATGACTGAGTCTACGTCAGGCCTATGTGGTAGGAAGACGGCGGTGACGACACGTCCGACCAGTCGCAGGCCAGGATTGATCACTTTCCAGCCACTCTCAAATTGATTGCGGTATCCTGCCTCCTGAAGAACGTCCCAAGCTTCGTCGGCGGTGACATCGCGTAATCGCACCAGCACGCTTTCCGGGACCTTTGGCCTGCCATCTGCAAATCGATCTCCATGCCAGCCAGGAGTGAATTGAATTCTCTGTTCGGTAGAGAATGTTCCCAACTGCGCTCTTGAAGTTGGCGCCCAAACCAGAAACATGATCGCAAATGACAGCACCGTGTCACGCATTTTGTTCATGGGATCTCCCTACTCAGCTCTCAGGATTCACAGTTACAGATGATCGTTGCGGAAAATATCACAAGAGCAGAAAGTCAACAACGTGTTCCGACTGTCGTGGAGGCGCTGAAATTAACCTTCTGTTTTTATCTTTCCGCGCACCAGAAACTCTGCCGGCAAGTCAGAAACGTTACTTTGTGTAACATGAACTGTGTTGGTGGTTGCGATTGTTGCTGGAGTCCCAATCACCCTAATCAGGCGGGAACGCTGCTCCCGAAGGGTTTCGATACTGATTCTTTCTGGTGAACGGATTGCTTCATCGGAGGGTAGAAATCCCACGCTTTGATTTCTGCCTAATGACTTTGCCAAATATAAAGCGGTGTCAGCCAGTTCAATGACTTCCTCAGCGCAAATTGCTTCGTATGCGGATTCGCACCATGGGTAGGCCGACCATCCGATCGAGCACGTCTTGCGAACCTTAACTCCACCCAGTAAATCGAATGGTGCTGAAGCCATGACGTCCAGAATGCGACTGCAAAAAACTGGCGTTCCGGAACGATCTGCGGCGCGGCTCATAATCAGAAATTCTTCTCCGCCCCAACGGACCAGCAGGTCGGATTTGCGCATGACGGTGGAAAGACGTTGGGCAATTTTTCGCAGCAGTTCGTCTCCAGCGGCATGCCCATAGTCATCGTTAACCCTCTTAAAAAAATCGACATCGACCATGATAAACACCAGATCCCGCCGGTCTTCTTTCTTGGCATCAGAACCTTGACTGCGTTGATAGCTGCGCAGGACCAAAGTTGCATCCGCGGCCAGAGTCTCTTCCAGATAACGGCGATTCCAGACTCCGGTGAGAGGATCGGTGAAGGAGACTTGCTGGAGTTCTAGGTTTTTTCGTTGCAGTTCCAGGCTGTGCCAGCGCAACGATTGTTCTTTGTTTACCAGGTCGTCCTTGAGTCGACACATTTCCTGCAAATTTTGATGTGACGCCGCCAACAGGTGAATTAATTCCCGATCGAGCAGGTGCTGTTTCAGGAAAACCAGGAAGCCCATGACAAGCATAGCGTCTACAGTTAAAAGGAGCCGGTAGGTGCGAACCCGTTGCGGAGTGTGTCCGTCGAATACCACCCAAGCGATCATGAGTGGCGTGGAGAAAACCGCCAGCATCGCCAGGCGCGCTGCCCATATGCCGTGTGCTGCCGTCGACGTTTCTGTAACCAGGCTCTGCTGCAATAGGCGCCGGCCGGTTAAGGCGAAATATACAAACCATGCCATAGCCACCACGAGCGGGAGATCGAACAGACTGCCCGTGTAGTAAAGATGTAAGTCAATTGCTGTGCTCGCCGCGATAGAGCCAACAGCGTACAACAGAGCCGCTCCAAAACATTGAGCGTAGATCGTCCTCCATGCGCCCGAATTGCCTCGAAGCAGGAATGCCAAGGCAAAGAGGAGAACGAGGTGCTCCGAAAGATATAACAGATTAAAGTTGTGGCCGTATGTAGCTTCGTCGGCCGCGACATATTGCCAAGGGATGACCAGAAAAAGATATAGATATAGCCACCAGATCAGCAGCAATAAGAAATCCAGTGAACCGAAATGAGCCGATTGATTGCCCTGTTTTATGTGTGGCTGCACGGCAAGCGCACCCATCATAGGCACGATATGCAGGAACAAAATGACATCGCCTACGAACGGATTGGGTACATCCTGGCGCAGGAAAATTTCGAAGTAAGTCCACAAGCCCTGCGCCCATAGCCACATTCCGCAAGCCAAAGCCATCAGGGCCCAGAACAGTCTCGCCTTACCTTCCGCTTTACGCGCCGTCGAGAAAGTGAAAACTGTGCATAACAGCAGGAGAGCACATTGGGTGAGGTCTCCCAGCGCTGTCAGTTTGAAACTTCGCGCTAAGAGCAACGAGCCAAATACCTGAAGGCACACCAGTAGGGCAATGGCGACAAGCCAATTCTTACCAGCTTCGATTGCACGGAGAACCACCCCGTCATTGTAGGGGCGTCAAAGCTGAATGGACGCGTTACGGAGGTAACGAGCCTCTGTTCCATTTCGAACAGTACGTTCGGCGCCCGACACGGCGGATCCCTCGTGAGCTGCTCCCTATCACGCGCCGTTGAGTTTGATTCTCCCCTGACTTAGTACTTCATCGGACACATCCTGTTCCAATTTTTTTGTTGAGCGCCTACTCCGTCGCCCAAAGATGCGAAGTCTCAAATTGAAGAACTCTGCTTCGCGAGCAGTCTCTGGAAGCGGGACATCTCACGCCGCTACAAAGCCATCTTAGGAACGTTACTTCGGATAAAGG
>Ga0070697_100001039_pt1 | contig 20967 bp, 15 predicted proteins | sample KBSK1501metaG_FD_65475 | JGI IMG/M metagenome (GOLD analysis project Ga0070697, IMG submission 65475) | Corn, switchgrass and miscanthus rhizosphere microbial communities from Kellogg Biological Station, Michigan, USA - KBS K1-50-1 metaG | ecosystem: Host-associated > Plants > Roots >... | reverse complement strand
CCTATATCTATGCCTGGGTGGATGAGATAACCGCTACAGGCTTCCGGGCGGGGATTTACGGCTCCGGCATCGCCGCCAAAGAGGATGGTGGTGCGAGTGTCGTCACCGTAGAAGACATCCACCAAAGTGCAGCCGGAAGGAGAATCGTATATTGGGTGACGAATGATGCCTGCCCGCCTTCACCCGGATGTGCTTACCCACGGCATCCGCCCAGCCCTACCGATAGCGGCATGGGCTTCGCGGAGGTATGGCAATATGCTCAATCTCCAAAGAGGCAGGAGGTTGCGTCTGAATGTCCGAAGAACTACGATGGCGACGGAAGTTGCTATCCGCCGGGAATCGATCTCGCCAGGCGCTTGCAAGTGGATTTGAACACCGCGACGAATGCTGACCCTTCGCGGGGAAGGACTCGGTGAGCACCGGCAACCTTCTTTTAACCACGATCTGCGTCTTAATGCCGGCAAGAGCAATGCCCTTGGGGCGGAGGCGCAAATTGCCACCCGCCGCCGTCTCTTCTCGCTGCGGCCGGGACGCCCGCAGGACAGCCGGGACGGCGGCGCTAGGACTTCACGAACCACTGACTTCCAACACCCGGATGCATTAGAATGATCGTAGACCTCTATGGCCGACCGAAGTTTCACCCTCCAAGAAGCCGAAAGCCTGTTGCCGGTTTTGGAATCGCTCTTGCGCACTGCGATCGACGGCAAAAAGCTGATTGAAAGCGTGGACGCCGAACTCCAGGAACTTGCCCACCGCGTCTTTCTCAGCGGAGGTCTGCGGGTGAACATCATTCACATGGCGCGGCGCAAGGCGGAGCGCGAGAAGACCATTCAACGGGTGAAGGACGCTCTCGCTGAAATCGATGCCACCGGAGTCCAGGTGAAAGACATCGATACCGGACTGCTCGACTTTCCCTGCCAGGTGGAAGGCCGAACCGTGCTGCTGTGCTGGAAACTGGGTGAAAAGGGAATCACGCACTGGCACGGCACCAGCGAGGGTTTCGCCGGCCGCAAGCCAGTTGACGAGAAGATTGCGAAGGCGAGAAGAGCGAATTAGTCGTTGGTCGTCGTTCTTTACTCTTCAGCAAATCGAGCGCCAAGCGACACGACTGACGACGGTTCTACGGTTTTCCTCCCTCAGTCCATTTTGGCGTGAATGACGAGTTCACCAGCCAGCTGACTGCCCGTAGTAGCGACCCGATGGCTGCATCCATGTGCTTAAAATCGATGTGAGCCAGATCGTCGCTGGGCTGGTGGTAGTCGCGGTGCAGTCCGTAACTCGAAACCGTTTGGGCTACCACGCCTTTCTTAGCCAGGACGTAATTGTCGGAGCGGGCAAAGAAGTTCTGTTCGGGATGAGGATCACCCACCAGTTTGGCTCCGCGAGCCGCCAGCGTGGGTCCGAGATTTGAACGTTCCCATCCGGTGAGCCACACTGTGTCGGATCTCACGGCGGGATCGGCGCGTCCCAGCATTTCGAATTCGAGATTGACGGCGATTTCCCGCAGCGGCAGCGGGGGATGCTCGCGAAAGTAAGTTGACCCCAGCCCGCCTGTTTCCTCGCTGCCGAAAAGCGCGAAGATCACAGTCCGCCGCGGACGCGCCCCCGCGCCCAGAATTCGCGCCAGTTCGAGCACAGCGCTTGTGCCGGAAGCATCATCGTCAGCGCCGTTGTAGATGTCGTCTCCATTCACCGGCCGGCCGATTCCCTGATGATCCAGATGCGCCGAGAGCAGCACCGCGGAGTCGCGCAACTTGGCATCGCTGCCGTGTAGCAGGCCTATCGCGTTCCATGTGTATTTCTTTTCGCTGGTGGAGGAGGAATCAAAATTCAACCTTGTGTTCGCGGGAAGCTCTTCGAGTGTCTTCGCAGCTTCGAGGCTGACCTCCAACAAACTGAAATTATTTTCCAGGCCGGGAGCGGCTCGCCCTTCGATCTGGGTTGGCAAAGGGGGCAAATGTTCGCTCCTCTCCGGGAAACGCCCAGCTTCTTCCGCGTTGGCCGTTGCGATGGCCGCGACCGCTCCGGCCGAGGCCAGGGATTCCGCTCTGGCCCGCAGCTTTCGCCGGTCGCTGCCACTGCCAACCATCAGGACGATGGAACCTGCCACCTGCGTGTCATCTTCGTCGGGATTGATCTTGTCGGAATTGACCACGCGCAAAGGGCCAGAGAAGTGAGTTTGCGAGAGACGAAGAGCGATGAACTCCTTGCCATAAGTCCACGTGACTTTTTCGCCAGGGTCCCCTGTGCCAGGTTTCGCGAACGTAAGCAGCGGTAGGGCCGCCAACTTTGGCTGTTGCAGCACAGCCCTCTGAATATAGGTCCCAGCGTCGCCGGCGGGAGCGATTCCGTAAGCTCGGAGTTGGGAGCCGACGTATGTCGCCGCCAAGAGTTCGTCTGCGGTGCCGCTGCCCCGTCCGCGCATCGCGTCGGAAGCCAAAAATTCCATGTGCGCCCGGATGCAAGCGGCGCAGAGTCCCGGCGCAGGCGGGGGTGCGGCTCCATGGCGAATGTGTGATTGCGATTGGTTGCGTCCAGCCGGAGCGGGCTGACCTTGGCTGACTGCAGCGGCGGGGCACAGAATTGCCTGCGGGAGGCCGAAAGCCAGAAGAGAAAAAGCTAGGAGAGAAACGGAGAGTCTTTTCATCAATACGGTCTCGAAAAAAAACTCAACAGACAGCGCCAGGCTTTCCGCCGACTGTCTGGCGGGCGTCTCGCCCGCATATCGGGCCGGCCGGAGGCCGCCGCTACAAAGAGCCGGATACCGGCGCTGCAAGTTGGCGAAGGCCATGACGCCAGTAATTCCCGGCCCGACATCCGACTTTTGGTGCACACGGAAGTACAGGCACGCGTCTGAGCTAAAACTTTCTCTGCTACAATTCTCTTACGTCTCTTACGCCACTTGCGGACGAAACTAAAAAAAAAGGCCAGTCTGCCGGGACTCTCTAACATGCCTGGTTTCAAGGAAAATCTGCGACTTTTGGCTGCGTTTGCAGCGCTTTTGATGCTCGCCCTGGCGGCCGGTTGCCGTGGCTTCTTCGTCAATCCCACGCTTACATCGCTGGCTGTGGCGCCTACGTCGGTGTCGCTTATTGAAGGGAACACCCAGCAAATATCCGCGACCGGCACTTACAATGATGGCAGCACCAAGGATCTGACCGGAAGCGCTGCGTGGTCAACCTCCGATTCGGCGGTGGCGACCGTCAAGGCGGGACTGGTCAAAGCAGCCGCTACCATTTCTAACCCTCCCGGGACTGCGACCATTACTGCCACCTCTGGGACCCTCACCGCAACTTCTACGATTACCGTGAACACTGGGCCACTGACTGCCATCGTGATCAGCACTACGACCCCGAATCCGGCCGCAGGTGCGACCGTAACCTTCACCGCGCTGGGAACCTACACCGGCAGCGCCCAGCAGCAGGACATCACCAACCTCGTGGTTTGGAGCAGCAGCAACTCAGCCGTTATCACTACGATAACGAACGGCAGCGGAGCCGTGCTTTCCACCGCCACCTCGGGTGCGACGACCAGCGTCACTGCCAGCCTTAACGGCATCACCAGCGGCGCCTTGACCATCACTGTGCAATGACCGCGATCCGCTGTATCGGCATTTGCACCGGAGGCGGCGACGCACCCGGCCTCAACGCCGTCATTCGCGCGGCCGTAAAATCCGCGTTCCTGAAATATAAATGGAAAGTGATTGGCATCCCGGATGGTTTCGACGGGCTGATCTGGCCTGAGAAATCTTACGAACTCACGCTCAAGGATGTAAGCGGCATTCTGCCCCGCGGCGGCACCATTCTGGGCACCACCAATCGCGGCAATCCCTTCAAATACTGCACCGTCGAAAACGGTAAGGAAGTAACGCGCGATATTTCCGATGAAGTCATTGCCAACGCCGGCAAGCTGGGAATCGATGCGGTGATCAGCATCGGCGGCGAGGGCTCCCAGACCATCGCACTCGAGCTTTTCCGTAGAGGCATGCAGATTGTGGGCGTGCCCAAGACGATTGACAACGACCTCTCGGCCACGGAAGTTACGTTTGGTTTCGACACCGCACTGACCACCGCGACCGACGCGGTGGACAAGATCCACACCACCGCCGAATCGCACCATCGCATCATGGTGGTGGAGGTTATGGGCCGCGACGCGGGCTGGATCGCTCTGGAAGCCGGGATTGCCGGCGGAGCGCACGTCATTCTCATCCCCGAAATTCCATTCACCATCGAGAGTGTGTGCAAGTTCGTGAAGCAGCGCGAGAGCTATGGCAAGCGATTCACTATCATGGTGGTGGCGGAAGGCGTCAAACTACCGTTGGAGCTGAAGGAGAATCGCCGCGCCGGTTCGGTCGGGAACTTGATCGGCCATGCCATCGCCAGCAGCGCCAACAAGGAAGTGCGGATCAGCGTGCTGGGGCACATCCAGCGAGGCGGCACACCCACGGCCTACGACCGCATCCTCGCCACCCGCTTCGGTGTCGCGGCCGTCGATCTGATTGCCCAGGGCGGATTCGGTAAAATGGTGTGTTTACGCAACGAGTGTATCGAAGCCGTGGACATCGCCCAGGCGATCGGCAAATTGAAGACGGTCGATCCCAATGGCCAGCTGGTGCAGACCGCCAAAGCGATCGGAATTTCCTTCGGCGACTGAGCGGGCCTCAGATCGTACGCAGGCCGCTGCTCTCTTACTTCCAATATCTGTCTATTTGCCTCTACGATTGTTGCTCTGCGCCGGCTGAGGTCAAGATTTTGCCGATGACTGATGACTCGCGGCCAACGACCAAAGACCAACCACTGCTAATATTGTCCGGTGAGGCTTCGCGTCAAATCTTGTTTGCTGCTGCTCTTGGCGGCCGGCTTATTTTCCGATTGCAGCCGCATTCGCACCCCGCAGGAGATTGCCTATGTCTCCGCTCCTCAGGCTTTCCTGCGCGACCAGGTGGCCGCGATTTACAACAAGACTGGGACTGTAAAAAACGGGGAAGTCGTACAAATCCTCGGACGCGACCGCCGCTTCGCCCGCGTCCGTACCTCCACCGGAGTCGAAGGGTGGCTGGAACAGCGTTACCTGGTGACCAAGCAAACCTACGATGCTTTCCAGAAGCTGGCAGAACAGGTGCACAACGATCCCGTCCAGGCGACGGCACTGGCACATAACCAGACCAACATTCACCTGCAGGCGGATCGCGACGCCGAACACCTCTACCAAGTGGACCAGGGCGCGAAGCTATCGCTGTTGAAGCGCGCCAGCAGCGAGAAGCCTCTGCCCGGCGGACAAGCCAGAGCCGTGACCACCGGAAAAGAAGGACAATCGGCGCCCGCCCCGCCCACGATGGAAGACTGGTGGCTCATTCGCGATGAGCCGGGACATGTGGGCTGGGTTCTGGGGCGTATGTTGGACGTGGACATCCCGCTTGAGATCGCGCAGTACGCCGAAGGCCAGCGCACGGTGGCGTCGTTTGTGCTGGATCAGGTCACCGATGGCGATAAAAAAGTCGCGCAATACCTGGTGCTGCTCACCGAAAACAAGGACGGACTGCCCTTCGACTTCAACCAGATTCGCGTGTTCACCTGGAACGTCAGGCGGCATCGTTACGAAACCGCCTACCGGGAGCGAAATCTCAACGGCGTGCTGCCGGCAACACTCTCGCACGAGACCTTCGAAAAGGAGGGAGACCTGCCGGTTTTTGTTGTGCGCGTAAGAGACGAGACCGGAAAAGTAATCGAGCGCAAGTACAAATTGAACACCCCGATCGTACGCCGCGTGCTCGCTCCAGGAGAACAGAAGGAAGGCGTCAATCACCGGTCGTCAGTCGTCGGTCATCGGTCGTCAGGAAGAGCGAAAAAGAAGCGCTGACGACCACCGACGACTGACGACTACTTGCCAACAACTATTTTCGGCAGCGGGGGCACGGGCGTGCCCTCATCCATGGCACGCTGCCAATCAGAGATCGAGTGCAGCAACCCCGCCAAATGAATACCACCAAAGCCTTCGGGGTAACGGGACAGATTCCGAAACGCCCGTCTTAGTACAGAACGCGCACCAATAGAATTTCCATTTCCATAGTGGTAGAGCGCAACCGCGACCTGAATGATTCCCTGTAGGAATTTCTTCTCCCCCACTGGTGCGGCTCGCCAGACGTCTTCAAGCACTTCATGCGCGTCAAAAAAATCTGCACGGTTGAAAAGCTCGATTCCCTCACAGTAATGATCGAGATCCACACCTGCATTGTGGCATACGAAAACTGCGGGTTCATCCTTTAAGCACTACAGGATTTCATAATAGGAAGCCGACGGTACATCCATTTTCGGGAATAAAAACACCACTGCCGTTTGACAACTATTTCAAAACATGGCTTGTTGCAAGCCTGTGTTTTTGGAACGTCAGTTGCTTTTAATCTGTCCAGGATCGAACTGATTAAACATCTTCCTGGTGTTATGTTTCTGCGTGGTTTTCGATTCCGGTTGTGCCTCAAGCATTCCGTCTTTAGGAGAAAACGTATGTATCGAGCAGTCACCACCTTAAAGATTTTTGTATTCGCGCTGGCATTGCTGAGTTCATTGGCGTTGGCTGCTGGGTCAGCGTACGCCCAGGCTATCAGCGGCAATCTCGTGGGCACGGTAATGGATTCTTCTTCCGCGGTAGTGACCAACGCGAGCGTCGAAGCGACTAACGCTGGCACCAGTGTAACTGCGATGACAAGCACCAGCGGCTCGGGCGCATACCGTTTTGAAAACCTGCCGGTGGGACCCTACAAAATCACGGTACAGGCTAGCGGCTTCAAGACGGTTGTGCAGCAGGTCGATATAGTGCTGAACCAGACTGGGACTCTGAATGTCACGCTGGCTCCCGGTGCGAGCACCGAGACCATTGAAGTCTCGGGTGTGGCGGCGGTCATTGACACAACCTCGGCGCAGCTGCAATCGAACTATGGTGAACGTTTTTCTCAGGATTTGGGAATTACGTCTGCCGGCGGAACTGGTGCGGGTGTGTTGAACCTGTCATTGTTGAGTCCGGGAGTCGCCCAGTCGAGTTCGCTAGGCATTGGAGTCGGACCGTCCGTGGGTGGACAGCGCCCGTACAACAACAACTTCACAGTAGAGGGCGTCGACAACAATAACAAGTCCGTTACTGGCAACCTGATTACTGTTCCAAACGACGCGGTGGAAAACTTTACGCTGCTGGCGAATCAGTTCAATACTGAGTTTGGCCACTCCTCGGGGGGGCAGTTCAATACCACGATCAAGAGTGGGACCAACACTTTCCACGGGTCGCTTTACGAGTACTTCAGGAATCGCAACCTGAACGCGGTCGATAACTTTTTTGTGCTCCAAGGTTTCACGTCCAACCCGCGTTTTGACAGCAACCGCTACGGCGGCACTCTTGGTGGGCCGATTATCAAGAACAAATTGTTTTTCTTCACCGATTTCGAGCGCCAGCCGGTATCGCTTACAGCAACCGCTGGCGGTCAGGTATTGACGCCTACGGCGGATGGTTTGACGGCGATCGCCGCAGACCCGAACCTCAGCGCCACTAACTTTGGGATATTCAAACAATATGTGCCGGTCGCGCCGACCGGGAGCGATTGTCTCCCCTACTCGGCTGCTCTGGCCAGCGGCTCATGCGCTGCGGGGTCAGTCCCTATTGGAGCCGTTTCGATCGCGGCGCCGGCATGGCAAAACTTCGAAAACTTTGTCCAAAGTGTCGACTACAACATCTCTCAGCGCGATCAGCTCCGCGGGCGCTACGTATACAACAAGTTAGACAAGGTCGACCAGAGCGCAAATTTGTCAGCGTTCTACACCGTTCAGCCCTTCCGCTTCCATCTCTTTACCCTCGGCGAATACCATACCTTCACCCCCTCGATCATCAACGAGTTCCGCGTGGGTTTCAATCGGTATTTCAACACCACACCTGACGGGGGCTTCCAGTTCCCAGGGTTAGATGCTTTTCCCAATCTCATTTTGTTGGATTTGGGTGGCAATGGTCTTCAAATCGGGCCTGATTCGCAGGCTCCACAGTTCACCATTCAAAATCTCTACCAGGGCGTCGATAACGTCAGCTGGACCAAGGGAAGTCACACTCTGAAGTTCGGCGGAGAATACCGCTGGTACATTTCACCGCAAAGCTTCACGCAACGTCAGCGTGGGGACTACAACTACAACTCCACGCAGCTCTTCCTGGAAGACTTTTCGCCGGATAACTTCGGTGAGCGCAGCCAGGGTTCTGTAACCTTTTACGGCAACCAGAAGGCTATTTACTGGTACGCAAACGATAACTGGAAAGTGAACTCCCATCTGGCACTAAACCTGGGAATTCGCTACGAGTACACTACGATTTCTTCGAGCGAGGCACAACAAACGCTAAATACCATATCCAATACCCCGAGCATTTTCGTCCCGGGCGGAGTGAACCAGCCCCTCTTGTTCGACAAGCCACGGGCTCCCAAGAACAACTGGGCTCCTCGCGTTGGTTTCGCCTACTCGCCCGGAAGCAGCGGGAACACGTCGATTCGTGCAGGCTTCGGTCTAGCTTACGACGTGCTTTACGACAACATCGGCATTCTCGCGGTGCCTCCACAGATCGGCGCAACCAAGGATGTCGACCTGACTAAGCAAACACCCGGATTTCTCGCTGGTGGAGGGCTGCCCGGAGGAGGTACGGGCATCACGATTCTTGACGAGGCCACTGCGCGCGCCAATACGTCGAACTGGATCCCACCGCAGGTCAGGTGGCCCTATTCGATCAACTGGAACCTGGGTGTGCAGCATTCGTTCGGCAAGGATTTCACCGCCGAGATTCGGTATGTGGGAAGCCGCGGCGTGCACCTGGACGTTCAAAACAGAATTAACCGCAGATCGCTGGTGACTCCGCAGGCTTTCTTGCCGACCTTCTTGCAACAGCCGTCGCAATCTGAGTTGGACGCTCTGACGACAACGTTGGCTGGCCTGAAGGCTCCAGGGTCGTTTATACCGGAGTTCGCCAATGCTGGCTTCGCCTCGAACATTGTCACGGATTCGCCAAACGGCTCGTCCATCTATCATGGCTTGCAGACACAACTCAACCGGCGCTTCAGCCACGGCCTGATGTTCCAGGTGGCGTACACCTACAGCCGCACAATCGACAACAGCACTGCGGATTTCTTTTCCACGAGTCTCACCCCTCGTCGTCCGCAGGATTTCCAGGATTGGAACTCTGAGAGGTCCGTTTCGCCTCTATCCCGGACCCACCGCTTCACCCTGGCGGCGGTTTATGACCTGCCTTTCTTCAAGAATGGCAACTGGCTCATGAGAAACATCGTAGGCAACTGGGGCTTCAGCCCGATCTACACCTACGAGTCACCGCAGTGGGCAACCGTGCAATCAGCGGTGGATTCCAACTTGAACGGCGACTCTGCCGGGGATCGAGCTATTGTCAACCCCGGTGGCATAGCTGGAACAGGGTCCGGTGTCAATCCGCTTTGCAAGAGCACGATGCCTAGTTTTGGCGTCTGCGGAGAAAATGACTTCGACCCGACTGTCGGACCTCCGGGAGCGGGGAACTTTAACTCGACACCGTTCCTGGTTGCGTACGGCGCCGTTAATCCCAACGCACAGTACATCGTCGCCGGGCCGGGTGCGCTTGCCACCGGCAGCCGCAACACGCTGGCGACGCAGCCAACCAACGACTTTTCACTCGCTACCTACAAGGACATAAGCATTACGGAACGGTTCAAATTCCGTTTCGGTGCGCAATTCGCGAATCTGCTCAATCACCCGCAATACATTCCTGGCAGCAATCCTGGTCAAGGGCTGGGAGTGAATGACGTCACCTCGTTCCTCACAGGGCCGAACAGCACGAGCTATTTGAACTATCTCACTCCCGGCAATGCCATCTTCAACAATCCGAAGGCGGTATTTGCCAGCAACGCTCGCAGCATTGCTTTGGTGGCCAAGTTCACCTTCTAGGCGTTCAGTGTGGTTTAAGCACATCGACGGGACCCGAACTGGGTCCCGTTTCTGTAGGTTCGTGCTGACCTAGTTGAATTCCACTCCTCTCCTGTCGGAGAGAGCACAATGATTTTAGCTTTTCCTATGAAACTTGGTATATCTCTATTTGCAACTCCGTAGAATGACCGAAGTACCGGTGTCTCCGAAGGTTCTCTTCCAATCGTAAAGCATTTAGAATCCATTACTTCACATATACACTGCGACTGGTCGGCCAATTGCCATCACGATTTCACAAATCCCTGTTGTATCGTACCGATCATTGCTCTTGCGCAGTGTTCCAGCGATTCGCAAACATCATTTTGGGCCCCAAGGACGCGTAGCGGGGGCGGTCGCGAAACGGTTGAGATTGAAACGAGGAGAAAACATGCAGAGTCTGAGACTGATTCTGGGGAGCGTATTTCTGATGCTGGCCGCCACCTTCGCGTTGGCCCAGACCGGTTCGATTCAGGGCACGGTGACCGACTCCGGCGGCGCAGTCGTGCAGGGCGCGGAGATCACGGTCAAGAACCTGGGGTCCAACGCTGTGCGTACGGTGACCAGCAGCGGCACAGGCGCTTATAGCATTCCCTCTCTGTCGCCCGGCACCTACGACGTCACCGTTAAGATGGCGAGCTTCAAGACCTTCCATGTCTCAGACCTTCCGCTCACTGTCGCCCAGGTGCTTCCCCTGAATGTTCAGTTGGATCCAGGCGCGGTGACAGAAGAAGTCCAAGTGCGCGCCGACCAGATCCCCGATGTTGATCTGGAAACCTCCCAAGTCAGCAATCTGGTGGACAAGCGGGCAATCCAGGATCTGCCCTTAATCACCCGCGATCCCTACAGCTTGGTCCTGCTGTCGCCGGGAACTTCGCAGACCAACTCCCGACTCGGGGGCTTTACCGTAAACGGTGCGCGCGAACGAAACAATAATTTCCTCTTGGATGGTGTGGATAACAACGACACTTCAGTGCCCGGCATTCCAGGCGGCGTGCTTAGCGCGAATCCCGATTCCACCCAGGAATTTCGCGTCATCACTAACAATTTCAATGCTGAATATGGCCGTAACACGGGTGCCATCATCGATGTCGTAACCAAGAGCGGCACCAACTCCTTTCACGGCAATGCTTATGAGTTCGGTCGTTGGAACGCCTTTGGGGGAGCGCGGGACTGGTTCAATCGGGCCAGTGCTGGGCCTCAAGATCCTTATGTCCGGAACCAGTTTGGGTATTCCATAGGTGGTCCCATTCGCAAAGACAAGACGTTCTTCTTCTTCAACCACGAGTTGCAGCGCTTCGTGACCACGTTGACGGGAACGGCCACCGTTCCTACCGCGGCGTTCAAGACGGGTGTGTTTAACTTTACTTATGTCGACCCGAACACGCTGGGCACTACGACGGTGCCGGTTGATCTCACTCCATCAGGCTCGAACAACATCTACGGATTGCCGCTGGATCCAACGGTACAGCAAGTCTTGGCGCTATACCCGAATGCGCCGCAGTCGGCGGACGGTGTGAGCGGCACCATTCATTACCCCAGTTCATCACGTACCAGTGGGTACCAAACTGTAGCCAAGATTGACCACCACTTTACCGAGCGGGAAACCCTCAGCGTGCGCTACGGATACGATCACTCGTTCGACCCCAATCCATTTCACGACGACATCCTGCCTGGAAATTTGGCGGCCACTTCATCCAAATCCATCAACCAGGGCTTGTCGGCGAATCTGGTCTCCAGCCTCAGCACGAATGTGCTCAACAGTTTCACCTTCGGGTGGAACAAGATCTATGCCAATTTCAAGTGCACTGGCCTGAACACGCTTGATAGCGTCAGTCCGCTCGACCAGTTTGGCAACGGTCGCGACTACAACATGGACCCGTTCACTAGCTTTGGGTGCCTCAGCCTGGTATCGAACAGCCAATTCCGCAAGACCGGGACGACCAGCTACGGCGATAACATCAGCTGGGTGCACGGCTCCCACACCCTGAAGTTTGGAGGCGATTTCCGCAACATTCACGAAAACGGGCCCAATAGCTTCAATTCCCGCCGCCAGGTAGACCTGAACACTTTTGCCTTATTTGGAGATCCCGTCAGTGTCGGCTTCAATTTGATAGATATCCCGAATGTCACGGATCAGCCAAATATCGGAATTGCAGTATCGGATGCCGCTTCCGCCCTCTACGGCTTCGTCGCTCAAGATCTCAATGCGGAGTTTTTCAATAAGAGTGGTGTCCGGGTCGCGACCGATGACAAGTTGTTCCGGCAGCACGAATATGACTGGTTCGGGCAGGATACTTGGAAGGTGCGGCGCAATCTCACCGTGACCCTAGGTCTGAGGTACCAACTGGACGGAGTTCCTTACGAAGAAAATGCGAATATGTCCAACCTGCTCTCCGATCCCTCGACCACGTTTCCGATGACGCTTTCGATAGTGGGCCCGGGAACAGGAAAACAGCTTTACAAGACTGACTACTCCAACATCGAACCCCGGGTCGGATTCTCCTGGGATCCGCGGGGCGATGGCAAGATGGCCGTCCGAGCCGCGTTCGGCATTTTCCATGATCGTGTCTTCGGCAACCTCTTCGGCAATGCTCGAGGCAACCCCCCGTTTGAGCAGGATTATTCCTCTTTTCCGTTCGAGACCATCAATGCTGCTTTTGGCAGCGCGGCTTTCCCGTCGGTCGTGCCTAACACTACGCCTTCTGCGACGATCCCGGATTATAACCCCGCGACCGGAGTTGGCGCACTGAGCCCGGTTCTGTTCGACACACATTTCCGTAATCCTGTTAGCAACAACTGGAACTTCGGGATTCAGCGCGAACTGCCTGGAAATAGCACAATCGATCTCAGCTACGTAGGATCTAAGGGGACTCACATCTATCGCGCGATCGATGGAAATCCGCCCGATCCCACCCTGGTCAATCAGCTGGTGGCATTTTGCAGTGATCCGTCGAACTCTTTCGGTTGCACGCCCGCGACGGTTAGCAGTACCAACCTGTATATCGGAGCACAACAGGGCGCTCTTCCGTTCAATGCCGTGGCGCACAACTCCCTGCTTCAACCGGCATACAACAGGTCGGTGGGCAACTCCGTCTACAATGCATTGCAATTGAAGGTTACGCGCCGTTTGAGCCATGGCCTGCAGCTACAGGGCTCTTACACTTGGGCGCACGGGATCGACGACGCTCCCGACCCCATCGACCCCGCAAAGGGCAATCGGACCTTTCCCCGCAACTCCCGCAATCTCGCTCAGGATCGGGGAAACTCTGACAACGATGTGCGACATGTAGCAGTCATCAATTACGTCTGGGAGGTGCCTCTGGGCAAGGGGAAGGGCTACTTGAACAGCGGCTTCTTGGGACGAGTCTTTGAGGGGATGCAATTTTCGGGAATAACAAGCTGGCAGACCGGACATCCATTCGAAGTTCGAGGCCGCAGGGATAGTCAGCGGACGGGAATCGCCTCATGGGCCGATCAGGTGGGGGACCCCTTTGCCTCAGGTCAGAACGACGATCCATCCATTAACGGTGGCAACAAGGTGTACTTTAGCAATCCCGCTGCTTTTCAAAATCCGCCATTCGGTCGGGCCGGAAGCGTTGGCCGGAACCAGTTCTATGGACCGCACTTTGCGAATTTTGACTTGGTCTTTGCCAAGCACATCAAGATCACGGAAAGGTTCGGAGCGGAACTGAGGGTCGAGGGTTTCAACATCTTTAACCATCCCAATTTTTCCAACCCCGACGGCACGCTGGGAAATCAGATAGGTAATCTCGGAGCGTTTGGGTTGCTTAACTCCACGGTCGGACGGCCAGATGCAACTACCTCGGCACGGCAAATGCAGGTGGCACTGAAGCTAAGTTTCTAGTTCGGTAATTAGTTCGATCATCTAGAGCCTGTCGCCCATGCGGCAGGCTTTTTGTTTAGGAACCAGGCAGACAACGAGGCCGGATAAATGAGGCTCATGCCGCAGGCATGAGGCGGGGGACACATAGCAAAGTTACCGCCCCAGGAGGGTGTAGTGCGAGCTGGCGGCCATGAAAAATATCATGGGTACGGACAGAAACAAATTCGTCCGCGACGCCAGAAACGCCTGCCGGGCCAGAGTGGCCGCGTTCGCCGGAGGCGTGCCGGCCAGAGTTCCGCGAATAATCATTTTGTTATTGCGCCAGATAATGCCCCAGACGTTGAACAACATGATGAAGCCCATGCCGCCGCCGATGCCGATGGACAGCACGTGGTTGTCGTCCTGACCCACGGGCGTGTAATTCACAAACAGCCAGCCCGCGGCAATGACCAGGACGGCTGTCACCAGGCCCAGCACGTACCCGCTCGGCGTCTTCGAGATTACAAAGTAGAGAATCATCGAAGCGGCAACCCAGATCAGGAGAAACAGCCCGATCGTGCTTCCGGCACTCACGCCCATGCGGTGAGCGTCGGCGGCAACGTAGACCTGGGACCAGTACCAGAAGCCCACAAATACCGTCAGCATCGCGCTCCAGCGAAATAATTGCAGAGCGGGCATGGTCAGGTACTGGAATATCTTGGGCTTAAGGCCGGCATCCACCTGCTTCATGAAGGGGACGTTCACCAGATTGAAAAAGTAGAGCAATCCCACCCAGGTGATGCCCGCTAACAGGTGAACCCAGCGCAGGATGAAGGCGAGCGCTTCCGTGCCGGTGTGGGTGGGCATGACAAACAGGGCGGCCAAGGTAATCATCTGACGGTGCATAGACATTTTTTCCTTACTTTGTGAGCCTCCGGCACGCGATGCGATACGTCAACCGGCAAACCACAACTTGCTTGGTCGATTCGGCTCCGAAGCGGAGAATGGTTGCATTTTGAACGCGCCATGTCAATGGAATGGACCTTGCGCGAAATCCGAAACGGGTTACTGTCTTAGAGACTTCAAAACCGGGTCCGACCCAGGAACAGGGCCCGGCTTGAAATGTGGGAGGCAACGCCGTATGGTACACATGGCACAAAGGTAGCGTTGGGCGCCAGCGTACAGAGTCTCCGGAGAGCGCATGTCAGGCGGATTGTTCCGCTCTCCTCGACCTGACGATGAGGCCGAGCGCAAGAAGTGAACGCAGTTCAGAGACCGAGCGGTCAGAACTGAGCGGTGGGACCAGGTGGTCGGGGACCAAGGAGGTCGGCGATGGAGAATAAGCCGGCACAGAACATCCAGGAATCCTTCCTCAACACAGCACGCAAAGAGCGAACCAATATCACAATTTACCTTTTGAGCGGAGTCAAGCTCACGGGACGTATTCGCTCCTTTGACAAATATTCGGTGGTGCTGGAAACCAACAACCAGGAGCAACTGATCTTCAAGCATGCCATTTCGACCGTGGCTACGGGAAGAACTCTGCATGGTCACGGAGAGAGGCCGGCGGTGATGGCGGCTGCCACGGCGACTCCCTCGACTGCGCCGGAGGACTCACCGATGCCGCGAGCCTTTGGCACCGAAGGATGAGAATTCGAGCTTATCGGGATGCGGCCCTCGCTGGATCCGGCGGGCAGCGCCGGACGGCTGAGTCTTTCATGCTTGATGGATTAGTGCGTACCGGCCGGGTGGCGCATGCGAGCTTGGTAGGCGCGAGCCTGGTCCGCACAAACGGCGCTGCCGAGAATCCAGCAAATTGAGCAGGCTACAATCCAGTTCTTCCGAATCCCGGTCTTCCGAACCGAGGTCTTCCGGGAAGGCCAGCGGCAATCGGACCGGTGTCCTTCGACGCAGCCCGGCGGTGGATGGTGCAGGTCCGCGCCGAGAGCGCGCGTTCCTGGTTGGCATCGAGACGCGTAGCCGCTCCCGCAATCCAGCCGGCTCCAGAAGCCAGAACAGCCCGCTGACCGCAGCCGCCCAGGCTGCCCGCGATACTTCCACGGGCATAGCCGCCGCGAAGGCGCCAGTCATCCCAGAGTTCAGCGCGGAGGAATCTCTGGCTGAACTGCGCTCTTTGGCGGTCAGTGCAGGCGCGGAGATTGTGGGAGAATTTCTGCAGCACCGCGACCGTCCCGACCCGGCTACGCTGGTGGGTCGAGGAAAGCTGGAGGAGATTGCGGGCGCAACTGCTTCGGTCTCGGCCGATCTGCTCCTGTTCGATCATGACCTCACGGCTTCGCAGCAGCGCAACATCGAAAAACTGGTCAACACGCGGGTGATTGACCGCACGCAGCTGATCCTCGACATCTTTGCCAAACATGCCCGGACGCGTGAAGGGCAATTGCAGGTGGAACTGGCGCAGCTGGAATACATGCTGCCCCGGCTGGGCGGACGCGGAGTCGAGATGTCGCAGCTGGGCGGCGGGATCGGCACCCGCGGTCCGGGCGAGACTCAACTCGAAACCGATCGCCGGAAGATTCACCGGCGCATCCGGCACTTAAAAGAGCAAATTGAAAACGTGCGGCGTGTCCGGGCGCAACAACGGGCCCGGCGGGAGTCGGTGCCCATGGCGACGATAGCGTTGGTCGGTTACACCAATGCAGGGAAGTCCACACTGTTTAATGCCCTGACTCGCGCCGCGGTGCTGGAATCCCCCAGAATGTTTGCCACCCTGGATCCGACTATCCGCTCGGTCTCACTGCCGTCGCGAAGGCAGGCGCTCCTCTCAGACACCGTCGGATTCATCCGGAAACTGCCCCATACGCTGGTTTCCGCGTTTCGAGCCACGCTGGAGGAAGTGCAGCGAGCATCGCTGGTCCTGCAGGTTTCCGATGCCAGCAGCCCGTTGTCGGTCGAGCAGGACGCACAGGTAGACAAGGTGCTCAAGGAACTGGAAGCGGACGGGAAACCGCGTTTGCGAGTAATGAATAAGATTGACCTCTTGCTTCCGAAGCAGAGTCAATCGTTGAGGGACGACGCCAACAGGGTCCACGTATCGGCGGCCAAGGGCATCGGTATGAGCACGTTGTTGGATCGGATTGACGGGATGCTGTCAGAGGATCCCCTAAGCCGGGTGCGCCTGCGCGTGCCCCAGAAAGAAGGAAAGATGCTGGCGCTGCTGGAAGCCCGTTCGCGCATCTATTCGCGTCAGTACAAAGGCGGGCTGGTGGAGTTGGAAGTCGAGGCGCCGGAGTCGGTGGTGAGGAAGGTGAGGGAGTGGGTGGTGTCGAAGTAGCGGCAGGCAATCGGCATTCAGCAATCAGCCTTGCACCGCGCCATCATCACGCCGATTATGCACACAGCATAAGTGGATGGTCTTTGCGGAGGTTCAGCTAAGCCCTGCCTGGCTGAGAGCTGATTGCTTAAGCAAGCGGCTGGAAGACTGAAAACCGACGACTGAAAATAAATGGGCCGGCAACCAAGAAGCGGTGACATTCCTTGGCTACCGGCCCATTCGACCCTGAATTGGATCGGAGGTGATAATTCCATGCTAGACCCGTTATGCTGGATGTCAAGCATCTTTCTACTATTTTGCGAAATAGTTAGCAGCCCCTCAGTTTCAATCCGGAAATCCCTTCCCCCACCTTTGATTGCGTTGACACTGGCTTTCGTAACATGTTACTTTCAATGGTCTTAAGCCTCCTTACGCTCTAGACCTGATCAACATACAATGGACGAGATATTAGGACAACTAGGCGGATTACTGCTCGGGTCCGTGCCCACCATCGTCTTCGTCGTGTTGTTGTACTTCATCTACACCGCGGTCGTGCACAAACCCCTGGTCGCGGTGCTGGCCGAGCGTCACAGCCGAACCGAAGGCGCGATTGAAAAGGCGCGAGCCGACATCGCCCAAGCCGAGGCGCGTACTGCGGATTATGAGCAGCGGTTGCGGGAAGCGCGCATGGCATTATTCAAAAGCCAGGAGGCGCGCCGCCAATTGGCCTTGCAGGCTCGAGCTGCCGCAGTCGCCCAGTCACGGACGAAGGCGCAAGCTCAGGTCGAACAAGCGCGAAAGGCCATCGAGCAGGACAAGCGAACGGCGCAATCCGGTCTCGAAGCCGAGAGTGGAAGGCTAGCGGCGGAGATCATTCGCATGGTTTTGCAACCGGCGGGCCACGCCCCGGCAAGGGGCCAGTGATGAGAACTCCGCACATCATGCGCTATACCTGCCTGACTCTAGCCTCCTTCGTTCTGGCGTGCACGCTCCTTCTGACGAGCGCCAACGCTCGCGCGCAAGTCGCGAATCCCTCGGCGAGCTCAGAACGTTCCGCCCCCGACACCAACATCGAGGTGGCTAAGGAATCTAGCGAAGCTGCGGCTGACGACGAGCAGACGCAGTTCAAGCATTCGGCGTCGGTCAAGTTGGTGGCGCGCCTTACTGGTCTGAGCCTGGAGCATGCGTACTGGTTTTGCGTACTGCTGAATTTTGCGGTGATCGCCGGCACAATTCTCTATTTCTCGAAGAAGAATCTCCCCGGTGTGTTCCGTGGCCGCACTGCTTCCATTCAGAAAGCAATGCAGGAAGCGCGCCGGGCAAGCGAAGAGGCCAACCGTCGTCTGGCGGAAATCGAAATCCGGCTTTCCCGGCTGGATGCGGAAATCGGCGGGATGCGCGAAGCGGCAGAGAAAGAGGCAGCCGCCGAAGAAGCGCGGATCCAGGCTGCAGCGGTGGAGGATGCGCGCAAGATCGTTGAGTCAGCCGAGCAGGAAATCGCGGCAGCCGCCAAGTCAGCGCGCCGGGAACTGACCGCCTACGCGGCAAATTTGGCGGTATCGCTGGCAGCCAAGCAGATCAAAGTGGATACCGCCACCGATGAGGCGCTGGTACGAGGTTTCGCGCAAGACCTTGCACCCAGAGCCGGCAAGGACAGGAACTAAGGCGTGGCATCCGTGACCAGCACTTACGCGCGTGCCCTGGCCGATGTGGTCTTTGACCAGCATTTGGATCCGGGCAAGACGCTGCTGGAGGCGCAGTCGCTCGCCCAGTTAGTGGCGAGCAGCCAGCCATTGCGGGAAGTCTGGGAAGCGCCCTCGATCCCGCCCGACCAGAAGCGCGCCTTGCTGGACGCGATTGTCGCGCGCGAAGGTATCTCCCGCCCGGTGCGAAACTTTATGGCGGTGCTGATGGACCATCGGCGCATTAAGTTTCTCGAGCCTATCGTTAAGGAATTTGGCCAGGAACTCAATCGCCGGTTGGGCTTCACGGAAGCTGAGGTCGTTAGTGTGCGGGAATTAGGCCAGGCGGAGCGAAGTGCGCTTGAGGCCCAGGTGGAAAAGTTGACGGGGCATAAAGTGCGCGCCCGTTATGAGCAGGATAGCTCAATTCTGGGCGGCGCCATCGTGAAGGTGGGAAGCACGATTTACGATGGATCAGTGAGGGGCCAGTTGGAGAGGATTAGGGAGGCTATTAGCTCTTAGCCTTTCGCTGTCGCTTGAAACTAGGGCGCGGGCCGTTTGAAGCGCCCGGGTTTCGAAGATTTTAACCGCCAGGATTGCAAAGAAGATTGTGAACGACGCAAAGCCGAGCCAGAAGTTAGAAAGCTAATGGCTGAAACCTAAAGAGCTGAACTTATGGCACAAATCAAAGCAGACGAGATCACGCAGCTGATCCGGCAGCAGATCGAAAATTACGAATCCAAGATTGCCGTGGACGAAGTCGGGACGGTCATCACTCTCGGTGACGGCATTGCCCGGGTTCATGGTCTCGACAAAGTCATGGCGGGAGAGCTGCTCGAATTTCCGCACGACGTGGCGGGCATTGCCATGAACCTGGAAGAAGATCAGGTGGGCGTGGTGCTGCTGGGCGAGTACACGGAAATCAGCGAAGGCGACCAAGTGAAGCGCACCGGCCGCATCATGAGCGTGCCTGTGGGTGAGGCTCTGGTCGGGCGAGTGGTGAATTCGCTGGGACAGCCGATCGACGACAAAGGTCCGATTGCGACTGACAAGTTCATCGCGTTGGAGCGCCTGGCGCCGGGGGTGATCGACCGACAGCCGGTTCGCGAACCCATGGCGACCGGGCTGAAGGCCATCGACAGCATGATCCCGATTGGCCGCGGACAGCGCGAGTTGATCATCGGCGACCGCCAGACCGGCAAGACCGCGGTGGCGCTGGACACGATTATCAATAACAAAGGCAATGACCTGATCTGCATCTACAACGCGATCGGGCAGAAGCGCTCTTCGATTGCCCAGGTAGTGAAGATTCTCAGCGACGCCGGCGCCATGGACTACACCATTGTGGTGGCTGCGTCCGCTTCCGAGCCCGCGCCTATGCAGTACATCTCGCCTTACGCGGCCTGCGCCATGGGCGAGTACTTCCGCGACAGCAAGCGGCACGCGCTGGTGATTTACGACGATCTTTCCAAGCACGCGGCATCGTATCGCGAGATTTCGCTGTTGTTGCGCCGCCCACCGGGCCGGGAGGCGTATCCGGGCGATGTCTTCTATCTTCACTCACGTCTGCTGGAGCGTGCGTCCAAGCTGAGCGACAAAATGGGCGGTGGTTCGTTGACCGCGCTGCCTATCATTGAGACTCAGGCGGGCGACGTTTCCGCCTACATCCCGACCAACGTGATTTCGATCACCGACGGCCAGATCTTCCTCGAGACCGACTTGTTCAATAGCGGCGTGCGTCCGGCCGTGAACGTGGGAATTTCCGTGAGCCGCGTCGGCGGCAGCGCGCAGATCAAAGCCATGCGGCAGGTGGCTGGAAGCATGAAGTTGGAACTGGCGCAGTACCGCGAGCTGGCAGCATTCGCGCAGTTCGGCAGCGACCTCGACAAAGCCACCCAGGCGCAGCTCAATCGCGGCCAGCGGCTGGTCGAAGTGCTCAAACAAAAACAGTTTTCCCCCTTGCCATTCTCAAAACAGATTCTGATCATCTTCGCCGGCACGAACGGATTCTTCGACGACCTACCGGTCGACCAGGTGCGCGACTTCGAAGCAGAGCTCTACCGATTTGTCGACGCAACCAATCCCGGCCTGTTGCGTACGATCATGGAGAAGAGAGTCTTGGATGACGCGCTGAAGGCCGAAATGAGCAAGACAATCAAGCAGAGTAAAGAAGCGTTTGTGGCGGAGAGGCAGGCGGTGGCGAAGTAGTGCTGCAGGATC
>Ga0070697_100001036_pt1 | contig 20985 bp, 20 predicted proteins | sample KBSK1501metaG_FD_65475 | JGI IMG/M metagenome (GOLD analysis project Ga0070697, IMG submission 65475) | Corn, switchgrass and miscanthus rhizosphere microbial communities from Kellogg Biological Station, Michigan, USA - KBS K1-50-1 metaG | ecosystem: Host-associated > Plants > Roots >... | reverse complement strand
TGCCAGGACATGGCGCCTTCTTTGATCTCGCCCAAAAACCGGTTACCAATCACGAAGTCGTATCCGGCATGCCACTTCTCAACAAACCGAGGGATTTCCGAAAAATCGTGACTGCCGTCAGCGTCACCGAGAACGATGAATGCACCGCGAGCTTCCGAGATTCCACGGCGGAGGGCGCTGCCATATCCCCTGACGTTGGCGTGGATGACCCTTGCCCCATGCTCCACTGCGGCTTCAATCGATCCGTCGGTTGATCCGTTGTCCGCAACCACCACTTCGCCGCGGATACCGGCATTGCAAAAGGCCTCCAAAGCCTTATCGACGCAGGTAGCGATCGATTGCACCTCGTTCAGGCAAGGGATCACGACCGAGACTTCCGTGCACGGACCTGCTCCCTCAGTCACCGCTCTAGTGGCTGCGCTCTCCGAAACCGTTTTCAAAGTGGCGTTCATCAACTGCAGACACTGACCCGAATTCATGGTTGCAGCCGCAGTACCAGAGCGGTCTCCAATCATGCAAAATCGGCTGCGCCCTGCTTTGTCATCCTCTTACGACTACGAGTAATGGACAAAAGGCGAGGCTCAAAACCAGAGATTGCATCGCCTGTTGCCAATTGTATTCACCTTGGGAGGAAAAATTTCAGCACCAGAGTAACCTGCGGAGGCACCGGTTATCCCGGGAAACAGCTTTTCCATATCCTCTCGGTGGGGCGCACCCGCACCCGGAGGATCATGGAACTCGCGCTTTTGATATCTTGAAGACATCCGTGTCAGGCGAGATTTTGGAGTCTAGGAGAATTCCAGCCCTTTCACAATGGGCTCTATAATCTTGAGCCCAGACTCTTTGCCAATCCGCACCCGGCGTGTGACCTGATCTCAAGAAAAGAACGTAATCGGCAGAGTCGATGCGCCTCAGCCCTTCCTCGAGGCTACGCTTGTTGATGGCGTCATAAACAAGGGTGTCCAGACCTACTGGCTGTAAACTGTCGCCCCCTAATCGCCTCGCCAATAGGAATGTGTCGATATTGAATGCAGGGCCGTCTGTGGCAATCACAACCTTGATCGGGCGGCCTTGAATCGGATCCTCTTGGTACAACGTCCTCAGTAAGTCTCCTGCGCGTCGGATAGGAGCAGTTTCGGGCCGACCGATCATAGGCAGGGAAATAACTGTCCCCATCAACAGCGCGGCAAGCACCGGAGCGGCGCCCACAGTCAATCTCGACTCTTTCCGAATGCCGGTCCACGCGAGACAAAGGGGCATTGCGATCATGATTGGAATACCGAAACGAGGGTCCCGATTTTGACTCCTAGCGGCAATACCCAGGTAAACGAGGATGATACAGATCGGCAGTAGCCGGGCCAGTCGCATCTGCTTGTCGATCCAGATTCCACGAATGAAGAGAACCAGCAGGATGGAAAGCGGGATTAGCGCTAAGCCAAGCTGGCTGAAATATCGCTCCAAGTAAGCGCCCGCAGTCATGCCAGGCACACTCCACAGACTGGCCGTCCCGGACCAAGCCGCAAATATTGCGAAACGCATGAAATTCAATCCATAAAAGCGCCAGATAATAATGGTCGGCAAGGACCCCAAGATACAGCCGGCGAAAGCATACCGTACGGGCTTTTCCCCTGAATAATCTGTTCGAATGATCAGCAGCGCCATCCCAATGACGACAAAGAAGAACAGAAACGTCACTTTGGAAAGCATGCCAACATTGACGACCACACTCCAAAGCAGTCCCCTCAAGATACTGGGCCAGACCCCGTGCGACGGCCGGGAATACTCGAGTGGGATCAACATGAGTCCCAGCGCAACACCCCAACCGAGAAGAGTGTCGGTCATCATGGCACCGCTGCTTGTGCGAAGGAATGGCGTGAAGCAGATCGTGGCTGCGGCCAGCAACAAAGGACCTGGCGGGATGCCGGCGCGCAAACACGTCAGGTAGGTGACCAGCACTAAGATCCAGATAAAAAGCGCTAGCCCAACAAAGGCAAGCCCAATCCCCAACTCTGTGCCTCCAACCTTGCCCCACGGCAAGTTAACCAGGCCCATAATTGGCCCTTTGTGAGTGGTTGCCAGGCATTCACTCAGGCGGGACAAACTAAAGTCGTAAACGGCATGATTGGTGCAGATGATGCGACCCAGATAATACGATTCGTCCCAAGGCAGCGGGTAGGGAGTGTAATTGATCACTGTGGGAGACACCAGACCGAGAAAGGCAAAAAGCAACACCCAGCGGGTTGCAACTGGTCCAGGCTTGAGCCTGGTCAGGAGTCGTACGACCATCGGACGCACTGATCGCTCGCCAGTCACCGAAGCTCCGTCCACAGTCTTCTCAAGAATCGGAGACCAGTTGGAAAACTCGGAGCGCCGGTTACACCAGCCACTCGGGGTCCCTCTCGCGTGGGGAATTCCACAATGGCCATTCTCTTCTTGAGAGCGCGGATGGTCATCTGGTACTCAATCGTGTAGTCGAGTGCATTGAGTTTCAGCTCTTCGGCTGCGCGCCGCGTGATGGCCCGATATCCGTTTATCGAATCAGTCACAAAGGGACCAACCCTGCGGAAGAGGCCGTTCGCCAGAAGGTTTAACGCGTTATTTGCCCACTTGCGCGGTTTGAGTAATTGGATGTCTTCTTCATTCACCGCACCTCGCCCCATCCTCGAGGCAATGACGAGATCAGCGCCGCTTTCGAGCAGCGGCTTGAATTTCGGGAGATCCTGGACATCCTCGTTGCCGTCCGGTGAAAAGAAAATATAGGCGTCGGCCTCGACCCGCTCGAACGCGAGCAAAAATGCGTCCCCTCTCCCCCTCCGGCTTTGGCCTATGACGGGGACACACCGCTCCCGATAGTATTCTTCGGTGCCGTCCGTCGAACCCCCGTCGATGGCCACTAGGTGATCGAATCCGGAGTCCGGCGAGGGCGCAGGTATCAAGGGGAAAATTTGCTCCAAACAGGGTCGTTCGTTATATGTGAGCAGGCAGAGTGCGACTTTCATTTTTGGCGAACCATTCTACTGTACGCTTGAGCCCCTCGCTCAGCTCAACCTGGGCGTGGAATCCGAGCACACGATTCGCCTTGGTCGTGTCACAGCATCGCCGGGGTTGCCCGGTCAAGCCCGCCGGTTCAAAACGAGGCTGAATTGGCATGCCTTTGATTCTCGAAACGAGACCAGCGATCCGAGTGGCAAGTTCCCGAATAGTCGTTTCTTCTGCTGCCCCAAGATTGAGAGGATCCGCCATGGGATACCGAGCTGCGACTTCGAGCAAGCCGCGCGCAAACTCGTCCACGTACAAGAAGGAACGAGAATGAGATCCGTCTCCCCACACATCCAAGAAGCCGTCCGTACTCTCAAAAGCCTTCCGAATCAACGCTGGAATTACGTGAGAACTCGCGTTGTCAAAATTATCTCGTGGCCCATAAGCGTTATAGGGTCGCGCAATTGAAACCGACAGGCCGAATTCGCGAGCGTATTGAACCCCTAAATATTCCTGCATCCGCTTGGCCCAACCATAGCCAGAATTGGTGGGTTCTGGCTCTCCCGCAAAGCCCTCACCTTCAGGCGTGGGAATGCTACAGAAACGAGGATAGACGCAGGCAGAGCTGGTCACCAGAAATCGGTCCACTTTTAGCCGTTGGGCAGCTTTGATCACGTTCAGGAAGATCTGCGTATTTTCCTGAAAGATCGATGCAGAATGTGCGCTGTTAAGCTCCAGCCCCGCCACTTTTGCCGCCAGGTTCAGAACGACCGAAGGTCCGTCCAAAGCGTTTCGAGTCGATTCATAAGACTCAAGATCGCATTGGCGGAACTCAATCCGATGCGCGCAATGCTGGAGAAACGGGCTCTCAGGTCTTCTCGACAGAACAATCGGCCGCGCCCCGAGGCACAAGAGTTGTTCAACGACGTGACTGCCAATGAACCCAGTACCTCCCGTGACCGCTACGGTCCGATTGTGAAAAAACGCCCTTGTGTCGGGGTGGAAGTCCGCTGCCGAGCACCCGCTCTCATAAGGGATACTTGTCGCCAAGACCTTGCTCCTCCAGATCAGCCTTCATCATCAGTCGAACCAATTCGCAAAAGCTCACCTTGGGCGTCCAACCGAGTTTTTCACGGGCCTTGGTCGCATCGCCGACAAGGAGGTCCACTTCCGTAGGCCGAAAGTACCGTCTGTCAATTTCGACAAAATCCTGCCACGTGATCCCGACTAAGGTTGCAGCCTCGTTCAGAAAATCTTTGACGCTGCGAGACTCTCCAGTCGCGATGACGTAATCATCGGGCGTGACCTGCTGCAACATCAGCCACATCGCTTCCACGTAGTCTTTGGCATAGCCCCAGTCCCGTTTGGCGTCCAGATTCCCCAAGTACAACTTCTTGTCTTTGCCGGCGAGAATGCGGGCAATGCCGCGAGTGATTTTGCGCGTCACAAAGGTTTCACCGCGCCGCGGACTCTCATGATTGAACAAGACTCCATTCGACGCGTGCAAGTTATAACCCTCTCGGTAATTGATGACCTGATAGTAAGCATATGCCTTGGCGCAGGCGTAAGGACTCCTCGGATAAAAAGGGGTCCTCTCACTTTGCGGCGCTGCAGCCAACCCGTACATCTCGGAGCTGGAGGCCTGATAGAAGCGCACCTGGCTGTTTCCGAACACGGTTCGGATGGCTTCGAGCAGTCGAAGCATTCCGAGCGCCACTACGTTCGCGGTATAGATGGGCTCATCAAAAGAGATTCTGACATGGCTTTGCGCGGCAAGATTGTAAACTTCGTCGGGTGCGATCCGCTCGACTAGCTGCTCTAAACGGCTGCCGTCGGTTTGGTCGCCATAATGCAGGAAAAAACGACTGTCGGTCTCGTGGATATCCTTGAACAAGTGAATGATGCGGCCGGTGTTGAACGAGGAGGATCGCCGGATGATACCGTGAACCTCATAACCTTTTTCCAGAAGTAGCTCGCTCAGGTAGGAACCATCCTGGCCAGTTATGCCGGTGATTAGCGCCTTCTTCATAAAGATACTGAAAACCCCAGAACCGTATTGGCTACGTACTCGAGGTCCTGATCAGACAGTAGGGGAGGCAGCCCCCACAGCAGTCCGCAATCCATGATCTTATCGGCTCCACTCAAATTTCCCGAGACCCGGTGAGATATATGCGCGAAGGCCGGCTGCTTCGCCATGTTACCGCAAATGATCGGTCGGGTTTCGATGCCGTGTTTATCGAGATGGTGTTTCAGATCTCTCCGGACTTGTGGCTCACGGCAGATCACGGGATAGCCAAAACAAGCGAGGCCAGCGCGCCCGGTTGGTTCCATGGGATAAAAGGTTCCCTCCTCGATAAGCGGCAGAAAACGGCCGTTCCACAGCGAAGCGATTTCATTTCGTCTTTGATTGAAGCGGTCTAATTTTTGCAGTTGAATGAGCCCCAAGGCCGCGTTGATCTCAGTCGGCCGCAGATTGAAACCCATATTGACAAAGAGAAAATCCGGATCGATTTCCGGAAACAGCGCTTCCGTTTCCCGCCTATTCTTGAGGTCTCTCGTCCAGCCATGGGCGCGCATACAGCGCAGTAACTCAGCAAGCTGCGTGTCCCGGGTTACGATCATCCCGCCCTCAATCGTCGTAATGTGATGCGAAAAGAAGAAACTGAATGTGGCCATATCGCCAAATGTTCCCGCCAGTTTCCCGTCGTAGCGAGCGCCCAGTGCTTCACACGTATCCTCGACGATCCAGAGATCATTCTCTTCGGCAAAACGCATCACCGCATCCATGGGGACGGTGTTTCCAAGCACATGCACAGGGCAGACTGCAACCGTTTTTTCACTCAGAGCTGAGCGCATCGCGTCGGGCTTCATCTGCAGAGTGCGCGGGTCACTATCCACAAGGACCGGGATACCCCCAGCTTGCACAATGGGCCAAAATGTCGTCGGCCAACTCACCGCTGGCACGATTACTTCGAAACCGGAAACGAATTTTCTTTTGTTTTTCGGCCGGGGGGCGGTATGGTTGGCGAGCGCAAAAAATCCCAACAGGTTCGCGGATGATCCGGAGTTTACGAAAATCGCTTCGGCACCGCCTAAGTATTCACCAAAAGCTCTCTCGAACTCGTGACACTCCCCACCCATGGTCACGCGGCTTGATCTCAAGACTGCGAGGACCGCATTGGTTTCTTCATCACCAAAGGTGCTGGTATTCAACGGTATTCGCTTCATGTATTCTCCGGTGCGGGTAAATCAGGGGAAAAATCGTGACTTCTCAACAACGCGAGGGATTTCTGAGAAATCGGAAACATCGGCAAGTACTTGCCCCAGACCGAAATGTATAGCCTAATGTAGCCAATTGTATCTGTTTTTCTTTTCTCGGGTTACTCGAGACGGAGAATAGGTCTGGGATAACAACGGATGTTTCTAATTGAATGCGGCCTGGTGATACTGGCAGTGCTGGCGGCTGTTGCGGTGCCAACTAAAAAATGCCTTCTTTCGATGCGGAGTCTTGAGCGTCGATTTAGTAGGCTCGCCCAGAAACGCACGCTGGCTGTGCTGATAGTTGGGGCATCGGCATATTTGCGCGGCCCTCTACCTATCATCCCGATCCCCAACCTGCGATCACCAATGAGTTCAGCCCAGTTCAGCCAACTGCTCATGGCGGATACGTTCGCACACGGCAGGATCACAAATCCAACCCATCCGATGTGGGTGCATTTTGAGAGCTACGCAATCATCAAAAAACCCACTTACCGCTCGCCTTTTACTCCGCTCCAGGACTTGCCGAACTTTGCCATCGGCTCATTGAAGACCAAGGACTTAGGCTGGTCATTGCAACCTTATTGCGAAAGACAGGTTAAGACGCTATGTTTAGCTGGGGGAAGGCGTTCGCATGAGCTCGAGTAATCACAAATGTGATGTTCCCTACTACGTGCGTGCTCTCGCAATGGGTTTGCCCGCTATTATGCTTGGCATGCAAATTTCAATCTTCATCGGATTGATTCCGATGGTGCGAAACGGTCATGTGGATTTTAGAAACCTATACGTTGCCGGCTGGATGCTCCGCAGTGGCTATGCGCACCAGTTGTATGACTACAGTTCACAGAAGGATTTCCAGGATTCGCTGGTGTCGCGAGAAGAAGTCGCTCTCCCATTCATCCGTCCCGCCTATCAGGCACTGCTGTTTGCGCCCTTTTCCTATTTAGGCTTCCGAACCGCATACCTCTGTTTCCTGCTCTTCAACCTGGGACTGGTCGGGTTGTGCTTTTGCCTGATGCGTCCGCGAATGCACTGGTTGAAATGTCTGCATCCAGCAGCACCGCTGTTCATATTTACTTTCCCCCCGCTGGCGGTCGCGCTCTTCCAGGGCCAAGATTCCATTTTTCTTCTTACTTTGCTGTGCATCGCGGTCGTTGCGCTTGACAAGCACAAGCCGATGTCGGCTGGGATGCTGGTCGGCTTAGGTCTATTCAAGTTCCAAATCGTAATCCCGATTGCCGTGCTGTTCATGATTTGGCGAAAATGGAAATTTCTTCTAGGCTTCATACTTTCTGCATCACTTCTGTCCATCGCGTCTACGTTTCTAGTGGGAACTCGCGCCTCAGCGTTCTACGTTCGCTCGCTCATTTCGATTGGGACGTCGAAGGGATTGAGCTCGGGACTAACGCTAGAAGTATCGCACATGGCGAATTTGCACGGCTTAATCTTCGGATTGTTTGGCACTCACATTTCTCGCAATCTTTCCCTATGCGCAATCGCGGTGCTCTCGGCGGTTGTTCTTCTGCTTTCAGCAAAATATCGCGCCCTTGGTGGAGATGCGCTCGCCTTCGCGATCATCACCAGCGTGCTGGTCAGTTACTATATGTTCATTCACGATCTCAGCCCGTTGCTGATTCCTCTCGCATTCCTTCGAGGGTCGCTCACGCGTATGGCTCTCGTTTTTATCGCACCTGTGCTGATCGCGTTCGCACCGTCGTTTTTCTTTCTAGCCTGCTTGCCAATACTAGGCTGGTTGTTATGTCAAAGAAATTCATCGGTCGTTCGTATCGTAGATCCATCCAACCTTGAATCAGATTGTTGCTGGCCGCCAACGTGCCCAGATTAAACGAACAGGCTGTAGTGTTTTGGGCGGTGGGACGGAGGTCCGTCATCACAGTGCCGCAGACCTGCGTGTTGTCATCCAAAAATAACCATTCCTATTCGTACGATCGAGGAATGCCGTGTGGCGACGGATCGTATCAGGCCCGGCGCGAGATCAGCCTGACGCCCCGGCTGGTTCTGGCGCTGCTTGTCGGCCTCAACGGGTTGCTGTTGCCGATCCTGAAATGCAAGATCCGTTCTCAAGCGGAACCTATTTCTCGAGCAGCCTGCTGTGGTTTGGATGGTATGTCTACACGCGATACGCGACGGCGTAGCTCTGTGGCTGAGATGTAGGGATTTCGGAAACCCTGCTTTTGGAAAGTTAGAACGGCCGTATTCGGCGCCTATCCTGTCTGCAACCTGGCGTAAAGTTCATCCATCTCGCCCGAAGAAAAGGTGTTGAAACGCTCCCCGGAGCGATGATGAGCACCTGGGCGGCGGGACATCGCATCGGTGATCTGTTCCCTGGAAGCGACGTGATAGCGGTCGCGTGGCTCGTCATCAACTGCCCCCAGTTCACTCCGTCCGAGGAAACCGAACTGCTGCTCCCGCTCCTGGCTACCCTCACCCAGTACGGCAGCGTCGCACTCACACTGCCGGGCTCGGAAGTGCTCCCTCTCGTAGCCATTCGCACATCAAAATAAATTCCTGTGAAGACTGCTCAGTCCGCCGTTTTGGCATTCGTCGAACCGGTGCTCAGCGCTCGCGAATCATCGCCCCGGCGGTCACATACCCCGACCCACCCTGCAAGCTCACTAGCCGCGCAATGATCGTGCCGTCTGCAGACAAGGTTGGCCTCGGGCTTGGGCGCTGGTCGGCGGCCTGCTGCCGGCGATGCGCTTCGGCGTTATCGGACATTGGGACAACAGCTACTTGGGTAAGAGTGTAGAGCGCATTTGCTGACTTGGACGTGGGAAGGCAAACCGATCGGAAGATTTTTCGTGCGTGCGATGGTTCTGATATTTATTCTCACGGTGCCGGTTCAGATGTGAGCACTTACCAACCGTTACAGGGGAGGAGCTGGCAAGCCATGGGTCTGCAGTGCACGGAGATTCTGAAGGAACTGAACTCGCTTCCCTCAGGGCAACTTGTTCTGGTGCGATATAAGCCTGATCACGACGTGCTGATCGAGTGGGTTGGCAAGGAAGCCGCGGTTCACAACGTCAAAGCAGAACCAAGAACTGCTACAGTATTACAGTGATCGCCTGGCTTGGCGCGCTGAACTGATGAGACTCCGTCGAGAGTGTCGCCCTAACGACGCCGATCTTCGAATCGTATTGCGCTGATGGAGCTCGAAGCAATAATGTTGCTTGAAACCGTCAAGTGTGACCCGGCACCGTAAGAACAACCACGGAATCAGCGCCCTACCTCCGACAATGCATTTCGGCGCGCTGCGACATAAATATGAGGCAGAATGCAGGGGTGGAGGAAGGTTACCGAAATTCGGGCGGGAGGCAAAGGCTCGCGGACGGAAGCGGAGGAGAAACCTTTGTCCAGGAGCCTGTGCGGCCAGAGCTGGATGCCACCGAACGAGCTATTTCGGCCGCTATTTTTGCGGTAACGCTGGCCTACCTGTGGCTTTTCCGTCGTTATACCTTCTTGGAGCCGGACGAGGGCATCGTCCTGCAAGGGGCGCAGCGCATCTTGCGGGGAGATGTGCTGTACCAGGATTTCTTTTCCTATTTCACTCCCGGATCCTACTACTTTCTGGCGCTTCTGTTCAGAGTTTTTGGAAGCTCGTTTCTGGTGGGACGAACCGCGCTGGTTTTTTTTGGCGGGATTTATTCGGTCATCTCTTACTTACTGGCGCGCCGAGTGTGCTCGCGGGGGACCGCACTTTGGGTCGCCACCGTGGTGGCGCTCATCACGATTCCTTACCGCTTCGAGGTTTTACACAACTGGGACAGCACGCTGTGGTGTTGCCTGGCGGTCTATTCCGCGGTCCGATGGCTGGAGTCGTCTCAGTTGGAGCCGCCGCCCTGGAAGTGGGCTTTCGCGACCGGATCGTTTACCTCCCTCACCTTTCTGTTTGAGCAGTCGAAGGGGGCGGGGCTCATCCTCGGCTTGGGAGCAGGCTTTGTCGCCATTACCGTGCTAGACCGGCGACGGTCCCTATGGAAAGGTACGCAAGGCTTCGAGGTGGCCGCTGGAATGGCTTGGCCCTTTGTGGTGACGTTGGCTTATTTCGGCGCCCAACATAGTTTGTCGCTGATGCTGGCCGACTGGTTCTGGCCGTTGTACCACTACACGCTCGCGAATCGCGTGCCCTACGGTTATCAAAACTGGTCGGAGAATGCCCGTCACCAGCTGTTTGGCACCGGATCGATCGGCGTCCGGCTGGTTACGATCGTGGCCGTGAGCCCTGGCTTCCTGGTTCCCGCGCTGCCGTTGATTGCTGTCGGTCTGCTCGCTTATTGGATAGTTCAGACCTGGCGAAGATGCGAACCGCAGGCGGTTGGCTCCTACTATGTATTGATCTGCGCGGCCCTGTCCGGTCTGCTGCTGTCCGTCGTTGTCGGCCGGGCAGATGTCATTCACTTCATGTACCTCCTGCCCCTGTTCTCCCTGGTGCTCGGCTGGATGATTGAGGGACGCGACATCCCCGGGAGAATCTTCCGCGCGGTGAGACCGTTCCTCATCGCCTATACCGCGATTGCATTCCTGTTCTTCGCCATGCCATTGCTGCTGCGCGCCATAAACACTCCCGGCAAAGTGCAGACCCGTCGGGGTGTGATCTCGACACCCGAGGACGACCAAGTCATTCCCTATGTCCAGGCGCATGTAGGTGCCGGTGAAAACATTCTTGTTTATCCCTACCTGCCTCTCTATTACTATCTTACGGACACTTTCAGCGCCAGTCGTTACGAATATTTCCAACCCGGGATGCACACGCCGCAGCAAGCCCGCGAGATGATCGCAGAGCTTTCATCGGGGCGCGTGCGCGTGATTTTGTTCGAAGCCTCGTTCTGGGAAAAGATTCCAAGCGCTTGGCCCGAAACACCCCTGGCCGCAATCGCCCATGACCCAGTGGCGGATTACATCCAGGGTAAATATCACGCTTGCCAGAGTTTGAGCTCGCCGGGCAATGGACGTTTTCTCTTCATGGTACGGAAAGAGCTTGCATGCCCTTAAGCTTGTATCTGACACGAGCTAAATTTGCCCGACCTTCATGACGACAAACAACGCTACGAAGCCTCGCGGAACGCGCTACCTCGCGGACATTCTGTTGGGAGTTCTTCCGCTTCTTTTGGGCGTTCAGTTCCTAGGATGGGTTACCTTCTTTCCCAGCGCGCTTCGAGGTCACTCCGATTTTCGACAGCTTTATGCAGCCGGCTACATGGTGCGAACCGGACACGCGAGCGAACTTTACGATTACCGCGCCCAGGAGACCTTTCAAGACACTTTGGTGGGTAACGACGAGCGCGCACTGCCGTTTATCCGTCCGGCGTATCAAGCTTTGCTCTTCCTTCCGTTCTCGCTGCTGTCGTACCGATCCGCGTACCTCACGTTTTTGGGCGCGAATCTGATTCTGCTGGCGATAACTTTTTGGCTACTACGACCGGAGGCGAAAAACCTCGCCAGGATTTGGCGATGGCTGCCGGTTTTCGTGTTTCTGGTCTTCTATCCGGTTGCGCTTGCCCTCATGCAAGGGCAGGATTCAATCCTCCTGCTAAGCCTTCTCGCGGCTGCGCTGGTTTCACTGGGCCAAGGCCGAGAGTTGACGGCGGGCATTCTGATCGGGCTCGGCTTGTTCAAAATGCAAATCGTGATCCCGATCGCGCTGCTATTTTTGCTGTGGAATCGCTGGTGTTTCTTCGCCGGATTTGCGATCTCGGCAGGCCTGGTTTCGCTGGTATCCATCTGGGTCGTCGGATTAACCCAAATCATTGTTTATGCGCGCTCGCTCTTTTCGGTGGGCGCAGGCCTGGCGGTCGATCAGTTCAAGTTCCCCCTCCGAGTCAGCATTATGGCGAATCTGCGCGGTCTGATCTTAGGGCTGATGGGCACCCGGCTGCCGGCATTCTGGACTCAGGCTCTCACGATTGTCGTTTCCGCGATTCTGCTGCTCTGGGTTGCAGTATCGACTTCCCGCAAGATCAGGGCGGCGGACGCGCTCGTCATTGCGATCACCGCGAGCGTGATTGTGAGCTACTACTTGTTCATTCACGACCTGAGTGTCCTGTTGATTCCAATCGTAATAGCGCTCGACCGGTTCATCGACGCAGAAACAACGGGCGATACGCTCAACCGTGCAGTTGCGTGGACATCCGCCGGGTTGCTTGTGGCGCCGATGTGCCTGTTCTTGATTCCTGATCATTTTTATCTCGTGTCGCTGCCGCTGTGCGCGTTTATGTTCATCCTGACCCGCAGTTTCCGCCGCGAGCCCGAGCCTGCGGCGAGTGACGACAGGTAGGCTGAACATATGCGTCGTCGCGAACCGCGCAGCAGATCGGCCAGCGATGCAAGTGCAAGAGTCTGCACAATTGAATGAAGTGGCCAACAGCCATCCGCCGCTGAATGCAGCATCTGAATCGGCGAATTTGGGACACCGACTGACGCCAAATCTGAGTTGGAGGCCGCATAGCAGTGATCACCCGGTCTGGAGGTTGACGTACTACTGGAGTCAGCGCCGGTTTGCCCTATGTCGTTCTCTCCGCCACATACCCGAAACCCTCCCGGCTGTCTGTGCTCTCTTTCGAATCTGGAATAGTTGCTGGCCCTGCTCAGTTATCCCTTTCTAGCCTGCGCTTTCCTTGCGAACCCAGAGCGCGGCCTTGGCGGAAGGAATTCTTGCCTATACCCTAAACTGCGGGTATTGTGCTTCGCGGATGGGCGACGCCAGTGCCTCACTGAAAACATGCCGCCGGTACCTCTGCGATGGCGGAACAGCACTACTCAACGGATGGCCTTGAGAAACATCATCGTCCAGATTGTGAGGCGTACTCCGTCACTCTATTGGCCCGCCGCACGGATTCTTGGCTCCGTGTGCAGTCGGTTCGGCCTTCCTGGCGTCGCTCTGGCGGCAGCGCTATTTCCAGTATGCACACCCTGACAACTGGTTGGCATGATGGAAATATGAAGCCTGTTTCCGGTCACGCTCATGGGCAGTTTACTTCCTGACTTGGCGAAGCCAGCGAGGGTTCGATTCGGCCCGGGCGCGGGCGGGTACCGTTTTATTGCCGCGTGGCATTAAGAGTTGGAGCTTTTTTCAGCCTTAGCTGCCTAGAAAACTGGAGACTCCCATTCCCTTAGCTACGGAACCTTCAGCTCCGTGTAAACGAATGTATACACCTGATGGCTATTACTGTGCCCATACAAATACCCAAGAACGGCAAATACGTTCTCTTTTTTCTAGGGCCGCCAAGGGGGCGAGCCGAGAGTCCTGCCTGCTTTCAAGTCCCTTGTTTTCAATCGATTTGTTAAGACACTTAACTTGGAGCAGCTGCCGGCCGGGTTTGGCCAATGACATGCTCCCGTAAAGGCTGTAACGGCATTGCCCTTCGGCCCCCCAACCGCTTGGGAATCAGAGTGAGAACGTTAAACGTTATTAGAGGAGATCCATAATGGCAAGCCTGATCCGGCGGTTTCAGCAATTCCAGAAGGACGAGGCTGGACAAGGTCTCGTTGAGTACGTCATGCTCATCGCGCTAGTCATAGCGGCAGCGGCGGCATGCTTCCCCGGCCTATCCAACGCGCTCACTACCGCTTTTTCGCAGATTGGCACCAAGCTGGGTAGCTATTTTACCTAGTCTGCAACCGCACTTTGTTTGTTTGCTCCCGGCTCGAAGGGAGCAGACTTCGCTCAAACCCTAACCCAGACGCGGCCCCCTCCCTTCGTGACAGCTCAAGCCGGCCGGGTTTGGCCAACAACATGCTACTGTGAAGACTGTAGAGTAATGCCTGTCGCGCCCCCGACCGCGCTGGGAATCAAGCAGAATGTACACCTTAAAAAGGAGATCACAATAAATGAGAACCCTGATGCAACGGTTTCAGCAACTCCACGACGACGAGGCCGGACAAGGTCTCGTTGAGTATGTCATGCTCATCGCGCTGGTCATAGCGGCGGCGGCGGCGTGCTTCCCCGGCCTATCCAACGCGCTCACTAGCGCTTTTTCGAAGATTGGCACCAAGCTGGGCAGCTATTTCACCTAGGCTGCAACCGCACTTTGTTTGCTCCAGCTCGAAGGGCTGGAGCAAACCCAACTCAAACCTTAACCCGACACGGTCCCCCACCGTGATCGCTCAGGCTGTACTACTAAGAAACAGTTTGGTTGATGTTACCTTTGGTTGATGTTACCTAGGGAGCATGATTGGATAAATATCTTTTGCTTTGCGCCTTGACTATCGCTACCGTAGGAGCGGTTAAGGACGCTCTGGGACGCCGGATTCCGAACTGGCTCACTTATAGCGGTTTGATTGCGGCTCTGTCGGTCCGTATCGTGTTGGGGGGATGGGCGGAATTGCGGGGCGGTTTGGCGGGCATGCTGGTCGCCGGCGGTATTTTCTTCCTGCTCTTCCTGCTCGGGGGAATGGGCGGCGGCGACGTCAAGCTGATGGCCGCAGTGGGGGCCTGGGTGGGCTTCGACCAGGTGGGGATTTTCCTAATGGTATCGGCGCTCGCGGGTGGACTTCTGGCCGCTGGCTACATGCTGGTTCATAAGCAGATTTTCGAGACCCTGCGCAACACGGTGGAGCTAGTGCGCCATCACCTCACGGCAGGGATTGAGCCACATCCGATATTGAATGTCCAGCAGGCGGGCACGCTGCGCTTGCCTTACGGAGTGGCCATAGCAATCGGCACGTTTTATTGCGTTGGCAATGCGTTCTGGTGGAGGTGATTTACGGGCCTGCGAAGAGTTTTGATCGCTTTCTTGATGGCCGCGATGTTGGCGGGCATCATGACCTACTTTTTCAGTAGGCGGATGCGGCTGAGCCGCGCTCAGCACGCGACGACTGGGATTGTCGCCGCCGTCAACGATCTGCCTTCCGGCGCTACTTTGACCGCCAAAGACGTTGCGTTGGTGGACTGGCCGACCAACCTGCCTTTGGCTGGCTCCTTTGACAAGATCGACGACGTGGTTGGCAAACCTCTGCTTTATCCCGTGGTAACCCGGGAGCCAATATTGAAGAGGGATTTGGGCGTTGAAGGCTCAGGCATCGGCATTTCGGGGAAAATACCCACGGGCATGCGCGCGACGGCTGTCAAATCGAACGAGATCGTGGGCGTCGCCGGCTTCCTGTACCCCGGTTCACGGGTGGACGTGATGGTCACTTACACCCCGCCGGGCGCTGGCTCGAGTCCAGTAACCCAGACGGTTCTGCAGAATGTCGAGGTTTTGACTGCCGGTCAGACTATCGAACCCGATCCGCAGGGCAAGCCCGAGACCGTCAACGTGGTGACGTTATTGGTCAGCCCCGAGGATTCGCAAAAGCTGCAACTGGCAAGCTCGCAAGGCGTAATTCAGTTCGTGTTACGCAGCGGCGTCGATCAAAAAAACGTTGACCTTCGTCCCACCCATCTGGACCAATTGTCGTCAGACAAACCTCCCGCGCCCCCGGCTGTCCCCGGCAAGAGAATGCCCAAGAAGATGGCTGAGGTGTCCAAATCTGTTTACATAATGGAAGTAATCCAGGGAACCAAGCGGACCGAAGAGAAATTCTGAGCCAGGCAAGGTTTGACCAAGTTGTGTTCACGAAAGCGGTGAGGACGAAGGATGAATAGTTCCAGAGCACTGAAGATTACGGGTCTAGTGGCTGTTCTCGCGCTGTTCCCTGCCTGGTTATACGGAGCAGCGCAACAGGTTCCTGCAACCTCAGAGGCGCCGCGCGTAGCGCCTGCACAGGTAGAGGCGCCAGCCCCGGCAGCGGTGCCAGCTCCACCACAGCAGATTCCTGCACCCTCAGAAGGACAGGCGCTCCACATCCTGGTGGGCAAGTCGGTTGTGGTTAATGTGCAGACGCCAATCACGCGGGTTCTATCCAGCAATCCGGCAGTGATCGAGACTCTGGCGACTTCGCCGACCGAAGTGGTGGTTGAGGGCAGAGCCGCTGGGACCAGCAGCCTGATCCTGTGGGACCAGACCGGACGCTCGCAGATGCTTGACGTGATTGTGGACCTCGACGTCACCGGTCTGCGGACTGCCATCGAGCATGCCTATCCCAACCAGCAAATCCTGGTCCAGGCTGACGGTGGCCGACTGGTCTTGAGCGGCAGTGTTCCCGATGCCAAGGCAGCCGAAGATCTGAACAAAATGGCGACCGCCTACTCGCCACAAGTCGTGAGTTCTCTGCTGGTGGGGGCATTGCACGAGCGTCAAATTTTGCTGGAGGTCAAGTTTGCCGAAGTTGACCGGACGAAACTTCAGCAGTTCGGACTCAACCTTTTCAGCACCGGCGCAGCCAACACCATTGGCACAGTGGGGACGCAGCAATTCGGCGCTCCGAGCATAGGCGGCGCCCTCAAGGGCACAATTGGCGCACCCAACACCGGCACCTCTTCCAGTTTTCAGTTCAGCGATCTCCTGAATATTTTCCTGTTCCGGCCGGACATCAACCTGGGAGCAACCATTAAAGATCTTCAGCAAAAATCCGTTCTCGAAATTCTCGCCGAGCCCAACCTGATGGCACTGAATGGTCAGAAGGCAAGCTTCCTCGCCGGAGGCGAGTTCCCTTTTCCCATAGTCCAGCCAAGCCAGGGATTTACTAGCGTTACAATTCAGTTCAAGCCCTTCGGCGTACGCCTGGATTTTACCGGAACTATCAGCAGCGACAACGTCATTCGCCTTCACGTCGCCCCCGAAGTAAGCACACTGGATTTTTCTAATGGGTTAACAGTTTCGGGATTCAGCATTCCTGCGATTTCAACTCGTCGGGCAGAGACTGAAGTCGAACTGAAAGACGGCCAGTCGTTTGGCATCGCGGGGCTCATGGACCATCGGGCTCAGGCTCAGTTGGCCAAGGTCCCTGGAATTGCCGACGTTCCGGTGCTGGGGCAGTTGTTCCGCTCCCGGTCGATCAATCGCAGCAATACCGAGCTATTGGTCCTGGTAACGCCCCACATCGTCGATCCGGTTCACGTCCAGACCGCGGTTCCCGTGGAGCCCAAACCTGTGATCCCGTATATTGAAAACCCCAAGTTCGACGACAAACTGCCTGGAGCCGAAAAGAAGCCGGACGTTCAAGCATCACCGAGTTCGAAATGAGTGGAATGACAGCGAAAGATCCAGTGAAGGCTTCGGCACGGGACAATCTGCCCCCGAGCGATCCCCTTTCCGTAGTCAGCATCTGTCTGGATAAGGAGACTTGGGGGACGTTAAAGCTCTTCGCTGACTCAGGTCCCCTGGTTCGGCTCGACCGGCATCTGGGAGAGTATCGCGTTGACGATCACGAACCTGCTCTTGACTGGATAGGAAGCCCCGCGCCTGACGTTTGCCTGCTGGATTTCGACAAGGACCGGCGAAGCGCTGCGCTCGTTGCCGAGAGAATTCACTCCGACGCTCCCGAGACGTCTATCTTCGCGGTTTCCTCCCAATCGCAGCCGGACTTGATTATTCAAGCCATGCGCAGTGGCTGCAGCGAGTATCTGGTAAAGCCACTCGATTCGGAACAACTGTTGAACGCTGTGGCGCGAGTGGGTGGACGACGCAAAGAAAAGAAAGAGCAAGCCAGAGCTCAGGTACTGGCGTTTATCGGGGCGAAGGGCGGGTGTGGCGTCACGACGTTGGTAACTCAACTGGGCGCCTTGTTGTCAAAATCTTATTCCCGGAAGACGTTAATCGTTGACCTCCACCATGATTTTGGCGATGCCGCCCTTTATTTGGGGTTGACAAAATACCGCTACCACTCTTACGAGCTGGTGGAAAATACGGACCGGCTCGACGCCGAGCTGTTGCAAAGCTTCGTGCTTCACCACTCGACGGGATTGGATCTAATTCCTGCGCCTCAAGGAACTGAACCAGCGCGACCGCTTATGGCCGGAGCACTGGTCCAAACATTCGAATTTCTCCGCCTTCGCTATGACTTCATCCTGGTCGACCTACCCTCGGGATTGAATGATGAACATCTTGAACTGATCCGCTACTGTGACCAGGTCAATATCGTCGCGATCGCCGAGGTATCAGCGCTGCGCAATGTGGTTCGCCAAACAGACTACTTCACCCGGAAAGACATACCTTCAGAGCGGCTGAGAATTGTTCTCAACCGGCACCAGAGCCGGGGAATTATCACGGAAGCACAGATCGAAAAGGTTATTGGTCAAAAACTTTTCTGGAAGGTACCGAATCAATACGTTCATGTTCTGAAGTCGATTAGTGGGGGCGATCCGCTTAGCCAAATATCCAATTCTGAGGTGGCTAGAAATCTCCATGAATGGGCTGGAAATATCGGCAAGAAGCCAACGGGGGAGGAAAAGAAAGGCCGCGGAATACTGGGTTTGTGGAGCCGGTGAAAGTTTTTCTTATTAGGGAGGGCGCATGGCTGAATTTGACCATATAACACCCACGCCGAGCGGCGTGAGGCCTTTACTGATGGATGACGGGAAGAAACAATCCGGGCTGAACTTCAAGGTATACCAGGATTTGAAATCCGCCGTGCACCGCGATCTCCTGAACAAGGTGGACCTGGAGCGAGTGGCCACGGTGCGGGACGAGCGTACCCGAGCGCAGGCCTTGGCCGTCATTCAGGATCTGGTGGCTGGTCTACAAACACCAATGAGCGGGCGTGAGCGAGAGCGCCTTTCTCTGGAAGTGTTGGACGAGGTCTTCGGACTGGGCCCCCTAGAGCCGCTGTTGCAAGACCCCACAATCAACGACATCTTAGTCAACGGACACCAACAGGTCTATGTAGAGCGCGCGGGAATGCTGGAAGAAACCAATATCAGATTCAAGGACAATGCACACCTGATGCACATCATCGACAAGATTGTCTCTGACATTGGGCGGCACGTGGACGAGTCTTCTCCTATGGTGGACGCGCGTCTGGCGGACGGATCCCGCGTCAATGTCATCATCCCGCCGCTGGCCGTCGACGGTCCGCATATCTCGATCCGCCGCTTCGGCCATATCCCGCTTACAGATGCGGATCTGCTCGCTAACCAGACACTTACGCCGCAGATGCTTGATCTGATCAAAGGCGCAGTCAGGGCGCGTCTGAACATTGTGGTTTCGGGCGGAACCGGCGCCGGAAAAACTACCTTTCTGAATGTGCTCTCGGGCTACATTTCCGACAAAGAGAGAATTGTGACGGTAGAAGACTCGGCCGAGCTGCAGATGAAGCAGCGCCACGTGGTCCGGTTGGAATGCCGACCGCCGAACGTGGAAGGCAAAGGCGCGGTAATGCAGCGGCAGCTGGTGATCAACTGTTTGCGAATGCGCCCTAACCGCATCATCGTGGGCGAGGTTCGTGGCGAGGAAGCCCTGGACATGCTGCAGGCGATGAACACTGGTCACGATGGGTCGCTAACGACGATTCACGCCAATAGCCCTCGCGATGCGGTCGCGCGTATGGAGACAATGGCCATGATGGCGAACCTAAACCTTCCCGAAAAAGCTGTGCGGCGCCAGATAGCGTCTGCAGTTTCCTTGGTGATTCAGATCGCGCGCTTCAGTGACGGTACCCGGCGCGTGACTCATCTTACCGAGATCACGGGGATGGAAGAGGATGTAGTCAGCATGCAGGATGTCTTCGTTTTCGAGAAACAGGGAGTTGGACCGGATGGCCGTGTGTTGGGAACCTTTACTCCCACTGGTATCCGCCCCAAATTTGCGGAGAAGCTGAAAGCGTCGGGCATTGCGGTTCCGGCATCGATGTTCGAACAGTCGGTGAGCGTCTGAGCGGATATCTTTCATGATCATACTTTGGTTCATTCTGATTCTGATTGTAACCTTTGCCGTGCTGGTGTATTTTCTCCGACCCACCGCGACTGAGACTGCGCTGCAGCAGCGCCTGGAGAGTATCGAGGAGAATCGTGCGGTCGAAGGCGACAGCACCAACATCCTCAGGCAGCATGCACTGAGCGCTACTCCCTGGCTGGACGAGTTTCTTCGGGAGATACCGGGATCCGTGGAGCTTGCAAAGCTCATCCGACAGGCAGGGCAAACCTGGCAAGTGGGTTCTCTCCTTCTCCTTTCGTTGATGGTGATCGTCGGTGTTGCCTCGCTGGCATCGCTCGCGATTCCAAGCATCGCGCTGAGCGTACTCTTCGGAATCGCTGTCGGTTTGTCGCCCTACGTGTTTCTGTTTATTGCGCGGGAGCGCCGGTTCAGGCAATGCGATGCGCAGGTGCCCGAAGCAGCCGATTTGATGGCTCGAGCTCTGCGCGCTGGTCACGCTATGCCCGCCGTGCTGGAGATGGTTGGCAAGGAGATTGCTCAACCCCTGGCGGGAGAGTTCCGCATCGTGCATGAGGAACAGAATCTGGGTCTCCCGCTGCGCGACGCCATGCTGAATCTGGTCGACCGGGTGCCACGTGATGACGTGCGTTTCGTCACCACCGCGATTCTGCTGCAGAAGGAGACGGGGGGGAACCTCGCGGTGATCCTCGATAAGACCGCGGCTCTGGCCAGGGAACGGTCGCGGCTGTACGGACAACTCCGCATTTACACCGCCCAGGGACGCATCACGGGATTGATTCTTTGTGTCGCACCTTTCGTCATGTGTGGCGTCCTCAGCCTGCTCAACTGGAAATACGAGCAGCTTCTGTTCACCCATCCGACCGGGCAGAGGTCGATCTATGTCGGGCTGGTCCTGATGGTTTTGGGTGTTCTTATTATTCGCAAGATTATCGATGTCAAGGTGTAAGCCAGGTCAGAACTATGTCGTTGATGATAATTTTCGGAATTTTGTCCTTCGTGGGCTTCTTCCTGATCG
>Ga0070697_100001035_pt1 | contig 21036 bp, 21 predicted proteins | sample KBSK1501metaG_FD_65475 | JGI IMG/M metagenome (GOLD analysis project Ga0070697, IMG submission 65475) | Corn, switchgrass and miscanthus rhizosphere microbial communities from Kellogg Biological Station, Michigan, USA - KBS K1-50-1 metaG | ecosystem: Host-associated > Plants > Roots >... | reverse complement strand
GGGCTCGACCTCGCGCCGCGGGCGGGCTTCTCCTGGTCGGTGGGCAAGAAGGACGCGAGCGGCCGGGCGCGCACGGTCGTGCGGGGCGGGGCCGGTGTCTTCTACGATCGCTTCGGAGAGGACTTCACGCTGCGGGCACGCCGTTTCGACGGCCTTCGCGAGCAGCAGTACGTGGTGACGGATCCGGCGGTGCTCGACCAGGTGCTCTTCGGGCAGGATCAGACCGTGGCCGGCGTGCCTTCGGTGGCGGCGCTGGCGGCCTTCGCGGTGCCGCAGACGACGTGGCGCGTCGCCCCCGACCTCGACGCGCCGTACAACGTCCAGTCGTCGCTCGGGGTGGAGCGGCAGCTTCCGGGCAACTTCACGCTGTCGGCGACGCTCCTGGCGACTTGGGGCCGGCGGCAGCTCCGGTCGCGCAACGTCAACGCGCCGACGGCCGACGGCGTTCGCCCGCTCGGCGCGGCGGCGGGGAACATCTACCAGGTCGAGGCCACCGGCCGCCTCGACCAGTACCAGGCGATCCTGGGCGTGAACAACCGCCTCAGCCGCCGCCTCACGGTGTTCGCGCGGGGATTCTTCGCGCGCGCCCGGAGCGACACCGACGGCGCCGGGACGTTCCCCGCCAACCAGTACGACCTTTCCGGCGAGTACGGCCGCGCCGCCATCGACGTTCCGGTGCGCTTCGTGCTCGGCGGCAACGTCGTCGGCCCCTGGGGGTTGAGGATCAGCCCGTTCGTCATCGCCTCCTCCGGCCGGCCCTACAACATCACGGTCGGCCGCGACCTCAACGGCGACAGCCTCTTCACCGACCGGCCCTCCTTCGCCGCCGATGCCGAGGCGCCCGGTGTCGTGTCCACGCCTTACGGGTTGCTCGACACGCGCGGCGTCGGCTCCGTCATCCCGAGGAACTTCGGCGACGGCCCGGCCTTCGTCGTCGTCAACCTGCGGCTCAGCAAGACGATCTCCTTCGGGAGACAGCGGGACGCCGGGCCGACGGGAGGTGAGGGCGGTGGTGGAGGCGGGCGGGGCGGCCGCGGCGGCCGGGGCGGCGGCGCCGGTGGAGGCTTCGGCGGTCGCGGCGGCTACGGCGGCGGGCGCGGAGGACCGGAAGGAGGAGACGAGGGTGGGGGAGGCGGCGGGCGCGGCCTCACCCTCTCGATCTCCGCGCAGAACGTCCTCAACCACGTCAATCCGGCCGCGCCGGTGGGAAACCTCTCTTCACCGTTCTTCGGCCAGTCGCTCTCGAGTGCGGGCGGCTTCGGCTTCGGCCCCGGCGGCGTGACGGCGGGAAACCGCCGCATCGAGCTCCTCGCGCGCTTGAGCTTCTAGCTCACTGGGCCGGTCGAGAACCGTAGTTACGCAACGGTACACCTCGACATGGCTGACATTTAATCGCGCGACTCTTCCCGGGACGAGTACCCGCGCAAGCGGTAGCCGTTGCTTCCATCAACGGCACCTTCGGCGGTCGCCGCTGGCCTGGGTTGGCACTCTCCGCGCTATACAGATCTGTAGGATTCCGCGCTAACGATCCGCCGCCTGCTGCCCGGGTCGAGCAAATCCAAGGGTGCCGCAGGACGTGTCCGGCTCTCCGCGACGCAGCACCTGGGAGTTGAACAGATCTGGATATTCCCGGATATCATGGTTATGCGGATCTGTCTAATTGCGTGTTAGACGCCTGGGAGAGGGATCGATGCACGGGCCGGGCACAGGGCGCAAGGGAGGGAATGGATGAGCGGCGAGTACTCGCCCGAAGGGCAGAAGCTCTTCTACGACACCTTCAAGCACCTCACGACCTTAAGCACCGGCTCCATACTGCTCATGACGACGTTCTTGGCTCGATTCGCCGTCACGCCACAGTGGCCATTTCTCGTTGCTGCTGCGCTCCTTGGATTCCTTGTCACGATAGTTGCTGCACTCGTGGTCATGATCACGTTTGCAGAAGCCGTTCACAAGGGCGGAAGCGCGCCGGAGAGTACTGCAACCGTGGGCTCAGCAACTCTGACGATCTCTCTCTTGTCATTCGTTGGAGCGCTTCTCTGCCTAGCGGCGTTCGTCCTGAAGAACCTCTACTGAGGTCGTTGGCGCTAGAAAAGGAACGCGCGACTGATCCCCCAAGAGGGAGGGCGGCGTCTAACAATGGATTGAAGCTGACGAGCGCCGAATGGCACCATGGAGCGGCGCTAGCAGCTTAATCCAGTGTTAGGCGACGCCATATGGACGAGCACGACCGCCTGATGGCTGACGCCATGGACCGGTACAAGCGCGGCATCGCCGTGTTGGAGTCAGGCGATGTCGCGCGGCTCGAGGCATTGGCTCGCGAGATCGAAGGGTTTCCTAGCGGGGACGACCCGTATCTCGGACGTCGCTGGATTACCAGCGCCATCGGCGTAGGGTGCAAGGCCGCGGTGCAGTGGCTGCTCGCCAAAGGCGTCGACCTAGACTTCACAGATGACGAAGGATACAGCCCGGTCCACTCAGCCATCGACCGCGACTTGCCCGATCGATACGAGGTGCTGGAGCTGCTTCTAAGTGCCGGGGCTCCGGTGAACCGCAAGGGCTTCAACGACTGGACGCCGGCGCATATGGCCGCCGCACGTGACGATGTCGAAGCCCTTCGTCTCCTTGTACGGCATGGTGCGGATCTGAGTATCCGGACGGCTATCGACGACTACGCGACGCCCGTCGAAGAGGCGCGCAACCTCGGGAAGGTCAATGCAGCCAAGTATCTCGAAAGCGTCGTCTAACAAAGCGCTGAAGCTGACGAGGCCGGGCTTCGCATGGAGCCTCGCAGCTTAGCGCTGTGTTGGGCGGACATAGAGATGCGAACGAAATGACCCTTCTTGCTCGCCGGCGTTCCTCGGACTACGGAGGTTGACATGCGGGGCACGAGCGGCCTGTTGCTAATCGGCATTGGTGTACTCCACACGATCTTCGGCGTCTTCCAGGGGTACAGTGTCCTCTCGCGAATCTCCCATACGACATTCTCGACCGAGACCGGGCGACAGCTTGTCACGGCTCTGGGAAGGCAGTTCGTCTTCTGGTTTCTGTTCGGCGGGCTTCTGATGCTCGTTCTTGGGCACCTCTTCACATGGATTGAGCAACGGCTCAATCATCGCGTGCCCTCGTTCATTGGATGGGAACTGCTCGTGCTTTCGGTAAGTGGACTGGCGCTCATGCCGCTCTCCGGCTTCTGGCTGGTCTTGGCGGTGGCGATCTACACGATCCTGGGGGCCCGCCGCTCCAGACATACACCCGGCAATGTCACGTGAGCATGCTGCCGTCGCCCTCCCAATGGGGCGAGCCGCCCAACAATGGGTATCATTGGAGCGGACGAGTGCGGCGGAAGCGTCGGACGCTCGCCGCTCAACCCAGTGTTGGACGGACGAAGGATTGGACTGCTGAACGAATACGGGGCGCGCTGATTCTAAAGCGGTAGGCGCGCCTCACAGACCCGCCAATCGCGCGAGGACTTGCACGCCAATGCCCAGAAACAACACGGACCCACGGGTCGACGCCTACATCGACGCCCTGCCGGGGTGGCAGCAAGCCATCTGCCGCCAGGTCCGCGACCTCGTCCACGCTGCGGATCCGGAGGTGGAGGAGACCATCAAGCGCACGCGCCAGCCGTATTTTACCCTCAAGGGTAACGTCTGTGCGCTGCTCGCAGCCAAAGGCTGGGTCAATGTCTTCCTATATGACGGGGCAATCGTGCCCGACCCACAGGGCATCATCACCGGCGGCCACGGCAACAAGACCGCCCGTACAGTCGCCATTCGGCAGGGCGAGAAGATCAACGTGCCCGCCCTCTCGGCGATGTTCAAGCAGATTATCGCGAACAACCGAGCCGGTGGCTGGAGGAAGCTGAAGCCTCGTGATTGATACTGGATCGTTATCAGAATGCTACGCACACCTAGGAGATCGAATGTGGCGTCGATGAGCCCGATTGCGCCGTCCAACATTGCAGCGGACGAGCGGCGCGGCGAGAATGGACGCCGCTCGCAGCTGATCCGCGGTGTTGGCGACTACTCGGGACTGGGAGAATGAGGACACCGCGCTCGACGTGCGCCGGGTGGCTTTCGGTTGTCGTCGTCTGGCCACTGGTGGGGGGTCCCGGGGCGAGCGGCTTTGATCGGCGGTCACCAGCCACAGCCGGCTCGCAAATGGTGTGCTTCGTCAGCAAGCCAAACGATACCGGCGTCACCGGGCAGCCGCATTCTGGAAACTACGGTAACGGCTCTTTGGGCACCTCGCTTGGTCGCGACGGGACGGTGATTTTCAAGCCGGGTGGACCGGGGTGTGTCGGTCGGGATGGATCTCTCTGGATGAAATGGCCATGGTGGCGCGGCCTCCGTGGAGCGCTGGTGGTCGAGGGGCGACGGCTCGACGCTACATCCCTGCCCCTAAGAGCGTGGATTCCGAATGGCGGGTTTGGGTACCGGGACATCGGGTTCATGCCGTCCGCGCTGATATTTCCGGAGCCCGGGTGCTGGGAAGTAACCGGACGTGCTGGCGAGGCTAGCCTTTCGTTCGTAACCAGAGTGGAGAGGATCGGCGAAGGACCCGCTTCGCCGTGTCGCGCTCTCTTCCCTGCCGGTGCGGATGAGATGGAACGCTAGAAAATCGTGACGTCGCCCAACAATGCAGCGGACGAGCCATGGCCAGGATGGGGGCTCGCCGCTGATCTCAGTGTTTGGAAATTCCTCCCAGGGCCGGCTTCTCGTGGTGTCTTTCACCCACCGCGGGAGTAACATTCGTCTGATCAGCGCCAGGCCGGCGACCAGGCGCGAGCGTCGCGACTATGAAGAAGCCAGACTACGCTCGGCGCTGAACTGTTATCTCAATGTTGGGCCGTGGAGCGTGGACGTTGAGCGCTCGAGAATGACGCGTATCACGCCTGTCGGTTGGCATTGAGGGAGAACGGCGTGGCGACACCACCGGACAATCCCGGGGTCGTCGTGCGGCCTCCTTTGCTTTTCGGCGCTGCGTTCATCGCGGTTCTGGTGCTTCGTTGGTTCTGGCCGATGCCGATCCTTGGCCACGGGATGACTCTCTTGCTCGGCCTCGTGCTGCTGCTGCTGGGTCTTGCCATCGTGATTCCGGGAAGACGGGCGCTGCGGGCCGCAGGTACGAACGTGAATCCGTCGCTCCCAACCACGGTGATCGTCGCATCCGGTCCGTTTCGCTTCTCTCGCAATCCCCTGTACGTGGGCCTGACGCTTCTGTACTGTGGGCTCACGTTGGCGTTCAACACGTGGTGGGGCCTCGTCCTGTTGGTGCCGATTCTCGTCATCATGCACCGCGGAGTTGTCCTGCGTGAGGAGCGCTACCTCGAGCAGAAGTTTGGCGAGACCTATAGGCAGTATTGTTTCAGGGTCGGAAGATATCTTTGAGCAGAATTGGATGCTTCGCTTGTCCGGTCGCCTGAGGACAAGCTCCACCGCCCCGGCTGCTCCAAGGAGCCGTGACGGCGGGTCGTGACACACTCCTCCGCTGACGCACGAATGACCGAGGCGCCTGCCAGGTCGGCTTAATCCACCACGGCGTGGATCGCGTCGACGACCAGCCTCGTGCCTATGGCCAGCTTGAGAAGGTCTCCGTCCACCATCACGTACTCGTACCCCACGGGCGGGGGACCCAGCCGAGTCACCAGGACGCGCGGCGCCGGCCGTACGACGACCACCGCCGGCAGGGGCTGGCCGATGACGTAGCGCTCCTTGGCCAGGCCCGGCGGGCGGCAGCCGTTGTTCTTCTTCGCGAGGCCGGGCGGGCACTTCCCACGACCGTAGGTCTGCACCCAGTACGTCCGCACCTGCTCGCGGTCACGGTCGCTGAACACGAGGACCTCACGACGACCCTCGTCCTTATCCTTGACGACGACCGCGTCTCGGCCCTTGCCCTTGCCCTTGGACTTGTCCTTCCCCTTGCCCTGATCGGCCGAGGCAGGAAAGGCCGCGAGCCCTGCCGCGATCGTGGCCGCAATGAGCGTTCGTAGCATAAAGGATCTCCTTGAGAGCATTGTCTCAGGAACCCCGCCTTCGGAGGGCGCTTTCCACACGCTTGCGCGCGAAGCAGCCTTCGAGATGGTCGTTGACGAGGCCGATCGCCTGCATGAACGCGTAGAGCGTCGTGGGACCGACGAACGTCCAGCCCCGGGCCTTGAGGTCCCGGCTGAGGGCCACCGCCTCGGCCGGAGCCGAAAGGCGTTTGAGGGCCGACCACGTCAGGCGCCGTGGACGAGAAGCGGGCGCGGGCCGGAAGCGCGCGAAGTAGCGGGACAGCGATCCGAACTCGCGCTCCATCTCGATCGCCCGGGCCGCGTTGTTGATGGCCGATTCGATCTTGGCCCGATGGCGGACGATCCCGGCGTCCCGGAGCAGGCGATCGACGTCGCCCGGCCCGAAGCGGGCCACCGCGTGGAAGTCGAAGCCGCGAAAGGCGCGGCGGAACGCCTCCCGCTTGCGCAGGATCGTGAGCCAGCTCAGCCCGGCCTGGAACCCCTCGAGGCAGACCTTCTCGTAGAGCCGCCGCCCGTCGCGCACGGGCACTCCCCATTCGCGGTCGTGGTAACGGCGGTAGAGCGGATCGCCGTCGCCCCAGAAGCAGCGGACGACGCCATCGTCGCCGCGGACGACACCGCGTGGAAGCCTGCTCATGGGAGGAGACTAACCCGGCCGCGGGCCGAGCCGAGTCCGATCGCGGTGTAGAATGCGAACGCGTCCGCTGGCCCGGAGGAGATTGCGATGGCCTATACGTACGAGGAGCTGAAGAAGAAGACGGTCGACGAGCTGCGGGAGATCGCCAAGGGGATCGAGAACGAGGCGGTCAAGGGCTACACGCAGATGAACAAGGAGCACCTGCTCCCGGCCATCTGCAAGGCGCTCGGCGTCGACACCCACATCCACCACCCGCACGCCGGGAAGCCGGGGGTCGACAAGACCGGGCTGAAGGCGAAGCTCCGCGAGCTGAGGTCCGCACGCGACAAGGCGTTGCAGGCGCACGACCACGCCCAGTTGAAGTCGGTGCGCCGTCAGATGCACAGCCTGAATCGGAAGCTGAGGGCCGCGACCGCCTAGAAGCGATCAGCGATCCGCCACCAGGCCGACCGGGCACGAGACGCCCGTGCCCCCGAGGCCGCAGTACCCACCGGGATTCTTCTCCAGGTACTGCTGGTGGTACTCCTCGGCGCAGTAGAACTCGGGCGCGGGCACGATCTCGGTCGTGATTTCCCCGTGGCCGGCGGCGCGCAGGGCGCGCTGATACGCATCGCGGGATGACTCCGCGGCCCGCCGCTGCTCCTCGTCACGCCAGTAGATGGCGGAGCGGTACTGGGTGCCGACGTCGTTTCCCTGGCGCATCCCCTGGGTGGGGTCGTGGCTCTCCCAGAACACCCGGAGGAGGTCTTCGTAGCGGACCTTGCCGGGATCGAAGACGACCCGCACGACTTCGTTGTGGCCGGTCAGGCCGGAGCAGACCTCGCGATAGGTGGGATTGGGCGTGAAGCCGCCCGCGTAGCCGACGGAAGTGGACACGACCCCCGGCGTCTGCCAGAACTTCCGCTCCGCTCCCCAGAAGCATCCCAGGCCGAAGAGGGCGGTCTCGGTTCCCGCCGGAAAGGGCGGCGCCAGGGGTGTGCCGAGCACGGTGTGCCGGGCGGGCACCGGCATCTTCTCCGCGCGGCCGGGGAGGGCCTCGTCGCGGCTCGGCAGCTTCAGCTTGTTCGGGTCGTGGCTCATGCGCTGACCTCCTCCTCCGTCGGAAAGCCGTGCTCCTTCCGGCCCACGGGCCCTTCGTGCTTGGCGGTGACCTTGTAGATCTCGAAGCGGCCGTCGGCCGCTACCTCCGCACTCCGCCTCCGCAGCGCATCCATCTCTTCACGCGTCATGGGGACGAACGAGCGCGCGATGCGCAGGTCCTGGCGCAGCACCTTCATCGAGTCGATCCCGGTGATCGTCACCGCGACGGGCAGGCTCATGGCGTAGCGCAGAGCCTCCTCGGCGGTCACCGCGCGCTTCCTTACCTGCGCGCCCTCGCCGCCCATGGACTTCATGCCGAGGGCGGCGATGCCCCGGCGGTTGACCTCGGGCAGCACGCGGGCCTCGAAGCTCCGGAAGGAAGCGTCGAAGCAGTTGAGAGGCATCTGGCAGGTGTCGAATGGGAAGTCGTGGGCCAGCATCTTGAGGTGGATGGACGGGTCCTTGTGGCCGGTAAAGCCGACGAAGCGGACCTTGCCTTGTCGCTTGGCCTGCTCGAGGGCTTCCACGGCGCCGCCCGGGGCGAAGTGTCGCTCGGGGTCGTTTTCGTAGACCACCTCGTGGATCTGCCACAGGTCGAGGTGGTCGGTGCGCAGGCGGCGCAGCGACTGCTCGAGCTGCCGCATGGCGGTCGCGCGGTCGCGGCCGTGGGTGCAGACCTTCGTCATCAGGAAGACGCGGTCCCGCCGCCCGCCGGCGAGCGCGCGGCCCATGATCTCCTCGCTGCGGCCGTCGTGATACTCCCAGGCGTTGTCGAGGAACGTGATGCCCGCGTCCACCGCTTCCTGGACGATGCGCTCGGCCTGCCGCGCCCCCTTGATCAGTCCGAGGTGATAGCCACCCAGGCCCATCGCCGTCACTTCCACCCCGGTGCGCCCGAGGACGCGGCGGGGAACGTCTCCGGCGCCACGCGGCGGCGGTTTCGCGGCTGACATCAAGCTCCTCCTGTTGCTCTCAGAAACACTAGCACGCCGCGGGGCTCCGTGCGGGAACAGAATCGGGCCCCGAGGCGATAGAGTAGGGGGACGAGCCGTGTTCGGGGGCGCTCGTGAGGGAGGCGATCGTGTCGAGGAGGTTCGGGGCGTTGGCGGCCGTGCTGGCGGTGACGGTGGCGGGCGTGGCCGCCGCGGCGGGGACGAAGGCACCGAAGCCCGTCCTCGGCCGGGCCACCCTGGCCGGCGGCTGCTTCTGGTGCATGGTACCGCCCTTCGAGAAGATCCCCGGTGTCGTCTCGGTCACCTCGGGCTATACCGGCGGGCAGAAGGTGAATCCATCCTACGAGGAAGTCTCCGCGGGAGGAACGGGTCACGCCGAGTCCGTCGACATCGTCTACGACCCGGCGAAGGTGACCTACGCGCAGCTGCTCGACGTGTTCTGGCACAACGTCGACCCTCTCCAGGGCGATGGGCAGTTCTGCGACCACGGCCACCAGTATCGGACGGCGATCTTCTACCACGACGCGGAGCAGAAGAAGCTCGCCGAGGAGTCGAAGGAAAAGGTCCAGGCTCGGCTGCAGAAGCCGGTCGTGACCGAGATCGTCGCCGCGTCGCGGTTCTACGCGGCCGAGGAGTACCACCAGGACTTCTACAAGAAGAACCCCGTCCGGTACTACACGTACCGGGCCGGGTGCGGACGCGACCGCCGCCTCAAGGAGCTCTGGGGCGCGGACGCCGGCGGCCACTGAGGTTCAGGACGGAGGCGTAGGCGCCGTCGGCGGAGCCGGCCATTCAGGCCGGCGCCGCTTCATGTTGCGGCTCGCCTGCTCGAGGCCCCGGCGGGCGGTCCTGTTCTTGGGGTCGAGGGTAAGGGCGGCGCTGAAAATGCCCAGCGCCTCCTCGGGCCGGTCGCCCTTGAGCGCCTCTTGACCCTTCTGGAGAAGCTCGGAGAGGGCCTTGGCCTCCGGCGAACCAGGCGCCGGCGGATGAAGGAACGGGAAGCCGCTGAAGTCGGGCCAGCCCGGCGGCGGGCTCCCATGGCCCTCGACCACCTTCAGCCGGTTGTGAACCCTCTCCACGCCGGGCACGGTCTCCGCCAGCGCCTGGGCCACCTGCGAGACCAGCGGCGTGCTGACTCCCCCCGACAGGGTGACGGTCCCGTTGTCGGCGTTGACGTCGATCTCTTCTGCCTTGGTGAGCTTCGAGCCGGTCAGCGCCTTTTCGACGCTCGCTTGAAGCTCCTCGTCGGACACCGCCGCTTTGTGGTCGGCGTGGCCGGCCGAATCGTCATCCGGCGCCGCGGTCGGCCCGCGCACCGCGGGCGCCTCGACCGCCGTCTTCGTATCCGCCTCGCGTCTGTCCCGGCGGTCCTCGTGCCTCGCGCGGTTGAGGAAGGCCATGAGCAGGCCGAAGCCCACCCAGAACCACCACCGGCCGAACAAGCGCGGGAACCCACGCACCCGCGGCATGACGACCGTGGCGGGCGTGCCCACCCGTGAGGAACGGCGGAACATGCGCCGGAAGATCTTCAGCGGGAGGAGCGCGAAGCGCAACGGGAGCAGCAGGAAGAGCAGCCAGGCCGCCTGGGGTACGGTGGTCGACGGGATGGGCGTCGACGCGCCTCGCGGCAGCGGGGGGAATGCCGTGGGCAGCGGCGGAACCGGAGTCACCGGCGCGTCGCTCCGCCGCGGCAACGCCCGCGTGGGCCGGTTCTCGATGTCCTCGATGCTCGTGAGCGCCGGGCGGGGGGTCGGCTTGTCCGCGGGCGCCGGCGTGGGCACGGGCACCGGCGACTGGCGCGAGGCGGCGGCCTCCCAGGAAAGAACCGGCCCGGAGGGCAGCGGCAGCGCGGCCACCGAATCGAGGGCGGCCAGCATCTCGTCCGCGCTCGCGAAGCGGCGGTCCCGGTCCTTCTGAAGCGCCTTCATCAATAGATCCGACAGGGGACCGGGGATCGACAGGTCGGCCCGCGCGAGCTGCGGCGGGGTGGGGGCCGTCTGCAGATGGTGGAGGATCATCCCCATCGCGGTGTCGGAGCTGAAGGGCAGGCGTCCGGTCACCATCTCGTAGAGCACCACGCCCAGGGAGTACAGGTCGGAGCGGCCGTCCACCTCCGCGCCGCGCTTGCCCATGGCCTGCTCGGGCGAGATGTACTGCGGCGTGCCCATGACCATGCCCGTCTGGGTCGGCGTGTAGCCCTCGCCGGTGTCGAAGGATCCCTCCTTCACCTTGGCGATGCCGAAGTCGAGGACCTTGACGATGTCGCCGCCCGGGGACGGGGCGAGGAGGATGTTGTCGGGCTTGATGTCGCGGTGCGTGATCCCGATGGCGTGGGCGGCGGCGAGAGCCGAGCACGCCTGACGCGCGATGGCCACCGCCCGCGGCAGGGGCAGCGCGCCCTCGGTGCGGATCACCTCGCGGAGGCTGCGTCCGTTCACGTACTCCATGACGATGAACGGCCGGCCGTCCTCGGTGGTGTCGAGGTCCTCCACGCGCACCGCGTTGGGGTGCTGAAGCTTGCGCGTCACGACGGCCTCGGTGCGGAAGCGCTTCAGGAAATCGGCGTCGTGGGCGAGCTTGAGACCGACGAGCTTGATGGCCACGATCTCGCCGAAGGCGAGGTGGCGGGCGCGGTAGACGGTGGCCATCCCGCCGGCGCCGATCTTCTCGAGGATCTCGTACTTGCCCCGGATGACGACCCCGGGTACGAGCTCGGAGGCGTAGCGCAGGGAGCCCTGGTCGCGAGGACAGATCGTGAAGTCGTCCGGGTACGCCGAGTGACAGTTGTCGCAGTATTTCACGGGCCCGCCTCGCGAACTTTAGCACGGAGGCCCGCCATGGGCTCGCGCGAGGGCTGCTGCGCTGGGTCACGTGGTTTTCTATAATGAACGAACGCAGTGGGACCAGTGAACGCGGAGCGAGGCAAGCGGCGGCCCATCGCCATCTTCGACTCCGGCGTGGGCGGCCTGAGCGTGGCCCGCGAGATCCGGCGCACCCTGCCCGGAGAGGATCTGCTCTATGTCGCCGACACGGCGTATTGCCCTTACGGCGACCGCCCGCTCGAAGAGGTGCGCACCCGCGCCCTCGCGGTTGGCCGGTACGTCGAGCGGGCGGGGGCGAAGCTGCTCGTCGCCGCGTGCAACACCGCGTCGGGGGCGGCGCTGGAGCCGCTCCGGCAGGCGGTGGCGATCCCCGTCGTCGGCCTGGAGCCGGCGGTGAAGACGGGCGTCTCCGTGACCCGCAACGGCAAGGTGGGCGTGATGGCGACCGCGGGCACGCTGGCCTCGGCGCGCTTCGCGCGGCTCGTTCGTGAGCACGCCCGGGGCGTCGAGGTCGTCCCCCAGCCCTGCCCGGGGCTCGCCGATCTGATCGAGGAGGGCCACTTCGACGGCGAGCACCTGTACGCGTGGCTCGAGCCGCTGACGCAGCCGCTCAAGCGCGCGGGGGTCGATACCGTGGTCCTGGGCTGTACGCACTACGCCTTCGTCAGCGAGCCGCTCGCGCGCGTCCTGGGTCCGGCCGTCCAGCTCGTCGACAGCGCGCCGGCGATCGCCCGCCGCACCGAGCACCTGCTTCGCGACGACAAACAGACGCGCAGGGACGGTCCGGGCGCGTTCACCGTCCTCACGACGGGTGATCCGCGCAAGGTGGCACCGGTGGTGGCGCGCCTGTGGGGCGCGGATGTACCGGTGGACGCGGTGGAGATCTAGCCCTCGATCTCCACGAGGCGGTCGAGCACGAAGCCGTGGAAGAGATGGCCTTCGGCCCTGAAGAGCCAACCCAGGTGCTCGCGGCATACCGAGCAGCGCTCCACCTGCCACGAATGACCGGCAAACCAGCTCCAGTCGGCGCTCGGCTCGCCGACGGTGGCGCATCCGGTGGCACGAGCGAAGCAGCCGATGTGGTACTGGAAGCCGGCGGGGTTGGCAAACGTGTGCTCGTGGGCGCCGCCGACCTCGATGCGCGCGTCGGCCGTCGTGATCGGCTGGAGGCAGCCGGCGCAGGCGAGGACGCGTCCGTCCCCGTCACCCTCCTGCGCCGAGGCGCCGGGCCGCACCGTCCCCTCCGGCGTATCGCGCCCCGCCTTCAGGAGGTCGAAGGCAAGGTCGGCAGCCATGACCAAGGAGGGCCGAGGGCTACGGCTTGGCCGCGGGGGTGGCCGCCGGCGTCGCGGCCGACCTCCACTTGATGACGTGGTAGGTCGCCTCCGTGGCGCCGACGTTCTTCACGGTGTGCAGCTCGTTCGACGCGTGGAAGATCACCGAGCCGGGGCCCAGCCGGCGCAGGACACCCTCGAGGTTGGACTCGATGGTGCCCTCCTTGATGATGATCAGCTCCTCGTCGGGGTGCCGGTGAGGGCCGTGGGGCGCCTCGCCCGGCTTCAACGTGGTGATGTGCATCTCGAGCTCGGACAGCGTGGGTGTCGGCGTGTCGAAGACGCGGCGCACCGCGCCGACCTTGGTGGCCTGGGGCGTGAGCGATTCCCACGTGAAGACGCCCGAGTGCATGACGGTCGGCGCGGGAGCTTCGGCCCGGCTCGCGGTCGCGGCGAGCGCGAGCGGGATCAGGCCGGCGGCGAGACCGGCGGTCCCGACGCGGCGAGTGATGGTCATGTGTGCCTCCAAGGAAGCGAAGATACACCGTGATACGCTGCGGTGGAGGGATCATGTCCGGGTTTCCTGCCCCGGCCGGGCGACCTGGCCTTCTCGTGAGCCCGGGCGCGACCGTTCTCGACCGCTTCCGCCTGAAGAGCCCGATCGGGGAGCTGATGGGCTACGTGCGTGATGGCGCCCTGTGCGCCCTCGACTTCGGCGACCGGGACGAGAGCAACCGCGCCGTGCTGGAGCGGCGCTTCGGCGTGATCGACGTGCGGGAGGCAGCGGCAGCGCTCGAGGCGCAGCGTCGGCTCGAGGCCTACCTCGCCGGCGATCTGGACGCCCTCGATGCGATCACGGTCGATCCGGGAGGGACGGAGTTCCAGGCGAAGGTCTGGGCGGCGTTGCGGCGCATTCCGCCCGGGCGGACCATCTCCTATACGGAGCTCGCCGCCACGGTCGGATCGCCGGCGGCGGTGCGGGCGGTAGGAACGGCCAACGGCCAGAACCCCGTGCCCGTCGTCATCCCGTGCCACCGCGTCGTGCGTTCCGACGGAACCCTCGGCGGCTACGGCGGTGGGCTCGACCGCAAGCGCTGGCTGCTGGACCACGAGAAGGCGCGGCGCGCTGAGCGCGGTCATCCGCTCCTCCGGGGATAGACGGGTGGCCGCGGCGCGGGTGGCCGATACGCCGGCGGCCGTGGCGCGGACGGCCGATAGCGGGGCAGGAAGCTTCGGGCCTGAAGCGTCACGAACGCCGAGAGGACGAGCCACAGGCCGAGCGCGGCCAGGGTGGCGGCCGCCGCCCGGGAGGGCCACGGATCCTCGTCGACGACCTCGAGGTCGGCTCCGCTACTGCGCCCGAGGAACTCGCTCGTCGCGGCCAGCATCCGGCCGCCGCGGCTCTCGCAGCGGCCGAAGAGGCCGCGGACCGCTCCCGTCTTGCGGTCGGTGCACCCGACGCTGATCAGCGTCTCTCTCCGCGTCGGCGACGCGATCTCCAGCCTCGACCGCGGAATGCCGAAGCTCACCGTGATCTCCTCGATCGGGATGCGGCGCGTCGAGGTGCGCCAGCCCTGGCGCACGATCTCGCACTCGCCCTTCGCGCGGCGACACGTGAGCACGAGCGTTTCGTGCTCCGCGAGGGCCACGAAGGCGAAGGTCAGGGCCAGCGCTCCGGCCACCAGCCGCGCGAGTCGGAGGGAGCCCAGCGCGGGCCGCGGCAGGAAGGCGCCCTCGCCGAGACGGTCGAGCAGCCGGATGGCCCGCCACCAGGCGATCTGGCCGCCGGCATAGACGAGAAGGACCAGGGCCACGGCGGCGACGCTCTTCGCCGGCACGTGCGCCGACGACTCCACGGCCCAGGGCACCGCGAGCAGTCCGATCAGGATGCCGATGTAGTGGATCAGGAGCAGGCGTGAGCCCACTCGGGCCGCTCGGCCGGACGCCGCCGCGTAGGAGACCACGGCGCCGAACGCCGTCCACAGCAGGGGGGCGGACAGCGCGATGAAATAGCCGTCGAAGCCGCAAAGGGGGAGAGACACGGGGAAGCCGACCATGAACAGCAGGACGAGGCTCAACGGGCGGCTGTCGCCGTCGTACCCGGCGGCGCCGGAGGCGAGCCAGGCGAGGAGCATCCCATAAGCCAGCCCGGCGAGCGGGCCGGCGAGGAAGCGCGGTTTCAGGGCCACGCAAGCTCCGTCATCGGCAGAGTATCCGCCGAAACGCGCCTTCCGCCAATTTCGGAGATTCCTGAGCAAAAGATACGGAATTCGTGGCCATCCTTGACACCCGGTACCACGGCTACTAGATTCTCGCTCACCCTCCCTCGAGAGCCTGGACATGCCGGACGAGCGTGAACTCCTGGCAAAGGCGAGCTCCCCGGTCGAGGGAGCCGACACCCGCGAGGCCGTCGACCGGCCGGAAGCCGGGATTGCCCTGTGCCTTTCCGGTGGCGGCTACCGCGCAATGCTGTTCCACGCGGGCGCCCTCTGGCGGCTCAACGAGCTGGCCTTCCTGCCGCGGCTCGACCGCATCTCCAGCGTATCGGGCGGATCGATCACCGCCGGCCTCCTGGGCCTGAAATGGGGCCGGCTCGCCTTCGACGGCGGCGTGGCGCGGAAGCTCGTAGAGGAGGTGATCGAGCCCCTGCGCAGGCTGGCGGGACGAACGATCGACGCGGAATCGATCATCGGTGGGGTGTTCCTCCCGGGCTCGGTGGCGGACCGCGTGGCCGACGTCTACGACGAGGCGCTCTTCGGGGGGGCCACCCTCCAGGACCTGCCCGACGATCCGCCGCGCTTCGTGATCAACGCGACCAACGTGCAGTCGGGCGCCCTGTGGCGCTTCATGAAGCCCTACATGCGCGACTACCGCGTCGGCGAGGTCCGCCGCCCGCGGGTGAGGCTGGCCGTCGCGGTGGCCGCCTCCTCGGCGTTTCCCCCCGTGCTGTCGCCGCTCCGGTTGTCGGTGGACGCGGACGCGTACAGCCCGCCGGCCGACGAGCCGCTGCACCGCGAGCCGTTCACCACCCACGTGGTGCTGACCGACGGCGGCGTCTACGACAACCTCGGGCTGGAGACGGCGTGGAAGCGCTACCAGATGATCCTCGTGAGCGACGCCGGCGGCCAGATGGCCGCGGAGGAGGAGCCCAAGAGCGACTGGGCCCGCCACGCCGTGCGCGTCCTCGACCTCGTCGACAACCAGGTGCGCAGCCTGCGCAAGCGACAGCTCCTGGACTCGCTCACGCTCGGCATCCGGTCGGGCGCCTACTGGGGAATCCGGACCGACATCGCCGAGTATCCCCGCGTCGGCCTCCCGTGCCCGCACGCGCGGTCGATGGAGGTGGCGCAGGTGAAGACGCGGCTGAAACGTCTCGACCCGGCGTGGCAGGAGCGGCTCATCAACTGGGGCTACGCCGTGTGCGACGCGGCCATGCGCTCCTACGTCGTCCGCGACCCGCTCCCTCGGGCCGCATTTCCCTACCCCGAGACCGCGGTGTGAGGCCCCGATGATCTCCCCCAACCCGTCTCTTCCCCGGTGGGACACGCGGACGCGGCGGGACCCCATCCCGCGTCCCGCCTTCCGGCGCCTGCGGGGCTATGCGTTCGACCCGAGCCTCTCGCTGCGCATGGACACCGCGCTCGTCAACGAGGTCGTTTTCAAGGTCCCGTGGGAGCCGTCGCCTCCCCGAAACGGATCGGCGAGCGGCGTTGCCCCACCGGAGCGGCTGCTGCGCGGTCCCGTGGGCGAGTACGTCGAGGTGATCGACTACGATCCGGCGAGCGGGTGCTTCTACGAGCCGGTGGATCTCGACAAGCCGGAGGTGCTGGCCCAGGACGGCCTGGCCCCCACCGAAGGCAACCCGCAGTTCCACCAGCAGATGGTCTACGCGGTGGCCATGACCACCATCCGGAACTTCGAGCGCGCGCTGGGCCGGCCCGCGCTGTGGGCCCCGCGGCCGTGGCGGGAGATCGCGGACGAGCCGTCGGCGGACAACGGGTTCGTCCAGCGCCTGCGGATCTATCCCCACGCCCTGCGCGAGGCCAACGCGTACTACAGCCCGGCCAAGAAGGCGCTGCTGTTCGGCTACTTTCCCGCCGAGCCCCGCGGCGACGGTGGCCTCCTGCCCGGCGGCACCGTCTTCGCCTGCCTGTCGCACGACATCATCGCCCACGAGACGACGCACGCGCTGCTCGACGGCATGCACAGCCGCTTCATCGAGCCCACTCATCCCGACGCGCTCGCCTTCCACGAGGCGTTCGCCGACATCGTGGCCCTCTTCCAGCACTTCAGCTTCCCGGAGGTGCTGCGCCACCAGATCGGGCAGACGCGCGGGAACCTGAGCGGCGAGAACCTGCTCGGCGAGCTCGCCCAGCAGTTCGGGCAGGCCATCGGCAACTACGGGGCGCTGCGCAACTACATCGGCGACAAGAACGAGGCCGGGAAGTGGGTGCCGAACGAGCCGAAGCCGGACGACTACCACACCACCGTCGAGCCGCACGCGCGGGGCGCCATCCTGGTGTCCGCGGTCTTCGAGGCGTTCCTCTCGATCTACCGGAGCCGGGTCGCGGACCTGCTGCGCATCGCGAGCAACGGCACGGGAGTCCTGCAGGATGGCGCGCTCCACCCCGACCTCGTCAACCGCCTGGCCGCCGAGGCGGCCAAGTCCGCGCAGCACGTGCTCAACATGTGCATCCGTGCGCTCGACTACTGCCCGCCGGTGGACATCACCTTCGGCGACTACCTGCGCGCGATCGTCACCGCGGACTCGGACCTCGTCCCCGACGACGACCTCCGCTACCGGGTGGCGATGATCGAGGCCTTCCGCCGGCGGGGGATCTACCCCAAGAACGTGCGCACGCTGTCGGTGGACAGCCTGAGGTGGCCGCTGGTGCGCGAGCAGGAGGAGCAGAGCGCGGGCCTGCACGAGGACGTCCAGGCGATGGCCTCGAAGCTGCAGACGCACCTGCGCAAGATGGCCGACTACTCGCCGACGCGGGAGGATCTCTTCCGGAACATGTGGTCCACGCGGGCCGCGCTCCACGACCTCATCGCCACCGACGTCGATCGCGCCCCCTTCGAGAAGATCACAGGCGTGGCCCTCACCATGAGGCCGGGGCTCGAAGGGATCACCGACGACGGCCACGGCCACCCGAGGTTCGAGGTGCACTCGGTGCGGCCGGCCCAGCGCATCGGGCCGGACGGCGACGCGCTCAACCAGGCCGTCATCTCGATCACCCAGAAGCGAGTGGTGCCGCTCGATGCGAGCGATCCCGAAGGCCCGAAGTTCAACTTCCGCGGCGGCTGCACGCTGATCTTCGACCTGAACACGCTGAGCCTTCGGTACTCCATCCCGAAGTCGATCGACAACCCCGACCGGCTGGAGGCGCAGCGCCAGTACCGGCGAGACGGGAGGGCGGCCTCGCTCCGGGCGACGTATTTCGCGGACTGCGCGATGTCCGAGCAGGAGGAGCCGTTCGCGCTGCTCCACCGGGAGCTTTGACGAGATGCCGAACCGTCTCTCCCCGCGCGCCGCATGAGGTGAACATGACGACGAGCCCGGTCACCGTCCGGATGTACCGCCAGGGGCTGGGGGACTGCTTCCTGCTCACGTTCGCGGGCAAGAAGGGCCCCGTTCACATGCTGATCGACTGCGGCGTGCTTCTGGGCACCGCGGACGCCAAGGCGATGATGACGCGGGTGGCGGAGGACATCAAGAAGGCGACGGGCGCAGACAAGGCGCGGCTCGACGTGGTGGTGGCCACCCACGAGCACTGGGACCACCTGTCCGGCTTCGTGCAGGCCCGCGACGTCTTCGACCAGATCAAGATGGGCGAGGTGTGGCTCGCGTGGACGGAGGACCCGACGAACGCCCGGGCCCAGGAGCTGAGGCAGGAGCGCTCCCTGCGCATCGCCGCCATCGCCAACGCGCTGCAGCGCTGGCAGACGTCGGGCGTGCAGCCGCAGCTCTACGCCGCGGTCACCGAAGTGCTGGGCTTCTTCGGGGAGCCCCTCGGCGCGGGGGGCAACAGCACCAAGGACGCCCTCGCGTCCCTGACAAACCGCCCGGACGCACGCATGCGGTATCTGTCGCCCGGGGGCAAGCCGATCGGGATCCCGGGCGTCGAGGGCGTGCGGGTCTACGTGCTGGGCCCGCCCGCGGACGACAAGTCCCTGGGCAAGCTGCTGCCGCGCAAGGGGAGCGGTGAAGCCTACGAGCTGAGGCTGACGCCCGAGCGCGCCTTCTTCGCCGCGCTCGACGGGCCCGGGACGGGAGCCGCCGGGGAGGAGGAGCGCCAGCTGGCCTTCCCCTTCGACGAGTACTACCGCATCGCGAAGCCGGAGGCCCAGAGCCGGCCCGACGGCTTCTTCCGCGACAACTATGGCTTCGGCGATGGCGACGCGAGCGGCTGGCGCCGGATCGACGAGGATTGGCTGACCCTCACCGGGGAGCTGGCCCTCAACCTCGACAACGAGACGAACAACACGTGCCTCGTGCTCGCCATCGAGCTGGTCGAAACCGGAGACGTGCTTCTCTTCCCGGGCGACGCCCAGATCGGGAACTGGGAATCGTGGAAGACGCTCTCGTTCTCCGCACCGGGCGGAGACGGCGGGACGACCGCCGTCACGTCCAAGGACCTCCTGGGCCGGACCGTGTTCTACAAGGTCGGCCACCATGCCAGCCACAACGCCACGCATCGGGCGGAGGGCCTGGAGCTGATGGAGAGCCCCGACCTGGTGGCGATGATCCCGCTCAACCACGCGATGGCCGTGAAGAAGAAGTGGAACATGCCGTTCCCGCCGCTCCTCCAGCGCCTCGAGGAGAAGTGCCGGGGCCGGGTCATCCGGCTCGACAGCCCGATGGAGGAGAGCGTCGCCGCGGCCACGAAGGCGCTGCGGTCCGATGACGTCCAGCGTTTCAAGGACGCGCTGACGGAGACGGACCTGTATTACGAGTGCCGCTTTCCCCTCTGATGACGAGGCCGATCCGGATCGAGCCGCGCTTCGAGAGCTGGCAGGCCGCCGCCCGCGTGCTGCTGCGCGAAGCGGTGCCGCCGGAGGCCGTCGAGTGGCTCGAGGGCGAGCCGGTCGAGCCGCCGGCGGCGCCCCCGGCCGACGCGAGCGCGCACCGCGTGCCTCGGCGGTTCGTGGACATGGCGCGGCAGGTCGCGGGTCATCCCTCGCCGGGCCGGTGGGCCCTCCTCTATCGTGTGCTCTGGCGGATCGTCCACGAAGACCACGACCTGCTGCAGCGCGAGGCCGACGCCGACGTGGCCGGCCTGCTCCAGATGGAGAAGGCCGTGCGCTCGGCCGCGCCGTTCGTGCCGCCCGCCGCTTCGATCGCCGACCTGCAACAGGCGGCGAAGGCCTGTACCGGGTGCGACCTCTACCGGCATGCCACCCAGACGGTCTTCGGCCAGGGGCCCCAGACCTCGCGCCTCGCTCTCGTCGGCGAGCAGCCGGGCGATCAGGAAGACCTGCAGGGCCTGCCGTTCGTGGGCCCGGCGGGACAGGTCCTGGACCGGGCGCTGGACGAGGTGGGGCTCAGCCGCGGCGCGCTGTACCTCACCAACGTCGTCAAGCACTTCAAGTTCGTCTCCAGCGGCAAGCGCCGCCTGCACCAGACGCCGCAGGAGCCGGAGATCCTCGCCTGCCGGCCCTGGCTCGAGGCAGAGCTGCAAGCGGTCCGGCCCGAGGTGCTCGTGTGCCTGGGCGCGACCGCCTCGCGCGCGGTGTTCGGCCCCGCGTTCCGGCTCATGAAGCAGCGGGGCCTCTTCCTGCCCACGCGCTGGACCGCGCGAACGATGGCCACGCTGCATCCTTCGGCCGTGCTGCGGGCGCCGGATGCCGAGGGCCAGGAACGGCTCTACGGCCTCCTGAAGCAGGACCTGGCCACGGCCGTCGACGCGCTGCCGAGTCGCGCCGCTGGCACCTAACTGCCAGGGCTCCGGAGCACCAGGCGGTCGGGGCAAGCGGAGACGATCCGAAGCACCTCGGTGGGTGTCTTTCCCGAGGCGGGGTAGAGCTTCAGCGTGTGCCCGTCGATCTCCCACCGCCCCGACGAGAGCTGCCGGCGGTCGGTGGGCCCGGGCCGGGCGTGGCCGACGGTCCCGTCGCGGCGTAGATCGATCGAGCGCCGCCCGCGCGAGAGTGGGAACTTGAAGGTCGCGGGGCGGAAGACCATCTCGTCGCCGCGGTCCTCTTCATGGGAATGGACCCATTCCCGGTGCAGCCACTCGCGCGGCGCGTCTTT
>Ga0070697_100001033_pt1 | contig 21037 bp, 19 predicted proteins | sample KBSK1501metaG_FD_65475 | JGI IMG/M metagenome (GOLD analysis project Ga0070697, IMG submission 65475) | Corn, switchgrass and miscanthus rhizosphere microbial communities from Kellogg Biological Station, Michigan, USA - KBS K1-50-1 metaG | ecosystem: Host-associated > Plants > Roots >... | reverse complement strand
ATCAGAGTTGCAAGCGGCGGAACAATTCGTCGAGTGGCAGTTGAATGCCGATGAAAAATTCGCCGAAGTCCGCGTATTCTGCGCTGACCGGATCAAAGCGCATTTCGTAAACGATCGCTTTGATCTGAAACGTGTCGCGCGCGAAAAGAGTAACCCCCCACTCCGCATCGTCGAGGCCGGTCGAGCCAGTGATGAGTTGTTTCACTTTGCCCGCATATTGACGACCGACTGTCGCGTGCCCTTTCATCAATTTTCGGCGCTCATCGAAAGGCAGCGCGTACCAATTCCGCTGTTCGCCCCGCCGCTTGCTCATATTATAAAAGCAGACCACCGGCCAATCGGGCAGAGTCGGATAAACGCGCTCTTGCCGATAATGTTTGATCCGCTCGCGAAAACTGTTAAGAGCTTGTTCCAATTTTGCCGGGTCGCGCTTTGTCTCCTGATCGAGCGTCGCGGTATATTCCTCTTCGGTCGTGATGTATTCGCTTTCTTCAGTGAGCGACAAATAACTGTAAACCGGCGTCAGCGCATCGGCGCCTAACGAAACCGAAAGTTGCTTCTCGATCTTGTTGGCGTTCTGTAAATCTGGCGTGATCAACATGAAGCCGAGGTCCGCTTTTGGCGTCACGACACTGAGCGTGAGCAACTGCGTCGAGTCCATCGCCCGAACTTCCTGCACGATCTTTGAGAGATTGGTTTTTGCGGCATTCTGCTCGTCGCGGCTGAGTAATTGCCATTGGCCGTACTCGACGTGATAAAACAAATGCAGACAGTGCCAGCCCTCTTCTGGAACCAGCGTCGTGCTCTTGTCGGTCATCGCTCGTAGTTTCCGCTGTGGAGAATTGCGGTCAAGACGTTGTAGCGGCGTTTGTGTCAAACGCCAAACTACATTGGACAGGCGCTCGCCGCGGCGGGGGCGTCTACAACCGCGTGGCGGTTTGCGCCGATGGCAAATGCGCCAGGCAATATTCTTCCCCATCCCGCGCGACGCGGAAATCAAGATTGGGATCGCTCAACTCGGTCGCACCGCAAACTGCGCATTTGTGAAGCGGTTCGGTCTCGCTGCGTGCACGATCCTCATAACGTTTTCGGCGGCCCGAGACTTCGTGACGGTGCCGCGCTTGATAAATAAATTCGGGTCCGAAGAAGATAAGGTAATTGGCGAGCGCCGCCACGAGCGCTGCTCTATACGAGTTCGGATTAGTAAAAAATCCAAACAACAGGAATGCGCCAGCAATCCACGCCAGCCATTTGATTCTGACCGGTAGAATAAAAAGAATGTAGATTATTTCCTCCGGATAAAAGTGGGCGAAAGCGAGGAACAGCGACATAAGCAGCATCGAATTGGAAAAATTGCTGCCAAAGAAAAACGCGGCCGCCGTGGTGCCGATCATTCCGACCAGAAAATAAAGCGTAAGACGGAATGCGCCCCACGCCCGTTCGAGGCCTTCACCGACCCACCAAAGAAACCAGAGCGCAAACAAAACCCACCACGGACTGAGCGTTTGCGGAATGAAAATGTAAGTGATGAGCCGCCAGACTTCACCGTGACGAATGCGAACTGGATCGAGGGTGAGCGTCGAAGTGAAGCCCGGAAGCAACCACGCCAGTCCGAACACGAGCGCAGCGAAGCCGACAAGAATGCGCGGCAATCCCGGAATCGCGAGAAAACCGAAACGGCGTTCGAGTTTGTCGAGCCACCTCATCTCTCGTCGACGGTAGAGAAAGCGCAGTCCCTATTCAACTGCCGCAGCGTTTCTTTACCTCCGTTTGATTGGCGTTTACGCTGTGCGCGTGACCGAGGCCGCGCAAAAAAAGACGCCGCTTTACGACGAGCACGTAAAGCGCGGCGCGAAGATGGTACCGTTCGCCGGCTGGCTAATGCCGGTCCAATACACGAGCATCGTCGAAGAGCATCAGGCCGTGCGAAAGAATGTCGGGATGTTCGATATTTCGCACATGGGTCAATTGATTGTCGATGGAAGCGAGGCGCGCGGTTGGCTGAACACGATGTTGACCAACAACATCGACAAGCCGGAGGTCGGCCAGGGCCAATACACTTTTTTGCTGAACGAGCGCGGCGGCATCATCGATGACCTGATCGCATACAGAATCGGTGAGACGAAATTTTTGCTGGTCGTGAATGCGTCGTGCACCGACGAAGATTTCGGATGGCTTGACCCACATCGTTCGAACAACGTTCGCCTCGGGGATCGCAGCGCTCATTTTGGCGGTGTGGCGATCCAAGGTCCGCGCGTAACCGAGCTTTTCGTGAACCTGCCGCCACGGAATCATATTGTCGACGTCGAGATGGAAGGAATGTCCGTCTCCATCGCGCGAACCGGCTACACCGGCGAAGACGGCATCGAAGTCTTCTTTCCCGCGACTGATGCGGTGAAGTTTTGGAACATAGTGCTTGAAAAAGGAAAAGATCTTGGGATCAAACCATGCGGCCTCGGCGCGCGCGACACGCTTCGTTTGGAAATGTGTTATCCGCTGAACGGTTCCGATCTTTCGCCGGAACGAAACCCGATTGAGGCCGGGCTCGGCTTCTTTGTCGATCTAACAAAATCGAATTTCATCGGGCGCGATGTGTTATTGAAAACAAAAGAGAATGGACCGCGCGAAAAATTGGTGCCGTTCAAAATGAGAGATAAAGGTCGGCCGCCGCGCCCGCACTATTCGGTCTTCGCAAATGGCGAACGAATCGGTGAAGTAACCAGCGGGACGTTGTCGCCGAGCTTGAATTGGGGCGTCGGCATGGCTTACATCAATGCGCCGCACGCGAAAGTCGGCACCAAGATCGACATCGAGATTCGCGGACAAAAATTTCCGGCTACGATCGAGAAAAAACCGCTCTACAGAAAATCATGAATGTTCCCGACGATTTGCTTTACACCGAGAGTCACGAATGGATTAAGCGCGAAGGCGATAAGGTCCGCGTCGGTATTACCGATCACGCCCAATCTGAATTGACCGACGTGGTTTACGTCGAGCTGCCGAAAATGGATCGGCAAGCGAACGCGAAAGAAGCCATTGCGGTCGTGGAATCAGTCAAAGCGGCGAGCGACATCTACGCGCCGGTGAAAGGAACGGTTGTTGAAGTGAATAAGGCGCTGGAATCAGATTCGGGCTTGATTAACCGCGAGCCGTTCGGCCAGGGCTGGATCTTCGTCCTTAAGATCGATAACGCCGACGATCTCAAGAATCTGAAAGACGCCGCCGCTTACAAAAAGCAAATCGGCGGTTAATCAGTCTTTGCCGAAGAGGAGTTCGTCGACACCGCGGAGAACTTCTTCGACGCGGATAGGTGCGGCGAAAAAGCTGTAGCCGCTGAGGATTCCGCCGGAAACCATTTGGCTTTCCGGGCGAAGGTTGCTCAGCGAAAGAACCGGCGTGTCTTTGAGCGCGGCGTCGCTGGTGATTTCGCGCTCGATATTTCGGCGGTCCTGGCCAGCAGTATCGACAAGAATGAGATCGGGCTGAAACCAACGGGCGGCGTTTATCGCCAGTTTATCGTCGTGTTCTTCGCGGATGAGATATTTCCCGGCGCGTTCCAGGGCCCGCCGGATGAGGCGAGTGACGCCGGGTTCGTGATCGATTAAGAGGATTTTTTTTGGAAACTTCATAGCGGTGAATGGTTGATGTTTCCATTCCCGAGCATTGGACATGCCATCGCCGGGCGTCGCAGGCCGCAATCGTTCCTTTCATCTTAGCGACGCTGTGCTTAATTTTCGGTTCGTCGATGAGCAGTAAGGCCAAGACCGCAGCCCCAGAATTGAATTTCGAGAAAGCGATGGACCGGCTTGAGGCGATCGTCGAACAAATGGAAACCGGCAAATTGCCACTGGAGGACTTGATCGTGCGCTACGAAGAAGGGATGAACCTGGTGAAGGTTTGCCAGGAACGATTGACCAACGCCGAACAAAAGATCGAGATCATCGCCCGCAACAACGCTGGCAAACCGGTAGTTAAGAATTTTGAACCCGCTGCCGAAGCGTCGAATGATGATAAGGCGACCGAGAAAGAATTAAAAAATGACGAAGTCAGACTCTTCTGAGACAACGACAACTGCGCCGCAGCGCCTGCTCGACGGAATCCGTTCGCCGTCCGACATCAAAGCATTACGCGAACGGGACCTGCCGCAGCTCGCGCAAGAAGTGCGCGACGAATTGATCCGCGTCTTGTCGCAGACGGGCGGACATCTTGGCCCGAATCTCGGAGTGGTTGAGCTGACAATCGCGCTGCATCGCGTCTTCGACACACCGCGCGATCGGTTTGTGATGGACGTGAGCCACCAAGGTTACGTTCACAAATTGTTCACAGGGCGACTCGATCGCTTTTCAACCATGCGGCAATTCGGCGGGTTGAACGGTTTTCTTTTGCGTACCGAAAGTGAGCACGACTGCTACGGTGCGGGTCACGCCGGCACCGCGCTTTCGGCAGCGCTTGGGATGGCAGTGGGACGCGACCTCCGCGGCGGCGACGAAAACATCATCGCGATTGCCGGCGACGCCGCGTTCACCTGCGGAATCAGTTACGAGGCGCTCAACAATGTGAGAGCACAGACCAAGCGCTTCATCGTTGTGCTGAACGACAATGAATGGTCGATCGCGAAAAATGTCGGCGCGATTGCGAATTACTTTAACCGGATCGTGACGAGCGAGACCTACGCGCATCTGCACGATAAAGCGCGTGATTTCGTTGGATGGATTCTCGGCAAAACGGGCGTGCAATTCGCGCACAAGGTCGAGGAAAGCGTCAAAGGTTTAATTGTCCCGAGCGTGATTTTTGAGGAGTTGGGACTGCGCTACTACGGACCGATCGACGGACACGACATCCGGCTCCTAATCCGCACGTTTGAATTCTTGAAAACGCAGGACGAGCCGGTGCTGCTGCACATTTTGACCAAAAAAGGCAAAGGCTACGAACCGGCGATCAAACAGCCGGATAAATTTCATGGGCTCGGCAAATACAAGATCGACAGCGGCGAGACTGCACCGACACCGACGCCAACGTATTCGGAGATCATTGGCAAAACGCTGGCGAAATTTGCGGACAACAATCAAAAGGTGGTCGCGATCACCGCGGCGATGCCGAGTGGAACCGGCCTTTCGCATTTTGCGAAAGCGCATCCGACGCGCTATTTCGATGTCGGGATCGCGGAAGAACACGCGGCGCTTTTCGCGTGCGGCATTGCTACCCAGGGCTTGACGCCGTTTCTCACGATCTATTCCACATTTTTCCAACGCGCCTACGACATGGCCATTCACGACATGGCCATTCAGAGACTGAACGTCAGGCTTTGCATGGACCGCGCCGGTTTGAGCGGCGACGATGGACCAACCCACCACGGATTGTTCGACATCGGATATCTGCGGCACATCCCGAATTGGGTGCACATGCAGCCGAAGAACGAAGACGAGTTCGTCGACATGCTCTGGACGATGGCCAATTACAATTCGGGTCCGATTGCCGTTCGTTATCCGCGCGGTTCCGGCACCGGCGCGCAAATCAAACCGGAACCGAAGCTGCTCGAGATTGGCAAGGCGGAAGTGGTAAAGCACGGCCGCGACATCGCGATCTTCGGACTCGGCAACATGTTCGAAGTAGCGGAAGAAGCAGCCAAGAAGCTGGAAGAAAAGGGAATTTCAGTGGCGCTGATTAATCCGCGTTGGATCAAACCGATGGACACCGGGACGCTGGAGTTCTTCGCCCGCAGCGTGGAAGTCGTGGCCACGATCGAGGACCACGTACTGCACAACGGATTCGGTTGCGCGGTGATGGAGCATCTCCATTCACAGCAAATCAATACTCCTGTTGTACGAGTCGGTTGGCCGGATGAATTCATCGAGCACGGAGCGGTCCCGCTTCTGCGCAAAAAGCACGGCATCACCGCCGACGCGCTGGTCGAGAAGGTTCTGCCGTTGCTAAAGAAAAAGCCGACGGCGAAAACCAGCGTCGCGTAGTTGCAGAAGAGATCGACACGTTGATTGTCGATCTAACCCATGCCTGCAATTGAAGCGCGCGACTTAACCAAGATTTACCGCACGTACCGCAAAGAGAGCGGGCTCTGGGGCGCGATCAAGGGACTCGTTCGCCGGCGGTACGACGAAACTCGTGCGGCCGACGCCGTTTCATTTCAAATCGAGGAAGGCGAGTTCGTCGGATTTCTGGGACCGAACGGCGCAGGCAAAACGACCGTGCTGAAAATGCTTTCCGGCCTTCTTAATCCAACCGGCGGCGATGCACGCGTGCTCGGATTCGTTCCGTGGGAACGGCGCAACGAAATGAAGCGGCAATTCAGTCTGTTGATGGGGCAGAAGAACGCGCTCTGGTGGGACCTGCCCGCGCAGGAATCGCTCGAGCTCAACCGCGCGATTTACGGAATTGATCGCGATCGTTTCACAAAAGTTGTGGGCGGCCTGGCAGAACTGCTTGAAGTCACGGACAAAATGAACGTGATGGTGCGCGAGCTTTCATTAGGCGAGCGAATGAAGATGGAACTGATCTCGGCGCTCATCCACGAACCGCGCGTGTTGTTTTTAGACGAACCGACCATCGGACTGGATGTCGTTAGTCAAAAGCGCGTCCGCGAATTTCTGCGCATCTACAACGAAGAGCATCGCATCGTGACGTTGCTCACGAGCCATTACATGCAGGATATCGAGGAACTTTGTCATCGCGTGCTGGTCATCGATCACGGTAAAATTTTCTTTGACGGTCCCCTCGACGAAATCATCGACCGTTTCTCCGGCCACAAAATTCTCAGCCTGACTTTCGACAAACAGGTCACACGGGATTTTTCCCGGTTCGGCGAAGTGATTGAGCAAACGCCGGTGTCGGTCCAGCTAAAAGTGCCCCGCGCGAAAGTTACTGAGACCTGTCGCGAACTTCTCCAGGCATGCGATGTCAGCGACATCAACGTGCAGGAAGTGCCGGTCGAAGAAGTCATTCGCCAACTTTTTGGTGAGCGACGTATCCAGCATTTGGCAGCGGCCGTACCCTCGGACACAGCGAGCGTGCGATAAGAATCAGGTCCGAATCAGAGCGCGTTTGAGCTCGTGCGTATAAGCCGGATTCAACTCAAAAGCGGTGACCGGCATCTCGGCGAGTTGTACTTGTTCGGCGTAAGGAATGCTTTCGACAAAGCCCGCTGCCATCAGGCTATTGAGCGTATCGGTAACATCTTCCGATTCCATCCGCACGTAATCCTGAATCTCGGCGCCGAGCATCGATTCGGCGAACCCGATGGCACGCACAACTGAGGCTTCCCGGCCGGTAAGTTTAACCTGGCGCATAACCCCAAAAAAAATAGCAGCTTCCATACCGGTATTTCCGTGCACGATCGAGCTTCATGCATTCTCAATATCGAGACTTGGAAGGACACTTTTCTCCATCCCATCAGCGAAACTGGGGTAGCGCGGGGTCCAGTCGAGCGCCCGCAACTTCGCATTACTGACACGCTTGTTGCTCTGGCCGCGTTTTCGCTTCGATGTCGATCTTCCAGTAGGCGGGAGCGGCCGGTTTAGCTTGGCCGCCAGCCACCGATAAAACTCGCTTAGCAGGACCGGTTGGTCATCGACAAGATTGAAGATCTCGCCCGCCGATCCCTCTCGCTCTAATAAAAGACGAATCGCGTCAGCCGCATCCTCGCGATGAATCTGATTTACAAAACGATCCTTTGGGGGATCGAGAACGGCGTCGCCACTTAGAAATTTTCTCAACAATGCCGAACGACCCGGGCCGTAGATTCCGCCCAGCCGTACGGCAATGCCACCATTGGCGAGAATTAGTCTTTCCGTCTCGCGTAAAATTTTGCCGCGATCGTGTGCAGCTTCAGCAGGGCTCTCTTCGGTCACCCACTCCCCATTTGCCTGCGCGTAAACGCTCGTGCTGCTGGTGAACAGAGTTCGCGAACCCGCGAATCGCTCGAGGAGCGTGCGCGCGCCGTCCAAATAGACACGCCGATAAAGGCCGACATCACCGCCGCGTGTGCTTGCGCAATGAATCACGGCGTTGAAATTTCCCGTCTGGGCGCAAACTTGATCTTCTTTGGAAATATCGACGGGATGAACCGGATAAGGTTCCGTTGAAAGCTGCTGCGCCGATTCTGCCGACTTTGTCCAGCCCTCGACTTCCCAGCCTCCCGCGACAAACAGGTCGGCGACTGCCTGGCCGAGATAACCGCATCCGGCGATGAGCACGCGCGGCATGATGTCGATCTTATGCTGCGATGGCAGCGATCTCGATTTCGTCGAACATCTTCCGCTGCAACGCGCGCACCTGGTTTAACCGAATCAACTCCAGCAAGGCCAAAAACGTGACCACGATCTCAAGGCGCGAGACGATTTGGCCAAACAGTTCTGAAAAACGCACCGGCGTCCCGCCGCCAACTCGTTCCAAAATTTTCTCAATTTTATCGGACACACTGAACCGCTCGCCAAAGATTTCCTGCAAGTCCTCCCGCGCATCCACCCGTTTGATTACTTCCTGAAACGCGTGGATCAGCTGGAAAATTCCTACTTCATGCAAAGGCAGCGGCGCGTCCGCGATCACGACAATGCCGCCATCGCGGGTGAAGATCCGTTCTTGATCGAGCGCGCGATCGTGCAATTGCGCAGCTGCTTCCTTAAACTTTTTATATTCGATCAATTGACGAATCAGGTCCCAGCGCGGGTCGTCCTCTTCGGCATCTTCCTCCGGCGGCTGTTGATCGAGTGGGAGCAGGCTGCGGCTTTTGAGATAAATGAGATTCGCGGCCATCACGACGAACTCACCCGCGATGTCGATCTTCAGCTCCTTGAAAGCCTGGAGGTACTCGAGGTATTGGCGCGTGATCCGTTCGATCGAGATGTCGTAAATGTCGATCTCGTCGCGCTTGATCAAGTAAAGCAAGAGATCAAGCGGGCCTTCAAAAACCTCGAGCTTAACCTTGTAGTCAGTCTCCATGCCTCAACGAATTGTAAATGGCGCGCGCTCGAAGTAAATCGCGCGAGATAGGTGCGATGTCGATCTTGCGCCGCGAAAAATTACGGCCCGACTTCGTGCCGATGCACCCAAACGCTGTTCACAACGCCGAGGGCGAACATGATCATGAGCGCGAACGAGCCGCTGTAACTGATTAGCGGCAATGGCACACCAGTGATCGGCAAAATCGAGATGGTCATGCCAACGTTTTGAAAAATGTGCGTGAAAATAAGCGCCGTGATTCCAATCACCAAGAGCAAACCAAATTGGTCGCCCGCAAAAAAGGCGACGAAAAGACAAGTCAGGAGTAACACGGCAAATGCGCAGATGAGAAACACTCCACCGACAAAGCCCCATTGCTCGCCGATCGCCGAAAAGATGTAGTCGTTGTGCACGGCCGTCGCGGGCAAAAACCCGAGTTCGATCTGGGTATTCGCCGCTTTAAAACCTTTGCCCGACCAACCCCCAGATCCGATGGCGATGAGAGACTGGTTGATCGCCCACGAGGAGCCTTGTTTATCGATGTCCGGATGGGCAAAGGCGGTGAGTCGCGCCTGCTGATACGGTTTGAGCACGAGATTCGCCGTGATTGGAATCATGGCGAACAGAATCAGCAGAATGCAAATCAAGTAGCGTAATGGCATTCCGCCGACGAAGAGCAACGCCAATAACACCGGCACCCAGATGATCACTTCGCCCAAGTCCGGCTGCATCAAAATCAAAAGGCACGGCGCACCAGCTATCGCTCCGCAAACAAGTAGGCGCAGCATCGGATGCATCTGCTTGAACTGACTGAGGAACAAGGCGAGCACCATGATTCCGGCAACGACTGCGAGTTGGGCCGGCTGAAAATTAATCGGACCAAGATGGAGCCAGCTGCGAGCGCCGTAAACTTTTTGGCCCATGAACTTGGTCAGGACCAAAAAAAAGATACCGGCCAGGTACATCGGCAATGCCCCCCAACGAATCCAGTGGTAATTAACCAGGCTCGCGAGCATGAAGGCGAAAAAACCCACCACGACCCAGTTGGCCTGCTTCCGCCAAAAATCTGCTGCCACTGGGTCTTCGCGCATGTAGGTCGCGCTATAGATGGCCACTACGCCGAAGACCGCGAGCGCGAGCATGACAATGAGTAAGAGCCAATTTAGCCCGAGCAGCTTTCGAAGAAATGGTGTCATGTCGATCTTATCCGGCGCGAGCGTGGGCCAATCGCGACGAATATTTTCGAGTATACGCAGACCGAGGAATTCGCAACCGCGTTTCGGCGGCGCCTGCCGGAAAAATGTTCCCGGCTCAGCGTAATTTCGTGGCCGAGCTTATCTCTCGTAGCTGCTAGAACCCTATTCGTAAACCACTGAAACTAATAGAGTTAACGAGAAAATTTGAAAAAAGAGGCCCTTTTCTTGTCGACCTGTCTAAACCCACTTAGACTTACATCCTTTCCACCCGGGGTTCCGATTATGGCGAAGAAAACAAAACGCAAAATCGCGTATCGCACGCTGCCAATGCAGCGACATTTAAACCTTCGTCAGGAAGGCGAGCACTTCGATCTCGGTGCGATCTTTGATCAACTGAACAAGCGCTATTTTCGCGGCCGGCTTCGCAATTACCAAGTGGAATGGGGTCGTCGCCGGAAACATCGGCCGAAAGATCATTTCGTTTTTGGGACAATCCAGGAAGAAGACCGCGTGATTCGAATTCACCCGCTGCTCGATCAGGCATTCGTGCCGCGCTGGTTTTTAAAATACGTCCTCTATCACGAAATGCTGCATTCGGTCGTACCCGACAAACTTTTGCGAAGTGGCAGGCGGCGCGTGCATACCGACGAATTCAATCGTCGGGAGCGCGAGTTTCGCAGCTATCATCGCGCCCGACGTTGGGAAGAGCAAAATCTCGCGCGCTTCTTGCGTTAACTCCGACCGCTTTCGGAGTTGAAGAGCTCTCAACGTTTCTCGGCCGCCGGCGCCGGCGAAGCGCTTTCAGACGGCGAGGGAATCGTTGCTACGTTCTTCTTGATGAGATACCAGAGGGTTGTCGCGAGTAAGAGGGAGATCAACTTCGCCCGCCAGTTCTTCAGGAGCAGTCTCTTCATAACGTTCGTGCAATAAAATCTCGCCGATTCGCTGGCGAAATGTTTCCGGGGTGAAATTGCGCTCAATTCGCCGCCGATGGCAAATAGAAATCCCGCCGGTCTCTTCCGAGATAACGATCGCGACAGCATCCGATTCTTCCGTGATCCCAAGCGCCGCGCGATGGCGTAAGCCGAGACTGCGGTCCAATGTCTCGCGCTGGCTGACCGGGAAAATGCACGCCGCCGCGGCAATCCGGCCGTTGCGAATAATCACTCCGCCGTCGTGCAACGCGGCTTTCGGATGGAAAATGCTCAAGACCAGCTCGACCGAGAAATCGGAATCGAGCGTCACTCCGGTTTCTTCGTAAACGCGGATGGAAGTGTCGCGTTCGATAGCGAGCAGCGCGCCGAATTGTTTATTCGCCAGTTGGGTGACCGCTTCGGCGAGGTCATGCACCGTCTCGCGCTTCTCACTGGTGAGCGAAAAGATTGGATGGCCACCGAGCTCGGCCAGACCGCGTCGAAGTTCAGGTTGAAAAATCACCACCAGGGCGATCGCGAGGAAGACCGAGAAACTGCGGAGGAGCCAGCCGATAACGACCAGGTTCAGCAACGTCGAGATGAGGGTGAGAGTCAGAAAAACGATCGCCAGCCCGGTCAGCACTTTGGCGCCGCGGGTGCCGCGAAAATAAACATAACCATAGTAAATTCCGACGCTGAGCAAAATGATCTCGATGATGCTGCGCCAGCTTTTGAACCAGAGCTGGAGAAATTCCTGCGTCATGGCAGCAGCGCCTCCGCCGCCCGCAACGCGGCCACGTTTTCTTTGACGTCATGCACCCTCAACACATCAGCGCCCCGCACGCGCAAAATCGCCGTCAGCGCGATTGTTGGCGCCAGGCGATCGCTCATTTCTGAAGAGCCAATCAATTTTCCCAGAAAAGATTTGCGGGAAACGCCGACCACGAGAGGTCGATTGTGCACCCGCAGTCGCTCGAGATTTTTGAGCAACGCGAAGTTGTGCTCAAGCGTTTTACCGAAACCAATTCCGGGATCAAACGCGATGGCCATGGGATCAACGCCGCACTCTAGGGCGCGGGCATATTGTTGTCTAAAAAAATCAGACACTTCCGCGACGACATCTTCGTAGTGTGGATTTTTCTGCATTGTTCGCGGTTCGCCTTGCATGTGTATGAGCACAATCGCGGCCTTTCGCTTCGCCGCGAGCGACAACATCTTCTCGTCTCCCCGCCCCGCCGTCACGTCGTTGATGATCGATGCGCCCGCGTCCAGCGCCGCGCTGGCCACTTCAGACTTGGACGTGTCGATCGAAATGAAGATGCCAGCCGCGCCAGAGCGCTGCGAAAACGGGCCTGCCACGCCGTAGCATTGCGAAGGCGGGTCGATCTTGGCGCGCAACTCCTCGATCACTGGAAGCACGCGTCGCAATTCTTCTTTCACCGAAACTGGCTCGGCGCCGGGACGGGTCGATTCTCCGCCTACGTCGATGATGTCCGCGCCTTCGGATGCAATCCGAATCCCACGGGCAACGGCCGCGTCGATTCCAAAAAATTCGCCGCCATCAGAAAATGAATCGGGCGTGACATTGAGTACCCCCATAGTTATTCCCTGTTTGGAAAGATCGACAACCTTGTCGCATATTTTCCAAATTCGCTCACCCATCAAGAATCAGACTAACACGCCCGGATGGTTATTCGAACCGAGTCGATCGCCCTCACCTCAATTCTCTCAGCGCTCCACCCAGTCGCCATCCCCGGGGAAGATGCGAAGCGACAGGTAAGGGTTTAAGACCCGCTCACTTCTTCGAGTAACGTCCCATTAATTCGCCCTGAGCGATCACATGCCCGCGTATGGCCGCATCCACCTCACGGCGTTTTGCGCCTGATTTCAGATCGAGCATCCGGTCGAGCGCGAATATTTTGAAATAGTAGCGGTGTGTGCCGGAAGGCGGCTGCGGCCCACCGTAGCCAAGATTTGGATAATCGTTTGTCCCCTGGATCGCACCTTTCGGCGCGCTGTTCTCTGCAACCTCAGTTGTCTTTGGATCGATGTTCCAAACCAGCCAGTGCGTGAAAAGTCCAACCGGCGCGTCCGGATCGTCCACGATCAGCGCCAGACTCTTTGCCTCAGCCGGCGCGCCTTCAATTCGCAATTCAGGACTAACGTTCTGCCCGTTCTTACTGAACTTCTCCGCAATCGTTCCGCCTTCCTGAAATGCTGGGCTACTGATTTTCATTTTTCCTCCTCCTGCCGCAAACGCGATCAGCGCGCCTGCCGCGATCATGCATCCGACAATAATAATTGCTTTCATGTTTCAAACTCGGTCGTTAAATCGATCCGCCAAAGGACGGATTCGCCGCGGCGAATAATCTCCAATATGCTTTCGCCAACATGACCAAAAACGGTCGCACAATTCGAGAAAAAGTTCTGGCCTTGCTGCGCGCGCCTGATTACCGGCCGCGCGATAGAAACGAGATCGCGCAAGCGCTCGGACTAAAGGGCCACGAACGAGTGACCGTGCGGAAAACGCTGCGCGAGTTGGAGCACGCGGGCGAGATCGTCCGGATTCGAAAAAACCGTTACGTCCTTCCCGCTGAAGCCGATCTTGTTACCGGGAAGTTGTCGATCCATCAGGCGGGCTACGGTTTTCTCGTTCCCGAAAAAGCGGGTGAGCCGGACATTTTCATAGCGGCAGAAAATACCGGGACTGCGATGAACGGCGATCGCGTCGTCGCGCGGATCAGTCGAGATGTGCCGACTCGACGCGCCAAAGTCCGAGCCGAACAGGCATTTAAACATCGAAGCGAAGGGCGTGTGATCCGCATTCTCGAGCGTGCGCGCGACACCATCGTCGGAACGCTGCAGCATTCGCGTAATTTTTATTACGTCGTGCCGGACGATCCGCGGCTCGTCCACAATGTTTACGTTCAAGTGCCGCCGCGGGCGAAGTTGCCGAAAGCACCGACTCGCGGCGACAAAGTGGTCGTTCGCTTGGAGGCGTGGGAATCGCGCCACGTCAACCCGGAAGGCGAGATCATCGAAGTGCTTGGAGCCGCAACTGCGCCCGGCATCGACATGTTGTCGATCATTCGAAAATTCGATCTGCCGACTGAGTTTCCCAAAAGCGTCGTCGATGAAGCGAATCGGATTCCGAAATCAGTCGAGCAACGCATGGTCGAAGACCGCAAAGATTTGCGCGACAAATTCATCGTCACCATCGATCCGGACGACGCGCGCGATTTTGACGATGCCATCGACGTCGAAAAGATCGACAACGAAGGTTGGCGGCTCGGCGTTCACATCGCCGACGTATCGGCTTACGTAACTCCGGACAGCGCGCTGGACCGCGAAGCGCGCCGAAGGGGCAACAGCGTTTATTTGCCCGATCGCGTCATCCCGATGTTGCCGGAGCGATTGAGCAACGGTGTTTGCAGTTTGAATCCGGGCGTCGATCGCCTCACCCATTCCGTTTTCGTTGAATTCGATAAGAGTGGACGCGCAAAAAACGCGCGCTTTGCCAGGAGCGTGATCCGCAGCGCGCGGCGGCTAACTTACAAAGAAGCCTACGCAATTCTGCAAACAAAACCCAACGGCGAGCTCAGCCGGCGACTTCACGTCGCGTGGGAGCTTGCTTCGCTGCTGCGCCGCAAACGTTTCGAGCACGGGTCGCTCGATCTCGATTTTCCCGAGGTGAAGGTATATGTCGATCCAGCAGGCAAGCCGATAAGACTCGAGCGCGTTGAGAACGATGAATCGCATCAATTGATCGAGGAATTCATGCTCGCGGCCAATGACGCAGTTGCGCGCGAGCTTCGACACAGATCCATCGCCACCATTTATCGTGTCCATGAAGATCCCGACCCGGAGAAGCTCGCCGAGTATCGTGAATTCGTCCTCAGCTTTAACCACAAGGTCGGCGACCTGTCGCACCGGAAAGAAGTGCAACGGTTCCTGGCTTCGATTTGCGGCAAGCCGGAAGAACAGGCGCTCAAAATCGGTTTGCTAAAAAGTTTGAAGCGGGCGCGTTACGCCGCGCAGCCGCTCGGACATTATGGCCTGGCCAAAGCAAACTATCTGCACTTCACCAGCCCGATCCGGCGCTACGCCGACCTCGTAGTGCATCGCACCCTGGCCGAGCACGCTTCGCCGCGACGATCGAAGATCGACATCGGACAAATCGAATCCCTGGCGAACCACATTTCGGATACCGAACGAAACGCGGCCGAGGCCGAGATTGAATCGGTTCGACTAAAGAAGCTCCAGTTTTTCGAGCAGCAGCTCGAGGAGCGCAATCCGCAAGTTTTCCGCGCCGCGATCATGGGCGTTCGTAATTATGGCCTGGTCGTCGAACTGCCGGACGCGCTTGTTACCGGCGTGGTGCACGTTTCGACGCTGGGCGATGATTTCTATATCTTCGATGCCGCGCAACGGCGTTTGATCGGCCGGCGCACCCGGCGCCGATTTTCAGTCGGCGACGAGATTCGCGTTTTCGTTGCGCGAGTCGACACCTTTAAACGTCAAATCGACTTCGCCATCGCTGATCCGGAAGCGAAAAAGAGCGCGCGACGACGTTAATCGCTACCGAAGCAGTTCTCGGTAAAGCCGTTGCAGACGCCCTTTTTCCTCAAAAAAACTGCTTCCCTTTTCGACCCCGACCGGCCTAAACTCCGCGGTTTTTTGCAGACATGGATAATCTCATTGAGGCGAGGGACCTGCAGATCGAGCGCAAGCATTTCCACGTGGAATTCCGCGAGAACGATCGCGGGAAATTCCTGCGCATCACAGAGGAAGCGCACGGTCGTCGTAACACGATCATCGTCCCGAGCACGGGCGTGGATGAGTTTACGTCGGCGATCGATGAGGTAATCGAGCACGCCGAGCGCGCGCCTGCGTAAAAAAAGAGCGCACCGGCGGCTTGCCGAGGTCTCCGCGCCGCTGCGTTGACACCTCAATCTGCGGAATTAGTGTGGCCGGTTTCCCGAATCGGGAAGATTTCATGGCCAAAAAACGTAAACCGATGAGCCGAGCTTCACGACGGACTACTAAAACGGCGCGAAGATCGACATTCACGAAACGAACTACGGCAAAAAAATCGAAGGCGCCGCGTTGCGTTTATTACTTTGGCGATGGCCACGCCGATGGGACGGGCAAGATGAAGCCGCTGCTCGGCGGCAAAGGCGCAAACCTGGCCGAGATGACGCGGATCGGTTTGCCAGTGCCACCGGGATTCACCATCACGACTGAAGTCTGCAGTTATTTCTACGCGCACAACCGCAGTTATCCGCCGCAACTCAAAGCCGAAGTGGAAGCCGCTTTGGCCAAAGTCGAAGAATCTGTCGACAAAAAACTTGGCGACAAGGAGCGGCCGCTGCTCGTTTCCGTTCGTTCGGGCGCGCGCGACTCCATGCCCGGAATGATGGACACGATCCTCAATCTCGGAATGAACGACGAAGTCGTGGAAATCGTCGTGAAGAAAACCGGGAACGCGCGCTTCGCCTGGGATTCGTATCGCCGGTTTCTGCAAATGTACGGCGACGTCGTCATGGGCGTGCAAAAACGCCCGGGCGAAGATCACGAGCCGTTCGAAAGCGTGATCGAACATTTGAAAGACCAGCGTTACGGCAAACACGATTTTCCCGATGTCCGCCTGACCGTGGCCGATCTGAAAGCGTTGGTGGAGCGTTTCAAAATGCTAATCAAGGAGCGAACGGGCAAATCATTCCCGCAAGATCCGAAGGAGCAAATGTGGGGATCGATCAGCGCGGTGTTCGGTTCCTGGATGAACGACCGCGCGATTGTTTATCGGAGAAAATACGGGATTCCGCACGATTGGGGCACGGCCGTCAACGTGCAGACAATGGTGTTCGGCAACATGGGCGAGACGAGCGCGACCGGCGTCGCGTTCACGCGCGACCCGGCCAGCGGGGAAAAAGTTTTCTACGGCGAATACCTGATCAACGCCCAAGGCGAAGACGTCGTCGCCGGCGTGCGGACACCGCATCCGATCGCGCATTTGGCGAAGGAAATGCCAGCTGCGCACAAGGCGCTGATGAAAGTCCGCAAAATTCTCGAGCAGCATTTCAAAGACATGCAGGACCTCGAGTTCACCGTCGAAGAAAACCGGCTCTACATTTTGCAAACGCGCAACGGAAAACGCACCGGTCACGCCGCTGTCCGCATCGCCGTTGACATGGTTGGCGAAAAGTTAATTTCTAAAAAAGACGCAGTCCGCCGCATCCCCGCTGATTCCCTCGCCCATCTCCTGGCGCCGATCTTTGATCGAGAATCGGCGAGCCAGGCCAAGAAAATCGGAAGCGGACTTGCGGCCGGACCGGGCGCAGCCTCGGGACACGTGGTCTTTAGCGCGGAAGAAGCGGTGGCGCGATCATCAAAGGGCCAGAAGGTCGTGCTCGCGCGCATCGAAACTTCTCCGGAAGATTTGCGCGGAATGATCGCGGCGGAGGGAATTCTCACGTCGCGCGGCGGCGTTTCGTCGCACGCTGCGCTGGTCGCGCGACAAATGGGCAAGGTTTGCGTCTGCGGCGCGAGCGGGATCCAGATCGATTACCAAAAGCGCACGCTCAGCGCCAACGGCACCACGCTCGCCCAAGGCGACTACATTTCGATCGACGGAACAGCCGGTGAAGTTTTCGCCGGAGAAGTCACCACCGCGCCGTCCGAGATTATTCAAGTCCTGGTCGATCGATCGTTGGATGCAAAGAAGAGTCTTACTTATCGCGAGTACGCAAAGCTGATGAGTTGGGCGGATGAATTTCGGAAACTCGGCATTCGGACGAATGCCGATACGCCGGAACAAGTTGCTAACGCAGTTGCGTTCGGCGCAGAAGGAATCGGACTTTGCCGGACGGAGCACATGTTTTTCGAAGGTAACCGCATCGACGCAATGCGGGAAATGATTCTCGCCGGCACCAAAAAAGAACGAGAGCAGGCGCTGAAGAAATTGCTTCCTTATCAACGTGAAGATTTTGTTGGGATTTTTACCGCACTGAAAGGACTGCCGGCGACAATTCGGTTTCTCGACCCGCCGTTGCACGAGTTTTTGCCGAATGATCACGCGCAGCAAAATGAACTGGCGAATAAACTCGGTGTCCCGGTCGAGCAAATTTCACGGCGGGTGCACGAGCTGCACGAGTTCAACCCGATGCTCGGACATCGCGGCTGCCGGCTCGGAATCACGTTTCCTGAGATTTCACAGATGCAGGCGCGCGCCATTTTTGAGGCGGCCGCCGAAGTGCAAGCGAGCGGAATCAAAGTGCGACCGGAAATCATGATCCCGCTGGTCGGATTTCCGCGAGAACTCAAGCTTCAGATCGACATCGTTCGGCGTGTGGCCGATGAAGTCGCAAAGAAAAAGAAAACGAAGTTCGATTATCTCGTCGGGACGATGATCGAAATTCCGCGCGCGGCATTGCTGGCAGATGAAATTGCGCGCGACGCCCAGTTCTTTAGCTTCGGCACGAACGATCTCACCCAGACAACGCTCGGGATGAGTCGCGACGATTCCGGCAGCTTTCTCCCGGCGTACGCCGAGCTCGACATTGTCGACACAAACCCATTCGCATCGATCGACCAAAAAGGCGTCGGGCGTTTAATGGAAATGACGCGCGACCTCGGGCGCAAAACGCGACCCGACATCAAACTCGGAATTTGCGGCGAGCACGGCGGCGAACCCAACAGTGTGAAATTCTGTCATCGCCTCGGTTTGGATTACGTTAGCTGCAGCCCCTTCCGAATCCCAATCGCCCGCCTCGCCGCCGCCCAAGCCGCTATCGCAGAGTAGATGTCGATCTTGTCCTCCGCCTTTCGGCAACGAAAATCTATTTTGCGGCGCCTTGCGCCTGGTGAAATGCCTGCCAGGCGTTCCAGGCGCGTTCCCAGTTTTGTTTTTCAGCCCAGCATTGGGCTTCAAGGTAACGAAAGTACGCTGGTGTGTTTCCGCGCTCGCTGAAATGCCGCGCGGTATTTAGCGCGTCGTCGATTCGGCCGCTTTGCATTTGCGCGCGGTAAAGTTCGTAGCCGATCGCGTAATTGTCGGGCGCAGCGCGAAACCGACTTTCTAATTGTTGAACAGAAGCGCTGGGAGTGATGCGCGGCAGAGCGACAAGATCGCCGTAACGCTGGGTCAGTTGGTAGGCGGCGCGAAAATCATTTTTGCTGGCGTCGTACTTGGCGACGCCGAGCCAGGCATAAGGAAGCCAATCCGGATGCTGCGCTGTGGCGCGCGAAAGTTCTGCAGGATCGCCACGCTCCGACCAAAACGCGAAGAGGGCGAGTCTTTCCGTTTCGGTGAACGAACGGAGATCGGGATCGTTTTCCAAAACTTTGCTTAACGCCCGATTGAACTCCGAGCCGGAAATTCGCGCGAGATAGGGCAAGGCCAGGTCGTGACGGCTGACACCGAGCTCGGCGAGGATACGACTGACCGCGAGACTGCGCAGCGAGGCTTTGCTGAGCATACTCGAAAAGACTCCGGCGCGGTCCGGTCCTGCGCGGCGCAACGCTTCCCGCCACGCGGTCGCGGCCAGAACGGGTTGGGATGAGAGCCAGACGTTGCCTTCCGCAAGCGGAAGTTCGTAGGAGATTTGTTCGAGAAAGCGCGCGCGCCTGAAATCGGCGAGTGCGTTGTCGGTTTGCTGCAACTGGACTTCGGCGATGGCGCGCGAGAAATAAAGTTCCCAGTCGAGTGGCGCCCATTTCAGTCCAGCGGTGGTGACCGCGACAGTTTCAGTGAAATCCCGTTCGCGATTGTCGATGGTGGCGAGTTGCTTCGCGTTGGTGACGCCGACGGAGCCAGGAAGTAATTTCTGTCCTCGTGCAGCCACGACCCACGAACTGCCCACGACGAGCAAGATTAATCCGATCAAACGAAATAAGATCGACACCGATCGGCTTGGTTTGAATGAGTGCGGGCAATGAAGCGAGAGTCCGAGCAAAAACATGGCGGCAAATGATGTTCCAACGCGATGACCGGAAACATCGACAAGTCCGTGCAGAGCGAAAAGGACGGCAGCAATGAGCGTGGCGAGCCGATAACGCTGATTGGTGCCTTCGCGCAGTGGATAAACTTTTCGAATGAGCAGAACAAATCCGACGACGACAAGAACGACGGCGACCCAACCAAGCTCGGTCCAAAGCCAGAGCCAATCGCTTTCCGGATGAATCGCGCGTCGGTCGCTGTAGGATGCGGCGCGAAAAATAGCAAAGACGTCTTCAAAATTGCCAAGACCGATTCCGCACCAGGGCGAATCGCGAATCAGTCGAAAGACATCGGAAAAAATTCGCCATCGGAAATCGTTCGAGATGTCAGCGCTGCCGAGATTGCGAAGGTGAAATCGCTCAAGCGTTTGCCCGCCGAAGAGAAGCAGAGCAGTAAGTAGAAGCAGCAAAAATGAAACGACGAGCGCAATTCGCGATGGAGAACGTTGGCGAAGCGAGAAAACGCCAAGCCAAAGCGCGCTGCCAGCAACGAGAATGCCGATTCCAGCGCGTGAAAAATTCAGAATGATCGCGGCAATTATTAGGGCGAGCGCGGCGCCCCAAACAAGCCAACGTTTTCGTCCTTTGCGAAGATCGTCCTGGCCGCAGGCCAAAATTATGATCGCGGTCAGGCCAAAAAGATTTCCGGTTTGGTTGCGATTCGGGAACGGTCCGAAATTGCGTTCGTTGTGCCAAAACGGGGGACTGGTGTGCCGGAGCCAGAACAGGATACAGATCGCGGCGAGAATGACGATGCCGGCAGTGAACAAACGAAGTTGGAGTCGCGCTTCGCGCAGTTCGAGTTGTTGAGCACAGACGAGATAGAGCCAGCTCAAGCCGGCGACGAAACTGAACAAACAAGTCAGCGTGATCCATGGCTGCGGAGTCAACGTCGTTGGAAGCGAAATGCCAAAGTCGTTGACGTACGAAGCACGCCACGCCGGTTGAAAAAACCAACTCGCCGGTAAAAAGGCGACC
>Ga0070697_100001032_pt1 | contig 21045 bp, 17 predicted proteins | sample KBSK1501metaG_FD_65475 | JGI IMG/M metagenome (GOLD analysis project Ga0070697, IMG submission 65475) | Corn, switchgrass and miscanthus rhizosphere microbial communities from Kellogg Biological Station, Michigan, USA - KBS K1-50-1 metaG | ecosystem: Host-associated > Plants > Roots >... | reverse complement strand
TGGAGAAGCTCATCGTTAACCCGCACCACATCGAGTTCCAAATTTTGGCCGATAGTCACGGCCGCATCGTTCATCTTGGCGAGCGCGACTGTTCGATTCAACGGCGCAATCAAAAGGTCATTGAAGAATGTCCTTCACCACTCATGAGGCCGGGCCTGCGAAAAAAAATGGGCAACGCCGCGATCAAGTTGGCCAAATCTGTCGGTTACGAAAACGCTGGCACAATCGAATTTTTAGTCGATGACGATCACCATTTTTATTTCATGGAAATGAACACGCGCATCCAGGTGGAACACACCATTACGGAGGAAGCCTATGGTTGCGATTTGGTGAAGGAACAAATCCGTATCGCGGCCGGTGAGCGGCTTTCGCCACACGTGGTCCACGCTCAGCTCAAGGCGCATGCGATTCAGTGCCGGATCAATGCCGAAGATCCAACGAAAGATTTTCAGCCTTCGCCTGGGCGCATCGCATTTTATTACGCGCCCGGCGGACGCGGCGTGCGGGTCGATTCTCATGCCTACACCGGATACGTGGTGCCACCCTACTACGACTCGATGATCGCAAAGCTCATTACGGTGGGGGCCACCCGCGCCTCCGCCATCGCGCGAATGCGACGGGCGCTCGGCGAATATTATATCACTGGGATCCAGACGACGGTTCCATTTCATAGCGCCATTATGCGGCACGCTGAATTCCGCGAAGGCAAGTACGACACCGGTTTTGTCGAACGCGTGATGTCTTCGGGGAATGTTGAGCTGCGATCGACACCCAGCCGCCTCCACGAGTAAAAACGTTGCGCCATCTAAGCGATTGTCGGCTCTACGGTATCGTAGACCTAGGTTACGTTGATATCTTAGATGTTCCGCGTGTGGCCAAATCAATGATGGAGGGAGGTATCGATCTTATGCAATTGCGCGGAAAACAGCAACCGCTCGCGCGACTGATCGAGCTCGCTGGAGAGCTTCACGAAATTACATCCCGGTCTTCCATTCCGCTGATCGTGAACGATTACGTTGAGGTTGCAGCGAAAGTTCCAGTAGAAGGCGTGCACGTGGGGCAAGACGACGATTCAGTCGCAGCTGCGCGAGTCAAAGCTGGTCGGCCCATTATCGTAGGAAAATCAACTCACGCTTTCGAACAAGCGGTCGCGGCGCAGCGCGAAGGTGCCGACTACATTGGTTTTGGCCCAATCTTTGCCACCCCAACCAAGCCGGATTATCAGCCAATTGGCTTGAAAGATGTTGGGCAGCTGCATGCCAATATAACCGTGCCCATCTTTTGCATCGGCGGAATCAAGATTGACAATCTCGCCGAAGTCATTGCTGCAGGCGCACGGCGGGTTGCCATTGTTTCCGGGTTACTCAAAGCTGCCGACATCGCCGAATACGCGCGTGCCTGTAAAAGGCTTCTGAGCTCCAGCCTTCGCCAAGGCTACGGCTTGGCAAGCTGACATCTGTGTTTTTCAATCTCATACGATTTAACCATTCAACGGTTTAACGCTTTAACCTTTTCCCTATGTCTGTTTTAATTGTTGGTTCCATCGCACTCGACACGGTCAAGACTCCGGTCGAAGAACATAGCGATTTGTTAGGCGGCTCGGCATCGTACGCTGCGCTCGCCGCCAGTTTTTTTTCGCCGGTCAAGCTGGTTGGCGTGGTGGGAAGCGATTTTCCTGAATCTGAGTTTGCTTTTTGGAATGCGCGCAAGATCGACAGCGGAGGAGTGCAGCGTGCGAACGGGAAAACGTTTCGCTGGTCGGGCGAATATTCATGGGACTTGAACACACGCCAGACACGGTCGATTGCGCTCAATGTCTTCGAGCGTTTCAAGCCGGAGTTGCCGGAATCATATCGCAAAACCGATTTTGTTTTGCTGGCCAACATCGCGCCATCATTACAGGCGCACGTCCTCGATCAAATGGACCGGCCGCGGTTTGTTGCCGCTGATACGATGGATCTGTGGATCGAAACGGCCCGAAAAGATCTCGATACGCTTCTTCCGCGGGTTGATCTTTTGATTCTCAACGACAGCGAAGCGCGGGAGATAACCAAGGAGACAAGTCTGATCAAGGCCGGCCGCCAGATTCGCCGAATGGGCCCGCGGCATGTCGCCATCAAAAAGGGCGAGCACGGCGCATTGTTATTTGGAGAGGATGAATTTTTCAGCTGCGGCGCGTATCCACTGGAAGACATTCACGATCCGACCGGGGCGGGGGACACATTTGCGGGTGGGATCGCCGGTTATCTCGCAGCGACGGTGGGCACGGTGCATTTCACCGACCTGCGCAAGGCGATGATTTACGGCAGCGTGCTGGCCAGCTTTTGCGTGGAAGCGTTTAGCCTGGAACGGTTGCGCATTCTGTCGATGGATGAAATCAACCAGCGCTACGAGACGTTCAAACTAATGAGCCAGTTCGAGGTCTCAATGTGATCAGTCGATTCAACGATTTAACGGCCAGCGGAGCGGAAAAGCGCGCCCGTGGGGATTCGAACCTCAAACCTTCTGATCCGTAGTCAGATGCTCTATCCAGTTGAGCTACGGGCGCCCGAAGAGCCAACTAATTTGCGGAGGAACGCGTGGCCGTCAAACGACAGAGCATCAAGTGGACGCACAACATCCAACGCCGCTGAACGGCAAAACTCTAAATTATAATCATGGCTTCTGAATTCGAGATTGGACGTTGAGAGTCGGACGTTTTCCTGTTTTGTCTCCACGTAATGACCTCTCTCGGCTACAGGTTTGTGGCCGAAAAGAAACTGACTAGAACGATCCTCTTATCTTGCCGGTAAGTTGATGCACAATCAGCTTCGCGGGTATGTGCTTTGGTCAGAATGGCTGAGATTTTAGACGTCTACCTCTTGGCGTCCTTGCTTACGCCTTCCGGGGTTTCCGGGTTCCTTGCAATTCCTGTTCGACTTTGCCTCGCTCGATAAAGAGGCCGATCTCAACGCCGAGTAATTCGGCCATTTTAACCAAATCTTCATCAGGTTCCACTGGCCTGTGACTTAGCAATTCAATAATGCCATTCACGCATCCCTTCGCACAAAGCGGAAAAGCAAACGCCCCATGCAGATCGACTTCGGCAGCCGCGGCCGCCCTTGGGAAATTTGGATCCTGGGTGACGTCATGTATCCAAGTTGGCTCTTTGGAGGCCCAGGCACGTCCGGGCAGGCCTTCTTTTATTGAAAGCTGAGTCGCGTGGGAGAGATCAGCGAATTTCTTCAGTCGCGCCGAGGGAGAGTGCCATGTTTGGTGGCAACGCAAGGCTCCGGCAGTTTGACCCTCAAGCCAGATGGCAGCGAAGACCCACTCGTCGATTGAAGCAATCGCCTCCAGAATTTGCGAGCTGATTTCATCTAAAGTGGATGAACCGGCCAGGAGGCCGGCGACAGTGTACTGAACAGCGCGTCGCCGATCGTTTCGCACCCGCTCGGTTATGTCGCGCAGATAGGCGGAGAAAAAGAGGGAGCTATTTACCTTGAATGGCGTTATGGCGAGCTCGACCAGAATCTCCGACTTATCCCGGCGCAGCGCGGCAATCTCAATCCGTTTCCCGAGGAGCGGACCTTGGCCGGTTTGCAAATACCGAGCTAATCCCTGCCGGTGTTGTTCGCGCATCCGCGGTGGGACAATCAGGTCAGCCAATTCCCTGCCGACTGCCTCAGACCGGCTGAACCCAAACACCTTTTCGGCTGCGGGATTAAACTCGCGGACGCGACCATTTGCATCCATCGTAATAATGCAGTCGAGCGCTGAATCGAGGATCGCGCGACTGAACGCGTCCCTCCCTTCGGTTGAACCATCCTCCCCGTTGCCCTGCTGCCGCTGAGGTGGCATCGTTAGAAACAATAGTTGTCCGGAGCGCTCTGTTTACAAGAAGAAATCACGGCTGTTGCGATGAGAATCGATTCTGCTGCTGTTTTCGGTTGTGTCCGAACGCACTTTGTCCAGTCGAGGCTGACGGCGCAGGGACAGGCGTTGGAGTAGTCGCCGCACAGCCGTGGCCTGGTCGGGCGGTATGGCGAGCAGAAGCGCCAGCTTCTCGGTAACAAAAGGGCCGGGCGCTAGCCGCGACTATCTGTGGATTGGAACTGTTCTTGCGTCAGGACGCTGGCTCTATTGATCAGGTGTTGTGGTGATCAAGAACAATTCGGCACCGCTAAACTCCGGAGCCCATTCCGCACCTACACCGCCGGATAATTTGATGCCTTCGTTTAAATTATCGACTCGCGGTACGCGCAGGTTAATTGCGAAGGTCGCGCCGCGGCCGAGGTCTTCGCTGCACACGTGGATTGTGCCGCCGTGCAGCTCGATGATCGCCTTGGCGATTGCCAGACCGAGTCCAAGTCCCTCCTGGCGCGAATCCACCTGCTCGAAGGCGTCAAAAATCTTTTTGAGGTGTTGCGGCTCGATGCCAATGCCGCTGTCGCGGATCTCGACCGTGATCATCTCTGGAGTAGGATTGTAAGAGCGGATGGAAATCGCCCCCTTCTCGGGCGTGAACTTGCAGGCATTGCGCAACAAGTTCCAAAATACTTGCTGCATTCGCGCTGGATCAGCCAGCAGTTGGCGGTTGGATGCCTCCAGCGCGACGGAAAGCGAGATGTGGCGAGCTTGGATGTCGCTACGCACAATTTCGATGGCGTGTTGAAGGATTTCATGGACGTTAGCAGCCTTCAATTCCAGGTTCAATTTGCCACGCGTGATGCGGGTAAGATCCAGCATGTCGTCGATCAGTCGCGCTTCCAGTTCAACGTTGCGGCAAACCATTTTTAGTCCTTCTTGCAGGTCGCGCCTGAGGTCCGGTTGTTGGACAGTTCCACTGGCCCACATCAAAACCGGAGTGAGCGGTGTGCGTAGTTCGTGACTGAGCATGGCAAGAAAGCGGTCCTTCGCCGCGTTTGCCGCTTCCGCGCTTTCCTTTTGCCGCTGTAATTCTTGCTCCATTCTGCGCCGTTCGATGAAAAGTCCGATTTGAATACCGAGGGCCTCGATCATCTGAAGCAAGTCTTCGTCGGGCTGTGCAACTTCGCCGTTGCTGAAAAGCTCGATGACCCCGTTGACTGCCTCCTCCAAGCGCAGTGGGAAAGCCAGCCCGCCGCGTAAACCAAGTTGTGCTGCGGCGCCGGCGTGAGGAAAATTCGGATCGCCGGTGATGTCAGCGACCCATATCGGCTTTTTTGAGGCCCAGGCCCGTCCTGGCAGGCCTTGTTCTTTCCTAAGCTTAGTTGAACGCAAGAGAATATCGAACTTCTCTCCATTTTGACAGTTGGGGTGCCAAGTGGTCAGGCAACGCAAGCTGCCGGCTGCTTTATCGTGAAGCCACATCGCACCGAAGCTCCACTCCCCACTGGAAGCGATCGCTTCCAGGATTTTAGAGCTGGTGTGGAGCAGGTCCGACGACGCAGCCAGTGAGCTGGCAACCGTGTAATGAGTAGCGCGCGTCCGATCCGTCCGGACCGCCTCGAGCAGATTTCTGATTCGAAGAAGAACTTCGACCTGATCGAATGGTTTAAGCAAAAAATCGGTCGCTCCGATATGAAGGGCATAGTGTTTGGTTTCATTTGTGGTGTCGGCGGTGAGGACGACGACCGGCAAGTAGACCTCGCTGCTACTGGCGCGAAGAGACCTGAGAATGGCAGAGCCGTCGAGATGCGGCATCAACCAATCGAGCAGGATTAAGTCTGGTTTGAAAGTATTGCAGGTTTCTAGCGCCAGACGCGGGTCGGTTATCGACTTGATGTGGGTATAACCGTTGTCAAGAAGCATAGCCTCGAGCAGGGCAACATTGACAGCGTCATCATCGATAATGAGGGTCTTCATTTTCGGTTCCCGGACCAGATCCCTGGCGGCCCGGACGTCCGACGCCGTCTTCGTTCTGTTCATGACCACAGCTCCCCTCGCAGTCCTAGACAGTCAGTGAGGGATTTCCGTGGGGCCGGGTGGCCTTGCTGTTCGATCCATCTGCGATTGAATTTCGCGCAGCTCTGAAGTGCGGGCTCGAACTGCATCTTCGAATGCCGCACGCTGATTATCAAGCAGCAGATAGAGGCGCCGTGTTTCCAGTACATTCCGAATCCGGAGAAGGACTTCGATCTGATCAAATGGCTTGAGAAGAAAATCCGTCGCGCCGGCCCAAAGCGCGTTCAGTTTAGTCTCCTCATTCGTGTCCGCCGTCAGAACGATGACCGGCAAATAAATATCGCGATAATTGGCACGAACCTGCCCAAGAAGGGAAATCCCATCTACATGCGGCATCAGCCAGTCCAGTAGAATCAGGTCCGGTTCGAATGTAGCGCAGGCATCGAATGCCAGACGCGAATCGGTGATCGACTTGATCCGGTTGTAGCCGTTTTCGCTGAGTATGCCTTCAAGCAGAGCGACATTGGCGGGCTCGTCATCGACGATGAGAATTTTGAGTTTGCCAAAATCTGTGGTTGTGATGTGCCATTCGTGCGATCCATTCATGTTCTGTGCGTGGTTTTGTTCTTGGGTTTGGTCTCGTTTCAACAGAACTCAGTCGGCATCTCGTTATCTGGCTGCAAGAGATATGCCATGCCGGAAACAAACATTTGCTTAACGATTGCTATGCTGCCGCACTTTTGAGCGTGGTCTCCTCGAGCACTCGGAAAAATTCGTTCACATCAAGGGGTTTGGTGAGATAGGCGTGCGCTCCTGTGGCCATCAGCTGCTCGACCTGGCGGGTGGTGGCATCGGCACTGATGACAACCACAGGAATGTCGCGTGTATCCTCCTGGCTGCGTAAACGAGAGAGAACTTCCCAGCCAGGTAAATCCGGCAGATGCAAGTCCAAAAGAATCAAATCGGGCGAATGCTTGCGAGCCAGATCCAGGCCGAGCTGACCTTGCATGGCGCTGAGCAGTTCAATCTCGGGCTGCTCGCGCAGTATCTCTTCAATGAGGGTGAGATTGGAAAGATTATCCTCGATGTAAAGAATCTTGCGTTTGCCGTCAAACACATGCCGCTCCTGCTGTTCCAGCAGTCCTTCCCGCCCAGCCGCCAGCGGTGATTCAGCCCAGGGCAACTCGATTGAAAAGGTGCTTCCTCGTCCCAGAGTGCTACTTGCGCTGATGGAGCCGCCCATGGCATGCATCAGACGCTGGGAAAGGGCGAGGCCAAGCCCGGTGCCTTCGATAGCGGAGTATTCCGCGCCCAGCCGATCAAACGGCGTAAAGAGCCGCGCCAACTTATCCGCGGCAATGCCGCCGCCGGTGTCTGTCACGGCGATCCGCACAGTATTTTTGCTCGAAGTGTCGCATGAAATGCTTACCTTGCCCCTGATCGGTGTGTATTTCACAGCGTTCGACATCAGATTCAGCAATACTTGTTTAAAGCGCTGCTTGTCCGCCATAACGAAATAGTCGGCGTCAAGGGGTGACGACATTAAGAGTTTAATGCTGCGCTCGGCCGCCAACGGCCGCATCAGGTCGATTGCTTCCGGCAAGGCGTCGGCAAGGCAAACCGGCTCGGGTGACAATTGCATGCGATCGGCTTCGATTCGGCTGATATCCAGCACTTCGTTGATCAAATTGAGAAGGTGGCGGCCAGCGCTGGTGATATAGCCGACGCGCGTGCGCTGAACATCAGTTGGAACTTGCTTTTCAAGAAGTTGTCCGAACCCAAGAATGGCATTGAGCGGTGTGCGCAATTCGTGGCTCATCCGCGACAGGAATTCGCTCTTTGCTCGATTTGCGCGATCAGCTTCTTGTTTGGCTTCAATGGCGGCTGCGTTGTTTTTGCTCTCTGTGATATCCTCTACCATTACCAAATAATGCTGGGGCTTGCCGTCGTGACCGCGAACAAGGCATGACGTCCGGCTGACCCAAAGCGTTTCTCCATTTTTCCGGATGTAACGCTTCTCGAACGAGACGGGCGGTGCGCCGTCCAAGAGCGCCTTGCTAATCTCGTTTCCGCGTTCGATATCTTCCGGTAAGGTAAGATCCAGGGTCGTTCGCTGTAAGAGTTCTTCTTCAGAATAGCCAAGCAGACGGCAGTAGGCCGGATTAGCACGTAGAAATTTCTGGTTGAGATCGACCAGAGCCATACCCAGTGGCGCTTCTTCAAAGATCTCACGAAAGATTTGCTCGCTGTCTTCGAGCTCAGCGGTGCGGTTTGCGATGAACTGCATCTCTCGAATATTGCGCAGGCAGGAGATCATCAGGAAAATGTCTTCAAACAGGACCCATCCGGCATGCTCGACCGAGCGCCACGGGCTGGCTGTCAGCACGCCATACACCGAATAGGGCCAATAGATCCCGCGCAGTAAGTGGTCCACTCCGACCACGAGGGTTGCAGGAATCAGCACGCGCCAGTCTCGATAAAACGAGAGAATGACAAGGGATCCGAATACGTGGAAATGCGTTTCGATCCGGCCGCCAGTGACATCAATCAACAGAGCCGACATCAGCATCTGCGCCACGGCGATGACATGGCGGGTCGCAGCCGCACCCGGCCACGCCCGCGTCATCCACACTGGGAAAATAGTGATCGCACCGCCGACGAAGATTGCCGCCCAGACATGCACATTAATCTGGCTCGCCTGGCCGGCCCAGGTGCGCGGGGAGATTGTAAGGGCCATCACAATTCCCGCCAGCCATTGCAACGGCATGAGGACGGCAAATAGGCGGTCCGTTTTAAGGAAAATTTCCTGCTGGTGTTGTTTGAAGAGCTCGTCGGCGCGCTGGCCAAAAGAGCGCAACCGGCTTAAGTCTTTTTGCATCTGAGGGACGCCACGGTTTCGGTTTTGGTGTGATTGAACAATGAGCAGCCAAAGACGAATGTCCGGCTCAAGCCGGCGGCATGATCGTTTACCAGCGCGACGATCGCATCTTCGCCAGCATTATCCCCGGAGTGGCCTCTCGACTGAGTAACGCCGCCGTTGAACAGTAAACGTCCGTCACTCCCGAAGAGAAGTGTGTGGCCGGATGTTTCCACGCCGAAGCGGCGCGCTTCAGCGCCATTGACGTCAGTCAGCACGGTCACTCCGGGAATCGCTGCCGCCTTCCGCCACAGCTCGGTATCTTCCCAATCGACGCCAGATTCGCTCGGTTTAAGAAACAGAACGTACGCTCTTACTTTTCCCTGAGTGCGCGCCATGATTTGAGCCAGCTCCCCAATGCTCGCGCGTGTGCACGGGCAACGAGGGTGCGCCAGCATAACGAGCGTCATGCGATCGGTCGCGCGATGAATCCGTGATCCGGGCCAGCCCTGGGGAACGGTGCCGATACGGCCGGGCGTGGTTTCGTACGTCATTACGGTTCTCAGCCCCCAAACCACTGCGGCGATCCAACCGATCGCGAGCATGGCGGTCACAAAGATGGTTTTCGTACGTAATTGCACGGCAACTCGCTGGGGTGCTGCCTACTTTTATGAGCACGTCTTATTCCAGACGCCGGCGAAGAGAAGGCCCGATCGTAGTAGTCTTTACCGTAATCGGCAAAGGCATAGCGCCGTCAAGCCAGAGACGTCGGAAACGAGCGGATTGCGCCAGACAAAAGCGCTCACATAGCTGCCGGCTGGCGAAGATCTCGTGCCGCTTACAGCAAGAAGGCACAGAACGCAATGCTGGAGGACTGTAAGCCCGAACGGCAGCGGACTCGATTTTAAGTGGTCGTGCTTTCTTTAATCCGGCCACTGAGTGTTGCCTCTTCCACCACCTTCGCGAACTGAGCCACATCGAGGGGCTTGGTCAGGTAACTGTGTGCTCCCGCAGCCATCAATTCGTTAATCTGGCGTGTGGTAGCATCAGCGCTGATCACGACAACGGGGATATGGCGAGTCGCTGCGTCACGGCGCAGCTGCCCGAGCACTTCACGACCGTGCAAATCAGGGAGATGAAGATCGAGCAGGATCAAATCCGGCAAATGCTGGCGCGCCAAATCGAGGCCGATCTGGCCTTGCATCGCGCTGATGAGTTTAACCTCGGATTGCTCGGCGAGGATTTCTTCGACCAGGGTGAGGTTGGAAAGGTTGTCTTCGATATAGAGGATCGTGCTTTTGTCATTGCGAGAGGCAGACTCCCGCTCCGGTGCTTCGGTCTTTTGGGGCGAATTCGAGACAAGCGGCGATTCGGTGCGCGGAAGTTCGATCCAAAAGGTGCTGCCTTTTCCACGAACGCTCTCTGCTCCGATGGAGCCGCCCATCGCTTGCATGAGGCGTTGGGATAAGGCCAGGCCTAGCCCTGTCCCCTCCACGTTCGATTGCTCCGCGCCCAGACGATCAAATGGGGTAAACAGTCGCGCAAGCCTTTCGGCGGGAATGCCCACACCGGTGTCGCTGACAACGATGCGCAAGGTGTTATTGTCCGATGAATTACAAGAAATTGTCACCTCACCCCTGCCCGGAGTGTACTTCACCGCGTTGGAGAACAGGTTGAGCAATACTTGCTTTAAGCGCTGAAGATCGGCCAAGACGAAAACACCGGGATCAGGCTGTGACGGTGTTGAAAGGGTGATCCCGCGTTCGGCCGCCAGTGGCCGTATCAGATCAAGCGCGTCTTGTAGCGCGTCGGCGACGCAGACTGGCTCGAGGGACAACGGAAGTTGTCCTGCTTCAATGCGGCTGATCTCCAGCACCTCGTTGATCAACTTGAGAAGGTGACGGCCGGCAGCGTTGACATGCCGAAGGCGGGCGCGCTGGGTTTCAGTTGGATTGTGTCTTTCCAGGAGCTGGCCGAATCCGAGAATTGCGTTAAGCGGCGTGCGCAGCTCGTGACTCACGCGCGAGAGAAATTCGCTCTTGGCCTTGTTTGCACTCTCCGCTTTTTCTTGCGCCTGGACCGCCGCTGCAGCCTTTTTGCGCTCCGTGATGTCGGTGACGAAACCGCAAAAGGTTACGACCCCGGCGGTTTTCATTGGGCTTATGCAAAATTCCGCGGGAAACTCGTCACCGTTACGACGCAAGCCGCTCATTTCGATGAGCCGATTCAACACCGGACATTCGCCTTCTGTCAGAAAGCGTTCGATGGCGCGTCGGTTCGCCTCGCGGTAACGCGATGGTATGATCGTTTCGGCCATGTCTCGTCCGCGCGCCTCACTACGCGTCCAGCCAAACATTTCTTCGGCGCGAGCATTCCAATCGATGATCTTTGATTCTGAATCGATCACGAACACGGCACTGATTGCCGAATTGAGAACAGCCCGCACCCGTTCCGCACTTTCTCTCACCGCCTCATCCTGCTGATGAATTTGCGTCAGCATTTGATTGAAGGCATCGGTAAGCGCACCTAGTTCATCGTCGCTGTGCTTTGTTGCTCTGACGGAATAATCCCGGCGGATGGAGATCGCTCTGGCCGTATCGGCGAGCGCCAGGATTGGATCTGAAATCTGATGTTGAAGGCTTTTGGAAAGCATGACCGCCAGGAGAGAAGAGATTATGATCACGGCAAGGCTGATGACCGCGTAGAGTCGGACGCGCTCATACATGGATCCCATGTCCGATTTGAGGTAGAGCGTTCCCAAACGGTGATCGCCCTGAACGATGGGCTCAAAGCCGATCAAGTATGAATGATCGAACCTGTACCCATCCTGTCCCGGGCCGATAGGAAAAGCGCCGACGGGCAAGCTGGCGGGATATCTTGCAAAGAGTCTTCCTTGCTTGTCGTAAAGACTAGCGGCCACGATATGCTGTTCGGCCTTGACTGCCGTCAGGATTTCTTGCGCGTCGTTCTGGTCCTGAAAGGCGAGCGCGGCCGTGCTGTTCGTGCCAATGACTTCCGCCAGGGTGGAGAGTTGTGTGATGGTGGTTTGCCGGAACGTCAGAAACTCGTAGGCAAAGAATGCTGAGCATGTCAGCAGCAAAACGGCGCCGCTGGTAAATAAGATGATCTTTATCAGCTTTCGCTGGATCGGTGTGTCTTTATGTAACATCCATTAACCTTATAATTTCGGCCGGCTGGAGCAGTTTCGAACCATCTTCATTACCTTGGGAGAATGCATCGGCCAGGATTCATCAGTGTGCGATAGGGTCTTGCTTGCACGAACTGTGCCGCGCTCTCAGTAGCTTCGGCAGTTCGCAATGCTATGGGCGAACTTCATCGCTGCTTGCGAAGGTTTTTCACGTCCACGCCTACAATCCTTCGGTTGCGGCGGAGCCGCGCTGGGCTCAAATGCCATTGCTCTTGCTGCGGTTGAGTCGGTCAGGAGAACTGCGATTTTCCTCGCATGACAACTTTTCTCGGCTGCGGTTTCGCGGCGAAGTATCTCGAGGGCGGCGGCAATTTTTCTGTCCCGCTGCAATGGATGCTTGGCCTGCGCCGATTGAAATTGGACGCGATTTGGCTGGAGCTGTTGCCAAGCGAAGGAAACTCGCGGCAGGATCAGGTTAAGATCGAGAATTTTCAGCGGCAACTGCGCCAGCATGGCTTGGCGGGCCATTATTGCCTGCTTTATCAAAAGGCGGCGAATGAGGTGCACGAGCTTGAAACAGTGGGTTGTGTCGGGATTTCAAAACGCGAACTGCTCCAGCGTTTGGCCGGTCCGAGTACGCTGCTCAATCTTAGTTATTCAATTCATCCCCCGTTTCTTCTCCAATTCGAACGAAGGATTTTCTGCGATCTCGATCCAAGCGAAATTTTCTATTGGATGACCAAGATGGAGATGGGCCAATCGAACCATCAGGAATTCTGGACGATCGGCTTGAATCTTCACGGCGCTGATTGTCGGCTACAGAAATCTGGAGTGGCAGCCGTGTCCGCTGATCGGACGGACTCGTCCCCTGGCGAGCCGGCCGCTTCTTTTCGATCGCAGGCGACCAGCCTACGCACAAAGCTACGGCTCGGCGCGGCACGGCCGCCGCCACAGAAGCTACACTGGAAAACGTTTTATCCGCTCGTGAGCACTCAGCTCCTTCGGGCGCAACCGCGGCCGCGCAATTCGAAATTTACAACGATTGGGCAATGGTATTGGAGCGGTTCTGTCGAAGTGAACGGAGATTTTCCCGACCTCTCGAAGAAGTTCGCTTTTGAAAAATACCTCGAACTTCCGGAGCGAATTCCGAAAGCGCATTTTGAATTGGCAATGAACATCAAGGCGGACGATCCCGAGAGGTTGCGTCTAAAAAAACGCGGCTGGCACATTGTTGATCCACACCGTGTGGCGCGGACGCCGCGCAAATACCGCCGTTATGTTGCCGGCGCGCTGGCGGAGTTTACGGCGATCAAGGGAGTGGATGTAGCCTGGCGAACAGGGTGGTTGAGCGATCGGGCAGCGAGTTTCCTGGCGACGGGCCGGCCGGTAATCACGGAAGATACTGGCGCAGCGAAATACCTTCCGCGTGAAAGCGGGTTTCATTTCGTCAATGGAGCGGCCGAAGCCGAGGAGGCGGTGAAAGAAGTGCTGGCGGATTGGCCGCGCCTATCGAGACAAGCGCGCCGATGCGCGGTGGAGGTTTTCGATTCCGCCAAAAATCTGAGAAGGATTCTTGATCTTTAATCTGTTGCCGCGTCGCTGACCGCGGTCTGGTATTTAGCGCTCCCAGTCAGAATCAAGGGTTAACGAAGACGCGCGATTTCGCGTTGCAAAACGAATATCGAATGTTACTCGTTCTCCCGTTATGGCCGATCTGATGAAACCGGCGGAGCTCAAAGACCGCCTGAAAAAAATCCCGGAGTGGGAGCTCGAGAAGAAGCACATTGAGCGGACTTTTGAGTTTGATGACTTTGCTGACGCCATCGATTTCGTGAACGCGGTGTCTGAAGTCGCCGAAGAGGAAGAACATCATCCCGACATTGATATTCGTTACAACAAAGTGCGCCTGGTGCTTTCCACTCACAGCAAAGGTGGTCTGACCGAGCTCGATTTTGGTTTGGCTGAACGAATCGACACCCTCGCGGAGTAGGTGAGCGATTAGGGATCAACAACAGGTGATTGATGGCAAAGAGCGTGCCGCGCGTTTATGGCTCGCCACCGCGGCCGTGATCCTGGTCGTGGTCGCGGTGTGGAAATTTATCGATTGGCGGATGCAACCGCCGCCGCCGCCGAATAAAATCGTCGTCCCGGTGCCCGCGCCCACGCCCTAATAGCCTGAAACTAACCACGAATCGACACGAATTGACACTAAGGTTATGAGACAATTCGTTCCCACTGCAACTTGCGGCGTTTAAAGTTGAGGATCAGCTTCTCTTCATTAGCGTCCATTCGTGTCCATTAGTGGTTAATGCCTGATCTCTTAGACGCCGGTCGTCTGGCGGTGATTGCCAGTCACCGACCGGCCTTCATCGGCGTCGATGAATGCAAACATGGTTACGATCTCGGAACGGCCGGCCATGCCGGCTTCCTTCTTGCGGCGAGTAAGAGTTTCAGAAATCTCATCGTTCCAGCCGCGCTTGCGCATGAACTCGTTCCAGACGTAAATCTCGTCTTCGTCCGGACGGCGACCCTCTTCGAAGCACCAGTGTAAGATTTCATCATCGGTGCCGCCCTGTTTCACGCGCTCGACCAATTCATCATAATCGACCCGAAGAAACCTGGTACAGTACCCATCAAAACCTTTTCCGAGATTCGCCTGATAATCCACCGCCAGCTCCTCCTTGGCGTGCGCGCGGATCTTGTCCAACATGCGACCAAAATGGACCAGGCCGCCGACTTTGGCTGAAGGGCTTCGGATGGGCATATAGCTCACGGACAAGCCAATTTGCATATTCTTTAGCATATCTTCAAGCCTGCGAAATAGACTTAGAAGCCATCTCATAAATGGGAGGAGACCGCGCAAGAGCAATTCGTGGTGGCTGGCAAGGCGCGAGCGACGAGCATGTCCGTCCCGCCGCGGCGGGATAAGGAGCGAGCAACGCCGCCAGACGCCGCGAAGTGCTTTTGCCCTGCGGGTGGCGCCGCTTTTTGCCTTGGGGTGCGTTGCTCCTCGGTCGCAGATCGCAGAGGATATTCTTCCTCGTCGACGCCTTACCCAAGCCAAAAATCGACAGCCACGCGGTTCCCTCCCATTTATGAGATGGCTTCTAGCTATTTGGCGATTCAGTGGTTAACTAATCCAATCGCTGACTTACTCAATCGTTAGTTCGTTAAATCGCCTAAATCGTTCAGATGGATCGAATCGTTGGCATTGAAACCGAATACGGCTGCCTCCTCAGTCACGATGAGGCGCGCGGTAACTGCGAGCTTTGGCCCACAAAGGTAAAGAATTATCTGTTTCAAAAAGCGCGCGCCGGGACCATCGATCTCCACTACCGCGATTACGAAGAGCCGCCTGGCAATGGCGGATTCCTTCTCAATGGCGGTCGTCTCTATCTCGACATGGGCCACATCGAGTACGCCTCGCCCGAGTGTCTTCACCTGCACGATCTTGTGACCTTCGAAATGGCCGGGGACGAGTTGCTGCGCTCATCGCTGGTCGCTCTCGAGGCCAACCAGCGCGTCTCCTTTATTAAGAACAATGTCGATCATCACACCGGCGCCACTTTCGGCTGCCACGAGAATTATTTGATGAAACGCGAGGCCCAATTCACGCCATCGATTCTCGGCACGTTGCTCACGTTTCTGGCTACGCGTCAAATTTTTACCGGCGCGGGTCGCGTCGGGCAGGCCAACCCGCTCGCGTTCGACTTCGAGCCGCCGCAACAGGAAACGCCAGTCGCTTTTCAGCTCAGCCAGCGCGCTGACCACATCGTGAACGACATCTATCAGTGGGTGCAGTTCAATCGCGCCATCATTAACGCCCGGGACGAGCCGCTGGCCGACTATCGCAAATACCGGCGACTCCATTTGCTCATCGGCGATTCGAACATGAGTCCGTTCGCGACCGCGCTGAAGATCGGTACCACCGCCTGCGTGCTTTCGCTTTTGGAAGACCGTCAGCTCCCGCGTAATCTCGTTTTGAGCGACGCTGTCCGGAGCACGCGCGACATCTCGCGCGATTCCACCGGCCGGTGGCTTGTCGATCTTGAAAACGGCAAGACCGTCAGCGCGCTTGAGGTCCAGTGGCAATTCCACGAGCTCGCCCAACGCCATCTCGGCGGACGCGACCCGGAAACCGACTGGCTGCTCGAGAGCTGGAGTTTCACGCTCGAAGCGCTCGAGCAAGATCCCGAAAAACTCGTCGGCGGCGTGGATTGGATCACAAAAAAGTGGCTGCTCGAGGCATTCATGAACGCCGAAAAACTCGAGTGGAACGATCCCTGGTTACTCAGTCTCGATCTCGAGTATCACAACATCGATCCCGAAAACGGCTTGTTCTTTAGCGTGACCCCGGGCAAGCGGATCGGCGAATGGAACAACAGCATTCGACCACAGGAAGCGATGCGGAAACCGCCCGCTAATACGCGCGCTTCCGGTCGCGGACGCGCCGTCGCCTACTTTCAAGATCGAGATCAACCTTACGTGATCAACTGGGATTCCATCGCGCACGACAGCCGTGATTTTCTGGTCATGGGAGATCCATTCCAAACCTACAATGAGGACGTGGACAGTTTCCTTTCCAAACCACCAGCGCCTGGCGGCCCGGCTACTGACGACTAGATTCCTCCCTGTGATCTCCGACGTCCGATCCGCCAACGGACGGATTCGCCGTGGCGAACCTCCGACGTCTGACGTCTGACTTCTGACTTCTCCCGAGGATGAAGCGGTTACTGGCTGCTCTGGTTATTGTTATCCAGCCGATGATCGCATACGGCGACTATCGCGAATTTCGTGCGGTTCCCGTCGACTCAGTGATGGCTAAAGCTCTCACGCGCACAGCGGAAGCGATGTTGAAGGAGTTCCCCAAATTAACCGCAGACAATCTGGCGATCAGCATTATTGATCTTACAAAACCGGACTCGCTCATTCGGGCAGATTATCACGGGGACGCTCCATTTTATCCTGCCTCAGTGGTGAAGCTGTTTTTCATGGTAGCGATGTTTTATCAGGGGCACATCACCCCAGAGATCGACCGCGCGTTACATGAAATGATTAGTGTGTCGGACAACGATGCCGCGGCCTTCCTGGTAGATGTCCTTACGAACACTACGAGTGGCCCGGAGTTGGATGAAAAGGCCCTCGAGATGTTTATTGATCGTCGGCGAAGCCTGAACCGGTATTTCACCGCTCTCGGTTACGATGTCAGTCTAATGATGAAACCGTGGAGCTTCGGTCCATTCGGTCGCGACATGCAGATGATGGCGGGCAAACCGATGAACCGGAATCGGGTTACGGCAAATTCGGTTGCGTCGCTCCTGCTCTGGATCGTTCGGCGCCATGCCATTTCGGTGCAAGCCAGCGAAGCAATGCTTGCCCTGCTCGAGCGCCCGCTCGCTCCGCCGCGTCCCACTGAAAATCAGATCAAAGGATATCTCGGAGCAGCTCTCCCGGAAGGCTCACGGTTATGGTCGAAGGAAGGTGACACGGACGAAGTTCGACACGACGCTGCCTATGTTGAACTGCCCGATGGCAGAAAATTAATCATGGTGGTGCTAACCCGCGGTGCCGCGGATGATCCGACGCTGCTTCCGGCAATTGGCAGGCATTTGCTCACGGAGGTTAGAGCAGGGAGGAGTTTACCTTCAGACGTCAGACATCCGACATCTGATCTCCGACCTCCGACGTCTGACATCTGATCAATTTATCATTTCGCAACGCGCGATTTTCTGACAAACTCGCACCATCGACTGGGTTCGCGATCCCTTCTGACCACGGGCGGCAGCGTCTCTTCCGTACGGGAAACGCTGAAACACTGAAATCTGAAATTCTGATGTCTGATGTCTGATGTCGGGTATACACCTTGGGTTCGTCGACCTCCGGCGTTGCACCTCTCCTCCGTTCTTACGATTCACGATTCACGATTCACACATCACCGTTCTGACCTCTGACGTCTGATCTGTGATTTCAGTCCAGCGGACTCTTCACCCCTAGCCCCGGCTTGCTGAGCACGTGCGTATAAATCATTGTGGTAGATACATCGTTGTGGCCTAACAACTCCTGCACCGTGCGAATGTCGTACCCGTTCTCGAGCAGATGCGTCGCGAAGGAATGCCTCAGCGTGTGGCAGGTCGCCGGCTTTTTTACACCAGAAGCTCTAACGGCGTTTTTCATCGCGAGCTGCAACGAACTCTCCTCAACATGATGCCTTCGCTTCTCCCCAGAGCGAGGATCGATCGATAGCCGAGATGAAGGGAACACGTAATGCCAGATCCACTCTCGAGCGGCCTTTGGGAATTTTCTCTCCAACGCCGTTGGCAAATAAACACAACCGTAGCCCGCTTCTACGTCCTCTTGATGCTGCACTTCCACCTTTCGAAGATGGCGTTCAAGCGGCTTGGCAAGGTGGACCGGCAACATCGTCACCCGATCTTTCGCTCCCTTGCCATCGCGCACCGTGATGCGTGCGTATCCAAAATCAACATCCTTAACCCGCAACCGTACGCATTCCATCAAGCGCAGTCCGCTGCCATAGAGGAGGCTCGCCATGAGCCGATGCGTTCCATGAAGGTGCGCGAAGATCTTATGCACTTCGTCGCGTGTTAAGACAACCGGCAAACGGGCGGGTCTTTGCGCGCGCTCCACGCCTTCGAGCCAGCCGATCTCCTGTTTCAACACTTCTTTATACAGAAATAGCAAAGCGCTCAGCGCTTGATTTTGAGTGGAGGCAGCGACGTTGCCAGCACGGGCGAGATGCGTGAGAAATTCCGTTACTTCCGCTTCGGCCATCTCGCGCGGATGTCGTTTACCGTGGAAAAGAATGAAGCGGCGAATCCAATCGGTGTAAGCCTGCTCGGTCCGGATGCTGTAGTGCCGGAGCCGAATCGCATCCCGAACTTGATCGAGCAATTTCGGTTTGCTGGGCGCGGCTGCTGCCAGTAAAGTGCCTCCCATGGCGTTCGATTGTGAGGCTTGGCCCTACAAACGCAAGCGGATTAGGCCGAATTATTCCGCCTTTAATTGCCGAATTATTCGGCCTAATACTCGTTAGATGAGATGACGCTGCGTCGATTCCTTATAGGCGCCACGACTGCCAGTTTCCTGCTTACCGCGGTACCGATCATCGTTTGCGCGCTCGTCGCAGCACTGCAGCACTCGGACGCGGCGTGGTATGCGGCGTGGCATTTTCTGGATTCTGTGGCCTCCTTTTCCACTGTTTGGCTGCTCGCTTCGATTCTCCTGCCGATCGCTGTGCTCATTTTTTCAACCATCAGCTTTTTACGGCGGGACTTCATGGTGGGCGTTTTTGCTGTCTGCGGTAGCTTGTCAGCGCTCGTCTGCTTATGGATCCTGATAACGACGACTCTATATTATTGATCCCGTGCCATCTAACAAATCGCTCGAGCCAACCGCTGACCGTTCCGATGCCTAGCTTTCATATGACCTCAACACTCAACTTCACGGCGAAGCTCGCTCTCGCCAGCGGTGGCTCAGCTCTAGCTCGTTAGGCGACTTCTGCATCTCACAACATTGCTGAGGGTGACACACTCCTTCATCACATCGCTGGCGAGAAACAAACGGACCGGGTCCACGTTGCGCTTCGCCGGGGAGCTTGGATCGCCCATTTGGCGTAGCCACAGAGTACGAGCCACGCGCAATTGGTTCCCTGTCACATCAGAGGTTGTTCGAAACGCTCCCCAGCGAGGCTCAGTGTGTTTGCCACCATTGCTTGCTTGGCACGCGCGGCGAGGCGTCCGAAAGTGGGGCGAGGGCCGATGCAGAAGCGGATAGCACCGGCAAGTGAAGTGCGATCACCAAAGCCGACCTTGCGTTGCCACAGACCGATTATGGACATCAACTCGCCTAACCAAGCGCTGAAGCGAATCGCCACCCGGCGCGACGTTCACTTTCCGTTGCTTCCACACTTTCACCACAGCTTGGCCTCGCTTCCGGTGGCGATACGCTTAGCTTATTCTCGTTAGGCCTTATGAAGCGCTTCCTATTAGTCGCCCTCAGCCTTTTCATCGGCTGTTTACTTGGTTGGTATATCGGATATACCCGACCGCTCGCAGAGCAACAGCGATATATGCGAGGGATCACCGGCATGACTGACCGGCAGATGGCGCAAGCGAGTGCAGAAGTTATGACTAATCTCCCGGCGTATATCCAATCGATGAAGCGCGAAGACGACATTACTACGGCGCTCGCCTTGGGAATACTCAAACAGCTCGATCGTGGTAATGTAGAGGGTGCGAAGAGGCTTCTCATTCCGCCTGCGCGTAGCTATTATCTGCGCTACCACGCAAGCGGTGGCAACCCCCAAATACTCGCGATGATCGAAGAGGCTAAGCGACAACATAGCGACATTACTGCCGACAGTCCGGAGACCAAATGAGGCCTAACCAGGCGCTCCAGCCGACGGCGAGCCGTCGTACTGCCCAGTTTTCAGATGACTAAAACCGTTCAACCCGTAGCCCCGCGCCCTCCCGCTCGCCGCGGCTGAGCTTGTTCTCGTTAGGTCTATGCGGCGTCTCATCGCAACGGTCTTGCTCGTTTTTGCCACATCGGCATTCGCTGACACACAGTGGACGCGAGACAAGGTCGTGGGACTCCGCTTCTACATCGTCGATCCAGTGCGCGTCGAAAGCTACTGGTGCACCAAGGATGGCTTTGTCGCTGTGGAGATTGGCACGCGCAAAGCCATCACACCTCCGCTATGGCACTGGAAAATCCACGACGGCCGGCTCCAGTTTTCGGACAGCGATTCCATCAAAGAAGAATTTACACTCCTCGAGATGCGCGATGGCTCGCTAACCGTACGCAGGCGATCCGGTAAGATCGCGTCTTTCCACTACCGTTTTGAACACCCAAAGACCTAACCAATCGCTCGAGCCAACCGCTGGCCGTTGCAATGCCTAGCTTTTACATGATTCCAACATTTCAGTCCACAGCAAAGCTCGCTCCCGCCAGCGGTGGCTCAGCTCCGTCTCGTTAGGCGGCGCCCAGCGCCTTTGTTTTGTGGTAGAATGTGTGATCAGGCGAACCCGGATGGGAGGGACAAGGAAAGCTTGTGTGCCAGGATGAGCCGCGACGGCGCTGGTCGCTGCCTAACGGAACGGAGTTGCTACGCCAACGCCGCTTAGTCGGCGCTGTGCGCCGCCTAACCTGCGTTGGA
>Ga0070697_100001031_pt1 | contig 21054 bp, 31 predicted proteins | sample KBSK1501metaG_FD_65475 | JGI IMG/M metagenome (GOLD analysis project Ga0070697, IMG submission 65475) | Corn, switchgrass and miscanthus rhizosphere microbial communities from Kellogg Biological Station, Michigan, USA - KBS K1-50-1 metaG | ecosystem: Host-associated > Plants > Roots >... | reverse complement strand
CGACCTGTCGACGAGAAATCATGCGGACTTTGCCGATGCGCTCGCGGGGCTCGGGGAGGGCAACATCGTTAGCCTAGTCGGCTTCCTCTACTTCGTCGAGAACACTGCGGTTACCTCGAAGCACCGCGGAGAAACCTGTAACTGCCAGCTCAAGACGAACCCCACCTTCGATTTCCATCTGGGCTTGGGCTTCGATGCCGATCTCGCGAGGCAGGTTCGGCAGCATCTCGTCACCCACGACCCGAACAACACCGGCGAACTTGAACAGACGAGCATCGTGGCCGAGATGACTCCCCACACACGCGATACTAAGTGGACGGTTTCTCGGCTTAACCAAAGGGCCTTGGGGAGGTCCGTGAAGGTGATCGGCCAGCTCGTGGCCGACAATGCCCACGTGAGCGAAAAAGACGACTGCGACTTCGAGGACGACCCAGCGCGGCCTTGCTGGCGTGCGACTGTTTGGGAGATCCACCCGGTGATTCAGTTCCTCGTCTGCCGCAACGGCGCAACCTGTACGGATTCATCGCCAAACACGGATTGGATCACGCTGGAGGAGCTTCCATGAGGATTGCCCACCGATCCCAAGTTTTTCCGTTTTGACTCGACCTAGACGCCATCAGGGAAAGCGCCAAGACCTTGTGGGCAAGGCTCGGGTTCGCCTTCTTCGAGGATCTCGGACGGCACGTCGGACTTTCTCCTCGGGTTCTTCGGCGCTAACCTGAAGAAGTGCCTCGAGCAGTCCGCCGGCGTGTCCTCGGAGAGTGCCGCGGTCGTGGTGCCGCAGGCGGCGGAGTTCTTCGTGTTGGGAGCGGCCACGAAGGTTGCCATCGCGGCTTGCAATTGACGACTCGACTTGCGATGGCGGGAGACGGGAAGGATCGGAGTGGCTCGCGCCTCCCTTTGCTGCTCAAGCGCTTCCCCGCCTTGATAGCGATCGCACTCGTAGCGGGAGCAGTGGCATGTGCCCACCGACCATCTCCTGCTGCTCCCGATTCCTCCCTGCCGCGGCTCGTCGAACCGCAGCCAACGTCGACTATAGCGGCGGCACCGCAAGCACTTCCGAAGCCATCGCCGACACCCGCCCCGATGCACACGGGGTCGATCCGCGAAATATTGTTCGACGTCGACCGGTCCGACATCCGGGTAGATCAGCACGCCGTGCTCGAGGAGAACGCAGCCGTCTTGAAGGAGAGACGAGAACCCTTCGCGATCGAGGGTCACGCCGATCAGCGAGGAAGCAGCGAATACAACCTCGCGCTGGCGGACCGCCGCGCGAAGGCGGTCAGGGAGTCTCTCGTGGCGCTCGGAGTTCCGCCAGAGCGCTTGAAGACGATCTCCTACGGCAAGGAACGGCCGTTCTGCACCGAGTCGGGCGAGTCGTGCTGGCAGCAGAATCGCAGCGTACATTTCCGGAGCCTCGCAACCGCGGCCGCGGCCGCGGCCGGCAGGGACGATGCGCCGTTCACGATCGTCCGCACCTTTTTCGGAACCGACCGAAAGAGTTCGGGCGTGCGGGCCGCCGGTCCGGTGTTCGGGACTGAACCCGACCAGAACATTTCGTTCGGCACATGCACGGTGAGCATCCCGAAAGATCATCGGATCGGCCATTGGGAAAGACCGTCGATCTGGACGCTCCATTTCACCCAGGACCAACGGAAAGACGTGATTCTTCTCGGAGTCCAGCCTCAGGCAGAGAAAGACTTCTTCACACTGCTCCGGCAGGGTGTCGAACGCGACGAGGCACGGCAGGCTTTTGTCTTCGTTCATGGGTACAACACGACCTTCGACAGCGCGATCCAACAGACGGCGATCCTCGCCTACGATCTGAAATTCAAGGGAGCCGCCATCGCCTACTCGTGGCCGTCGCGCGGCGAGTTAACGAAATACCCGGCGGACGAGGACGCGGTCCAGCTGACGGTTGATCACCTAAGGGACTTCCTGCGAAAGGTCGCGACTGGTTCGGGCGCGACCGTTGTCCATCTCATTGCTCATAGCATGGGTAACCGCGCGCTTACGGAAGCGTTGGCTGAGCTTCAGAGCGACGCGCTTACGCCGCGACCCGCGAATCTGGGCGAAGTGGTGCTGACAGCTCCCGACATGGAGGTTGGGCTCTTCAAGCGGGCCGTTGGAGCGGTGAAGGCTTTGGCCAGGCACGTAACGCTCTACGCGTCGTCGACGGACAAGGCTTTGCTCGCATCCCACACGTTTCATTCCAACGCCCGCGCGGGCGACGCTGGCGAGCAGATTCTCATCATCCCGGGAGTGGACTCAATCGATGTCTCCTCGGTGAGAACTGACTTTCTCGGACACTCATATTTTCGTGATAACGCCTCTGTGATCGCAGACCTCTTTCAACTACTGCAAGCCGACAGCCCGCCCGACAAACGCACCTGCTTGACCGCCGACCATTCGCCGGCCGGACGGTTCTGGGTGTTCGGCCGCTGCTCGGAATGAGTCGCCTTCAGCCGGACTCTGGATTCACTTAGCGTCCATGGCCACGTTAAGCGCGTCAGTCGCGAAAACAGGTCGGTGGATCGAACTGTGTTTGACATGGGACTTGAGTATGTGAGGCGGGACATCCACGAGCGGCTCGGTGGGCAGAGTCAGGGCGGCATCAGCACCCCAAAGCAGCAACCTGTCATCCTCCTTTTCACTGGCCTGGGCGGGGAGCGCTACGGCTACAGAGATCAATGGATCAAGAAGGGCCGCATATTCCTCTACACCGGCGAAGGACAGCGCGGAGACATGGATTTCGTGCGTGGGAACGCTGCAATCCGGGAGCACCAACAGGCAGAGCGCGACGTTCACCTTTTTGAAGAAACCACGAAGAGCGGTACCGTCCGATACTTAGGGCAAATGATCTACATCGGCCACCGGCTCGAGTCGCTTGCCGTGGAGAGTTCGGAACTCGAACCCGAAGAGTCGCTACGCCAACTGACGCTCGACCAACTCAGGCGTGCGGCGCTTCAGGACTCGGCTCCGACCAGGGACGCCAAGACACGGCTCACGATCTACCGCAGGCGCTCAGTCGCAATCAAAATGTTTGCCCGCGCGCGTGCCCAGGGAGTATGCGAAGGATGTGAAAGTCCCGCACGGCGAACCGTTCTTAGAAGTCCATCACGTTCGGCGCTTGTCCGACGGGGGCCCTGATCATCCGGACTCCGTTGTAGCGATCTGTCCGAATTGCCACCGCCGCGCTCACCACGGTGGAGATCGCACGACCGTTAACGAGCGACTGAAAAACGTGGCGGCGGCTAAGGAAACTCAGCGAGGCTGAAATTGACGCCTCCCCAAAACGCTACCGGGTCATCTTCTTCGCCGCTTTGATCGCCGCGTCGATTCCCGACTTCTTCCGAATAGCCTTGATCCCCGCCCGCGCTTCCTTCGAGAGGGGCCTGAGCGCGGACATGTACTTGCCCTGCAACCGATAGAGCTTTCGAGTCGCGGCGGTTATTTCGCGTCCGGCTCGCTTCCGGGCCGGTCGTGACGTTTTCTCGGCAACGCGGAATGCCTTTACCGCTCGTCTTCTAACGGTTTTCCCGGCTTCGATGCCCTCGACTCCAAGCTGAGCCATTCGCTCGCGGATTTCTCGGATCAGACGTTCGCGATGGCTGAGTGCCTTCCGGACCTCGCTAGCCGCTACCTTGCCCTCGTGCATGAGGAATGAGAGAGCCTGGTGAGCTTGATCCGCCGTAACCGCGAGAGATGACCTGCGTCGTCTTGCCATACTTCTCCTCATGTCGTTGGACGGTTGCGACTCGGGCCACGTAAGGTATCACTGCCGCAAGGAGATGAGCTGCTGTTGAGCTACATAACGACGGGATTCAAAATCACCTTCTACGCGGTTATGCTCCTGTTTCCTCCGGCCGCCTTATCGTGATGCTAGACTGACCAAAAGGCGGTCTCCAATTGATCAATCTATTGGCGGTCAGAAATACGCTCAAGGTGTGTCTCGTTAGCTTCGGCCTGACCTTTGCACTGGCGCTGCCGATAGCAGCCCAGGGGACCTACCGGTGCCAGTGCAACGACGGGACGTATAGCAACTCCTGCGGCCATCAGGGAGCCTGCTCGGGGCATGGTGGGATCGCCAACACTCCAACTCCGGGGCCGATTTACCCTACGTCGACCCCGGCCCCTACCGCTCGTCCAGCAACGCCTACGGCGATCGCTACACCAACCGCTACACGGACGCCCACAGCAACCTCTACGCCTTCTCGGACTCCCACATCGACGCCAGTCCCCAACTGCCCTGATGAGCGTGGAACGGTGAAGCTTGGAACCGATGCGGATGCTGGCTTGATCAACCTAACTTCGTCAACCTCCATCACGATCGAGACAATGAGGGCTTGGCCAGCCCCGAGCATCGTCCCTCCGCGGAACCGGATTTCGCCCTACGAGACGACAATCTGGGTCCTCGATGCCACACTGGTCAAGTACAAGCTCGAAGACGATTCGGATTACCATTTAGTTCTCACCGACGCTCACGGCAACACGATAATCGCGGAGATCGCCTCCCCGGCGTGCGCCTCGGGAAGTCGGTTCGCCGCCGGGATCGCCAACGCGAGAGCACAATTCAACGCAAGCTTTTCGCCAACAGTGGGGGGCTTTCAGTCCGCGAACGTTCCAGTCCGAATCAGCGGCGTCGGTATGTTTGACTTCCTACACGGCCAGACCGGCGTCGCTCCGAACGGGATCGAGTTGCATCCAGTTATTGATTTCTCCTATGACACGCTGGCTCCTGTCGAGCGCCTACCGGTCGATCGACTCCCAACTCCGCACCAGCCGCATACTGTTGCGGGGCACCAGTAATTCGTCGGCCGAAACCGGGGTTCACTGCCGCGTTGCCGCGAACGATCCTGAGATCGGCCCCGCCGGGCAACAGCCCGACCCGCCCCGCGATGTTGCTGAGTATGTTCCGGTTATCGTCCCGTTCGGCGCGACGTTCAGGGAACCGGTGGGGATACCGACCGAGCAGGGATCATTCAGGGAGACCATCGCCGTTGTCGAACTAGTCATGGTTCCTTCGAGTCCGCCGTTGAGTAGCGTCAGATAGGCGCTGAAGTCGCAGCCGCTCTGTGAAATCGTAATCGTGCCACTCCCGTTTCCGCCGCATGAGTTCGCGAAGGTGCCGTTGTAGGTCCCGGCCAACGAGGTACAGCCAGTCGCGACGGCGCCCGACTGACGCTGTAGATTCACGTCTGCGGTGATCTGCTGCCCGAAACAGTCTCGGCCGGAGAACCGACCGGCGAGCACTCCGTTTTTGATCGTAACAGCCGTTCCTGGAACTTGGCCGAAGCTCCCCCCAAATTCGTCGCCCGCGAAGCTATTCGAGCCGCTTACATTCGCCCTGAAATTGGTCGGGTTAACGAAGGGACAGTTGATCGCGAACAGCTCGAGACCTACTGTGTTACCAGTCGGGGAGACGAAGCCATACACTCCCCCCCGTTCCTCGACCCCGCTGGAGTACAGACAGCCGTCGTAGTTAGTGCCGTAGATGAAGTACTCGCCCGGGGCGCACTCCGCACAGGACTGAGCCTTGATTTGGATGCGCCACTGCTGATTGAAGGTCCCCGACTGACCTTGAAGCATGACGATCGCGGCGCCAGCATAAACACCCGTCGGGTCTGGAAGGATGTTCGGGGTCGTGCCCGCCGCGATCTTCACCACCGGAGCACGCGGGACAATCTGGGCCATGCCGAGCCCAGAGGTGGTCACGAATAGGCACGTGAGACAAAGGGCCTGGAGCCTTCGCATGGGGTCCTCCGCTAGATTGTTGGGGGTAGTCTAACGTTTATACGCGCCGTCTTGTCGTCCGCGCTGGGGGGCTATGACACCGGGCTCAAGCTTGCTGAATCAGGGCCAAATCCTGCAGAGCGTCGAACCCACCGCCGGGGATGAGACCCGAGGCTAATTCTCGAACAGGCGTCGGATCTCCACGTCGAATGCGTGGCACAGCCGTGCCAGACTCCGGAGGGTAACGTTCACAGCTCCAGCTTCCAGCTTCTGGTAGTGCCGAATGTTCATGTTCGCCTTTTCGGCAGCCAGCTCCTGAGTCCAACCGAGACGAGACCGCTCCCGCCGCAAAGCGGCTGCCAGTCGCCTTCGTAGCTTCGCCTCCTCTGAACGAAGTGACACGCAGAGACGCTAGGCATACCGCCGCTTGTTGGCCACGCCACATGAGGCGTAGGATCAGGTCCAAACTCTGGAAATCGGGACAGCCGAGGCTTTTGCCTTAGGCACTCGATCGCGCCTCTGACGGAAAGGACATTCGAGTGGCCGAGGAAACCAGAACTCAATGTCGGCAGAGATCAGTCACGGCCGCTCAGGCTGAGCCGCGAGACCTCACGTCCGCGGGGAATACGCGTCATCGAGCCCTCGCGGTTGGCGGAATTCTTCTTCTCGTCGGTTGTTCCCGGTTCGCGAGCGAAAAGCGGATCGCTCTGCGGTTCACACCGAAGGAGAACGTCACCGCTGCTATCCCAGCGACCGAGGGCCTGACCGCATCCCGGTCGATCGAAGTCGCTCCTCTTACGGATGCGAGGGCGGTTACCGATCGAAGCCTCGTAGGAGAGAACCGGGAGCACAGCACTCCGGTCCCGATTCGAGCGACGTCCTCCGTCGAGCAGTTCGCCACGACGGTTCTCAAGAAATGCCTTGCGGAATGGGGCGTTCGGCTTGGGCCCGGTGATCTCGTACTCCGCGGCGAGATCACGAACCTGTTGGTGACCGAGGACCAGACCTATTCCACCGCCGCCTCGATGCGATTCCGCCTTGAGGATCACTCGGGGAACGCTCTTTGGGAAGGCATCGCGATCGGAGACGCGCATCAGTGGGGCAGCTCCTTCAAGGAAGAGAACTACAACGAGGAGATCAGCGACGCGCTGAAGCGGACCTTCGCGAACCTGGTGAGCAACGCTGGCTTTCAAAGGGCCTGGATCGGGGCCGCTGGGGTGAGCACGGCAGCATTCTCGCCGGCGGAGTTGAAGGCGAAGATTCTCGAGATGATGAAGTCAGGCATCAGCGAGGAGACGGTCGCGAGCTACGTGCGAAGCGTGAAGGTCACCCGACCGCCGAATGCGGAGGAGATTCTGGACTGGAAGAAGACCGGGGTAGCAGAATCGGTGATCCGGGCGGCAGTCCAGGAGAGGCGCTGACGGGTTGTATCGAGACGAACCCCGGCGGCGTAGGTTCCCCGACTAGCCCGCCACAGCCGGAACCGCCTCCTGACCCACCCCCCTAGTGGCCGCCGCCTTTCGCCTTCGGCGACTCGAGTTCCACAAACACTCGTCGTAACCTGGTTTGGTTCCGGGGTCGAGCGAGTCCATGAACGGTGCGACACAACTAGGTTCGTGTAGGAAGAGCCGTCTGCCCGGGTTGGCCGGACTCGCGAGGACATGCCAAAACGAGGCGACGCCGGTCCCGATCTCTTTTCCGCAGTGGGCGCAGGGGGGTAGAGATCAACGGTTCGATGATCATCGTGACCGTGTATTGAACCACCGAGACCTGAGAAAAGGAGGAAGAGCACCGTGAACGAGACCCTGACTTACGTGACCAGCAGGCCGAAGAGCAACACCGGGGTTGGCACCCCCGGCGCCCTTTGCGACCGCTGCGGCTCGCCAATGAAACTGCGGCATTCGACCCCCCGTGAATCCCTACCACTACACCCTCAGCGGATTGAAGAACGCCGTGCTGGTTGGAATTGAGGTCTGGCAGTGTCGGGCTGCCCTGCCGAAATGCCGATCATCCCCCGCGTCTGCGAGCTCCATCGCGTGATGGCTGACAGCCTGATTGGACAGCCAGAACCGCTGTCTGGGGATCAGATTCGTTTCCTTAGGAAGAGCATCGGCCTGGCCGCGCGGAAATTTGCCGCGTTGTTGCAAGTCGATCCCGCGCATTTGTCCAGAGTCGAAACCGGCAAGATCAAGAGGCTCGGGATTATGCACTTGACAAAGGTAAAATAGGAGCGTACCCTATGAAACATGAAGAAAAGAGACGTGCTACCGCCGACGCCAGAGGGCCTAACCCTCGATGAGATCAGCCGCCGCTTCTCGACCGACGAGAAAGCTAGGATCTACTTCGAGAGCATCCGGTGGGAGAACGGGCGGTTCTGCCCCCACTGCGGGAACGCCGACGAAGAACGGATCTACCGCATCACGGCGAACGTGGCCAAGAAGGTCCGCGCTGGCCTGTACGAATGCGGCGAATGCGAGAAGCAGTTCACGGTCACGGTGGGGACCATCTTCGAGGATTCCCATATCCCGCTGCGAAAGTGGCTCGTCGCCTGGTACATGCTCTGCGCGTCGAAGAAAGGAGTCTCCGCGCTCCAGATGCAGCGCATGTTGGGGCTCGGCTCCTATCGTTCGGCCTGGTTCATGATGCATCGCATCCGGTACGCGCTCCAGCAGCCAGAATTTAAGGACTTGATGAAGGGAACCGTCGAAGCGGATGAGACCTGGATTGGAGGAAAGGCGAAGGGTGTCGGATCTGGAAAGTACCGGCCAAAGAAAACGCCCGTCATGGCCTTGGTCGAGCGTGGCGGGAAAGTGCGCTCGCGTGTTTTGGATCGCGTTGACGCGAGCAACGTCTCGGCGGTTCTAAGAGAAAACGTTGCGCACCGCGCTAAACTCATGACGGACGACGCCCGCGTTTACGATCTGGTCGGGACGCGGTTCCCATCGCACGAAGTCGTGAACCACTCCAAGGGCGAATACTCCCGCCCCAGTGAAGCAACCGTCAAGCCGAAGGGCGGCAGGGTTCACACAAACACGGTGGAAGGGTTCTTTGCGAATCTGAAGCGCGGGTTGACTGGCGTTTATCACCACGTCGAGAAGAAGTACCTGCCGCTGTATCTGGCTGAGTTTGACTTCCGCTACTCCGAGCGAGAGACGACGGACGGAGCGCGGACAAACGAGGGCGTGAAAAAGATTAGCGGGAAGCGGCTGACTCTGGTCACGCCACGGCGTAAGGAGTAGAGTGGGGGCGCCGGGATTCGGACCCGGACGGGGTGACAGCCCCGTCAGCTTCCAAAGCTGATGCGTCTACCGTTCCGCCACGCCCCCAAAGGCTACTGCCTTGGCTTGATCGATTTATAGATCCCCCGATTTTCGCTGCTGATTTGGCCAGCCGCCTTCAGTCTTGCCACGGCGGCCCGAATGGTGCCGGCCTTGGCACCCGTAATACCCACAAGATCAGCGACCCTGAATTCACGCTCGATTTCCGCGTCAACAGCGGCGAGAATCTTCGTCTCCAGGGCCTGGGTTGTCCCTGCCCCCGGAGCGAACCGTGCGAGTTTGGACTCCAATTCCTTAATCTGGTTCTCCAGCTGCCATTTCCGCTCTTTCAGCTGCCCGAGCTTCTCGGCCAGTTGCCTGATTTCTTGCGCCTTGTTCATCGGCTGCGCCTCATTACAGACCGATCATAGCAGACAGTCGGGCCATTTTGAAGGAAACGCTGGTGCGTTTTTTGGCGACGTAGCGAAATCTGGTAACATTGGCGCGATTGTACGGGAACGGGCAACGCCCGTCCCGCCGCGTCGGGAGAGGAGGGTAGTAATTGAGGGTCGGAAGAAGCAAATCTAAACGGGGTGGGCCACTTCGGATTCCCGTGAAATTCGACGAGGCGATGGCCGTCGCTGTCCACCTAAAACCTCCGCTAAAGAAGCGGAAGAAAAAAGCCGGCGGGAAGGCCGGCCAAAAAAGGAAGTAAAACTATGGCTACCGTATCACCCTGGTACTCCACGCGGAAGGGCGAAGACCGTCATCACAACAATACGCTCTGCACCGAGGGGAACAATATCGAGGTTTATTACCGCAAGCCGGGGACAGGCGGTCACCCGCTTTGCACTCACTGCGCGAAGCTCAACGCCCAGGGCAAGTAGATTCTCTCTCCCGGCCCCCCACATCTTGGGGGGCCGGGTTTTTTAGCCATCGCTGAAATCCCGGGGTTTCGGCCTGTTCTTGAACCTCAATCAATCGTTCCCTCGGAGAGAACGTGATCTCCCACCCCGGCCCCGTCAGCTCGCCAGCTTGAACTGTCCAGAAGCGTCGAAGACTGAAGACAGGAAGTCCGTGCTTCATCGCGACCGATACGGCTCTTAAGCCCTCCTCCTGGCCGCCGTAGAAGCGAATCGTAGGCTCAGTGAAGGCATGCCCTTCCCCGCCGCTGCATGATTCGTAGGTTTCGATCCCGGCTTCTTGAAGGACGAGGACGGCGTAGCTGATCTCCCTGTCGAGCGGCAGGGAATATCTGTTCCGGAATGCCCCTAGAACGTCGCCGTCGCTCATTCGAGCACCCGCGAGTGTAGCACCGTCGCAACCCGGCCTGTCGCGCCCGCCGACGGTTCGCTATTTCTTCTTAGGCTGCTGTCGGCGCTTCCTCGGAATGGGCTCAGTTGAACCTTGAAAAATGTCCCCTTCGTCCGCGCCGTAAAGCTCATTCTTCGTCAAGGGCCGGCTCAGCCTAAAAAGTAGAAGTTGCGCTGGCCTGTCCTCCCCGGCCACCAATACAACCGGCAAGCTTCCATGATTGGACATCTCCAGCGCGATGGTTCCATCAAAGCCTGGGTCGATCTTTGGAGCCGTGAAATGCATGCTGATACCTAGCCTTGCATATCCGCTCCTGCCCTCGATTAGCCCCGCCAGGTTGCTTGGAAGGCAAACACTCTCCAGTGTTTGCCCGAGAACAAAACCACCCGGTTCGATGGTGAAGCTGTCGCTCTCCTTGTGGTCCCAAACGTCTGGAGAGTCCCAGATGGACGGATCGGCCCGAACCGCCTGAATGTATTTGAAGGCGTTCGTATCCTTGAACGTTGTGAACAGGCGCCCGATATGTAAATCTATCGAAACCTGCTTGACCTGCTTTGGGTCAATCTTCGGGTCAAATCGCAGCCTGCCCCGTTTAATCTCCTCAAGAATGTCACGCCGGGACAGTAACAAGACTCACCTGCGTTTTGTCCTTCCGAATTACCCTAGAAGATGCGACCGAATGGCCGGGCAGGCTTACCTCGATAGTCTTGCCATTGGCGGAAATGACGCGAGCCTGAATCTCAGTCTCCCCGTTCTCGATGGGCTCCTTCAAATAGCGCACGTTTACGAATCCAACCCACGGTCCGTTGGGTGTGTCAACGCGGACTACACGCTCATTTGAGAATGGGCCGGGTTTAACCTTGCAAGAAATCCAAACGAACGATCCGGTCTTCGGTGTGGCCATGCTTTCTCCTAATCAAAAACACCGATCCCCCAGAGGAGGAAACCGGGTAGACATTGGATAGACCTGAACTCTGACAGCCTCAAGAACGTAGTGACGGGACAGAGTAATCCCCTCATGGCAGGGATTCGCGGAGCGCCAGCGTGTCTCTCCTTCCTCTGCTCTGAGTCGTGTCCCGGAATGAGTCTCGCAAAACCCAGAGGCGTTGGTCAATAGAATTCTCTGAGTCTACCTCGGCGTCCGGCGTCCTCTCGAGAGGGCTACCGTAACGTCCGGCCTGTCACGTGGGCCGATGTTTCGTCGGCGCTCCTCAGTCCTCCTGATCCTCGACGAATTGAACGTCTAAGCTTCGTGCGTAGGCTAGGCATTCGGAGATCCGCCACTTCTTCGGGCTCGTTTGCCTGATCTGAATCCAAAGCCGGTTCTTACCGGCCCTCTTCGCATCCGCCGGTGAAGCGGTAATCGTTAGCCCGTCGATCTCCGCCAGCACCTCGCCCCTAACCTTCGTCTTTTTCTCTTTCATTTAAATAGGATACCCGGCCTCTTCCCTTTGTCAAGTGCATAATCCCGAGAGGCTTGGAGCACCTGCCGACAGGCTCCCGCGGTTGATCATCCTGGCAGAGGGCCGCGGAGGGGAGATGGTTCGCCAGAAGCTTCTCGAGGTCGCCAAGACGATCCAGGCTGAAAAGGACGCGAAGAGAAAGTCCCGCCGAGCGCGACGGCAGCCGCTACTTTTCACCTTGAAGGGAAATCGCTGGGCGGCTTGAGTACCCTGACCATGGACGTAATGAACTTCGACTGTCCCTACTCCAATGTGCCGCTTCCGCTGCGCCCCTAAACGCGACGCGAATTGACGCTCGAGGCAGCCTTGCACCGGCAGCGGCCGGCGGTTCGAGCTCGAGCGAATCGTCGATCGGTTGGGTTGGACGCGAGGTCCGTACCTCCGAAGGGCACCCGAGCCGATAACGCTCCAGGCAGCGCGTACAATCTTTGTGGCCGGATAGGGTCGGCTAGCTACCGCACCTAATCCGTGGCACCTCCGCGCCGCCGCGGGCCCGGCCAGTTTCTTCTCCCTTGGCACGGATGAAGGGCGTGGAAATGGATCCACGAATCGGGAAGGCCCTTGAGCAATCAAAGGTCGCGCGATGGCTGCTCGATCGCGAGGCTGATCCGCAGCGGCTCGCAGAGTACTCCTCGCACGCTATCGATCGAATGAAGGCGGAGGAGGTGCAAAGGGGAAGGCGAGGTCAGTCGGGGCGGCGGCAGGGCCAGTCCTACGCGAAGAGACTCCGCGCGGCAGGGGAAGAAGCGTTCTCGCGATTCTTTAACGAGTCCGAGTTCTACTGGGGTCCGGCTGACCCGAAACGTGTCCGGCTCGAAACCGACGTTGCTGTATACGCTCGCACCTCCAGCAGGCTCGCTGAAGCGGCCGAGCAGGGGAAGATCAGGACTGAGAATCGCCCTCACGCAGAGGCCGTCGCGTCGCGTCGCGTTCTCCTTATGTACGTTCACGAGATAGCTGGCGAGTGGGCATGGAAGCCCGTGTTAGAGCTTCTCGAGGACTGCGCGAATGCGGTCGACTTGGATCTGGAAGCGATCCGGTTCACGGCCGAGGGTTTCAAGCAAGAGACCTACAGATTCCGCCGGGAACAGCTTCGCCTCGATCGCGCAAATGAGGCTGCCGAGGAAGAGATTCGTCAGCTATCGCGGCAGATCGTCCAAACGCGCAAGAGACCGGAGCCCGAGAAGAGCCTGCCGCCTGACTCCGCTAGAGTGACAAAACGGCGACCAAAAAAGACGCTGGCCTGTCACTGACACTGATCTCCGTGGCCCCTACTCTGAAGGGGCCGTGTCTGCCGAAACAGTTTCAGTAAAACGTCGCCTCCCTCCTCTCACTGAATCTCGCGCTGAGCGTCTCGCGGCGCAAGTCCCGTTGGTTTCGCTCGCGCACGAGTCAGGGATTCCTCTCGTTGTGCTCTCCGAGGCAGAGAGAAATCTGCGCTGCCTGAATCCCGAGCAAGAACGCGCTCGTCGCGAGGCGCTCCGGAAACTCGCTGTACGTGACGACGTCGTCGTTCCGTCGAGAGTAGAATCTGGCCATGGACTTCTCGAGCAGCAAAGCCCCGCCGAAGAAACCGCCGACGCCGCAGCCGCAGCCGCCTACGCCAACAAGCGCGCCCGGAAAGCAGGTGGGCAAGAAGTTCTACGTGAAAATCCTCGCGGAGCCGCAGAGCCAGCCGCCAGAGTTACTCCCCCCGCCGAAGAAGCCGACCAGGTAGTCGCGCGCCAGCGCGAGGCTGCGGCCCGCGCCAGGCAAAAAGGATTTGAGGCGCGCCCAGCGGGCGCAACCGATGGCGAAACCTCGCAGTCTAGAGTCGGCGAGCAAGCACGGGAAACGGCCGGGCCACCTGTGGAGCGGTCGCCATGAAAAATGGAAAGGCCGCCCGGCAAGGCGGCCAGAACAGAAGAACGACAACGCCTCGAATCCTACCCCAGTACGACGCTGGCAGGGGTGGGACGTGATCGGGCTGCCGGTCCTGAGCCTCGCGGCGAAGCGGGCTTCCGCCGCTGGCGTGGTGCTGGATGAGATCACCAAGGGCGCTGAGCCGGATCCGATCTTCGCGCTCGAAGTGGCGGAGAAGCAGCTGCGTTCCGCCTTCTTCAGCGTCCGGCAAGAGCTGCTATCCCGACGCCGCCGCGGGAAGCTCGCAGCATGAGAATCGCCGAGGATGCCGCCGAACCCGGTCAAGGGGGACGCGAAGTGAGTGCCGAAGCCAACCCGCCCAAGACCCCCGAGGCATGGGTCGCGATGCTCACTGACGCGGACCGGAGTTTCAGGGAGAAGACCTACGCCGAGGCCAAGGACGTTCTCTCGCCGATTCTTTTCGCTGCGCCCGAACACGGCATCGAGTTGCACGAAGCCTCACGAGCCTGCCGGGCCGCGCTTCGCAGACGTTACCCGTTCGAGCACGCGGCCTCCTCGGCCTCGGCACGAAAGTCTCCCCTTCGTTCTTACACGGCTGCGCAGCTCCATGCGCTGGCCATGACCCGACCTCCCCGTGAGCTGATCGTCTCGCCTTTCATGGCGAAGTACGAATCCGTCTTCCTCTACGCCTACAAGGGCCACGGCAAGACCTGGGTATCGCTCGGTGCGGCGATGGTCTGCGCACACGGCGAAGGCGGACGGTTTTTGAACTTCGAGGGCGTGGGTCCGGGCGTGGCCACGTTGTTCGTGGACGGCGAGATGTTCACCACCGACCTCGATCAGCGGGTGGAGGACATCAAAAAGTCGTCCCCAGGCCTCGAACCTGGCGACCTGCTCCACCTCTGGACGCCAGACGCGCAAGACGACGCCCACACCATCCTGAACCTGTTCTCCGAGGAGGGCCGCCGGATGCTCGAGGACCACATCGCGGACATTTACGACGAAACGGGACAGGTCATCGAGCAGATCTTCCTCGACAACATGGCAAGCCTGCTCCACGGCTGGGAAGAGAACGAACAGAAGAGCTGGCTCGAAATCTCGCCGTGGCTTCTGCAACTGCGGGCGCAGCGGCGGGGCAATTTTTGGGTCCACCACGCGGGCAAGACACTCGATTATCGGGGCAACTCGGCGATGATTGGGAGCATGCACGCGATCTTGAAGGTCGCGCGCCCGAAGGACGCCGCGCCAGGTGCCAGCTTCGACTTGACCTACGAGTACACCAGGGCCAAGCCGGCCGGCCTGCAGAACTTCAACGCCCGCCTCGAGGGTGATGTGTGGACGGTGGAAACAACGGGGCAGGTTGCCGACGAGCTCATCCGCATCCTGACCGGGCAAGGGCTAAGCCTTCGGGTGATCGCCGACCAGATCGGGAAGGGCAAGAACGCCGTGGCACTGGCACAGAAGCGCCTCGGTCTGAAGCCCCGAAAGGGCGACGAATGAACCCTAACTGCCGGAGTCCCGAAAAACTGTCCCTCCCGCCGGGGGTTATACCCCCACGGCGGGACAACGGGGCTCTCGATCGGGACACGGGACGGGACACAAGCGGGACAGAGAAACAGAATTCCGAGAAAAAACACGTTTCAGCCGGGACACAGAGCGGGACAAACGCGGGGCACCACCTATTGCGCGCGGGACGAGGAGCGGGACAGTGCTTTCCGCGGTGCGCCACTTGACGAGCGACGCGCGCGTTGACGCCCGAGGGTTCCTTCGCAAGACCCTCGCCTGTGGAGAACAGCGGGCCGCGTCCGTCCTTGCCGAGGCCAGGTCCCAGAACCTCTCCGAGCGAACCCTTCGCCGCGCCTTCCGCGACCTCGGCGGCCACGCCCGCAAGGCAGGCTTCGGAGCAGGGGCGGCCTGGATGTGGCGACTGCCCAGTGAGGCGAAACCGGATCCCCCGGCCCCAACCATCGGAACTCAACCCTTCGCCTCCCTTCCCGGTCATCGGCTAGATCCCTGTCAGCTCTGCCACCGCATCCGTGACGTGGCCCTCGTCGAAGTTGCCCCAAAAACGGCCATCGATCTTTGCCAAGAGTGCTACGAAACCGGGAAGGCTGCCGCCTGGGCGGGCAGCACGGGGAGTTGATGGTGAGACGCTCCCCCCGTGCGGCAGATACGCCGCCCGCTCTTGCTGCTGCCATCCGGCGCTTTGAAAGGGCCGAAGCAGGTATCGGAAGCCGCGCTCGCCGGCATCCGCCACGCGGATGGCACCAGCGTTTCGCAGGTGGTCTGCGCACCAACCTCGAAAGCGTCCCTCGTCTGTCCGCAACAACCGTGCGGCGGGTCCTCGACGATCGGGCGCTGCGCGTATTGGTCTGGTGGAGCGCGACCGGCGTAATCGAAGAGGCTGCGAGCATCGAGGTCAACCCGGCCCGTCCTCTGGAAGTGATTGTGACTCGATTGGAAGCGGGAAAGCTCCAGGAGGATTATTCTTTCCTCCGCCTCGTGCTGCGACCCCTTCCGCGCCACGACGCGCGCGATTTCTTGCTCGTTTGCCCGACTTGCGAGAAGCCGCGTCGGTACCTCTACGCCTGGCGAGTCTTCGGCTCCCGCCTGTTGTTGGGCCGATGGGAATGCCGAACCTGCGCCGGGCTTCGGTACTGCTCTGAAGGCGGTGGTCTCCTGCATTACAGGAGGCTCCGGCATCTCAGGGTGGCACTAGCACTCCGGAAGTGGCGGGAACCACGTCCATCTCCGTGGGACCCTGACGTTTTCAACTCGTCCAGCCCCTTGCGTGTCGGTCTGACGCCCAACCGGGGCGGCCAGACCCGGCCCGATCCTGCCGGGCGCAAACGTGATCGCTGCCATCGACCGAAGGTTTCGTGGCGGAAGCCTGATGGGGCGCCGCGACCGGCGGGAGAAACTGGACACACGGCGGACACCTACGACCCTATTCTCGAAGGAATTAGTAGGAGGTTGGGGTCCGAGACCCCTGCTCACGGAGCGAGGAGTAGCAGCCGGTGACACGCCAGGAAACCCTAGCCGCTGTCCGTTCTGCAGCGCAAGATGCCGCGGCCGTTGGCGAACTACCCGCCTTCCTCGCGGAGCTCGAGCGGCTCCGAGTCGAGGCCGTCCTGAGTGCAGCTGCTCCGCGTGAGGAGGCGCCGATCCCGAAAGGCCCTGGCCGTCTCCTTGGCGTCGCGGAGGCCGCGGCCCGTCTCGGCCGCTCTCGCTGGTGGGTTTACCGGCACAAGGCCACCTTGCCCGTGACACGGCTCCAGACGGGCGGCTACGGGTTCGACGAGCGGAAGCTTGAGTGCTGGATCGACGGACGGACTCGGTAGTTTGCCGGCGCTCAGGCTACCGTCTCACGATTAAGCTATTCCGTCTCATAATAGTTGTAAATCGTCTCAAGATGAGTTATATCCGTCTCATGAGCGAAACCAAGTACATGTCCGAGGTCTTCCGTATCGTGGCTGGTGCGCTCCGCCTCGATGTCAACAAGGTCCGGAACTACACGGCCTATCTCGCCGAGAAGCTCGAAGAAGGCGGTGACGCTCCCGCCGCGAACCGACTCCGGAAGCTTCTAGCCGAAACCGACCACCAACTCCAGCCGGCGCACGTCGCGACGCGGACGATGCCGGTCGACGGCGAGACGCGATTTCCACTGCTTGAGACGGTTGGCTATCGAAACATCGAGCCCGAGCTTGTGCTTCCGCAGGAGCAACAGGATCTCGTCGAGGAGTTCATCAGCGTCGCGAAGAGCCGGGCTCAGCTTGAGCAGGAAGACGTCAGTACGCCGCTGACCTTGCTCGTGTACGGTCCCCCTGGATGCGGGAAGAGCCGACTTGCACGCCACATCGCGAATACTCTCGGTCTTCGGCTTTTCGTCGCGCGGCTTGACGGGCTAATTTCCTCGTACCTGGGTAGCACCGCGAAGAATATCCGCTCTGTCTTCGAGTTCGGGGCGAGCACACCGTGCGTCCTCTTCCTCGACGAGTTCGACGCGATCGCCAAGCTTCGTGACGACAGCCACGAACTCGGCGAACTCAAGCGCGTGGTGAATAGCTTTCTTCAGAACCTCGACGCCCTCGGGTCCGAGTCAATTGTCCTCGCGGCTACCAACCATCCACAGCTCCTCGATGCAGCGGTCTGGCGCCGGTTCAGCTATTGCCTCGAGATGCAGCTGCCTACCGCGCCAGCCCGACACAAGCTGTGGTCGCTCTTCCTCGGCCGCGATGTGGGCGAGACAGATCGCGAGATCCTCACTGACCTCTCCGAGGGGCTCTCAGGGGCGGACATTCGCGAGGTCTGTCTCCACCTCCGACGCCGCACTATCGCAATGCGGATGGAGCCGACGCTCAAGGAGACGTTCACGAACCTCCTGCGAATTGCTGGAGGTTCTCCCAACGGTGCGAAACTGCTCCGAGGCCTCCGCGAGATGGAACCGAAGAGGCGGGCTCGGACGCTACGGCAGCGGAACGCGACACTCTACAGCTCGGCCCATCTCGCGAGCCTTCTCGGCAAGTCCAAGGCGACCGCACATCGATGGACCCAGAAAGGAGCCTCGCACAAAAATGCCTGATTCGAAGACTGGGGATGATAGCGGGACGGCGGCGGACAGGCTCTTCATAAAGGTCATCCTGCCCAAGCAGGGGGTCGAGAAGCGCGTCCCGGGCGGAGGGCCGACATCCGAGCCGTTCCGTTCGGTCGACCGCGGTTTCCGAGAAAGCCTCTCGAGTCGCGTCCAAGCTCTCCGCACAGCGCTCGCGCCCGCCGCGAGGCGGCTCGGAGCTGCTCCGGCCCGTGTGCGACTCGTGCCCAGGGCGTTCGCAAAGAGCCACCGGCCCGACTCGCTGTTCTCGGATAAGACATGTCCGATCATCGGGGCGGGGAAGCTCGGCGAACTCTTCATCCGGACAACCCCATCCGGCCTCACAAACCTCGACCGGGCAATCTTGAAAGGGCAGACGCCCAAAATCCGCAAGGAACTGTCCTCGATCGAGACGATCGAGCCCATCACGGCGGACGACCGCCGCGCGGGCCAGTCGGCCGCAGACGTACTCCGGAAGGCCCCGAAGACCAGGGAGGGCTACATCACCAAGGTGCAGCTCTTCGAAATAGGGGCTGGTCAAGAAGCGCTCGAACAGGATTTCCGTGAGCGGTGCACGACGGCGGAACTCACCGTTCGGCGGCGCGGATATACGAGCGCGTCGAAATGCTTCGAGGTCGTGTGCAAGCAAGCGGCCGATGTCGAGCTCCTTTCGACGATAGTCGGTGTTCGGTCCGTGCGGCAGATGCCGGTCCTTTCGACGATCCGCTCCCAGGCCGGAGTGCGACGGCCGCTTCCTGCTGACATGCCCTTCCCCGAGGGTCCGCTAAGCCAGTATCCAGTGGTGGCGGTCATCGATAGCGGCGTCCGCGACGACATACCGGCGTTGAATGCCTGGGTGGTTGGTCGAGAGTCGACGGTCGCGCCAGAGTACAAGAATACTTTCCACGGAACCTTCGTCGCCGGCCTCGTGGCCTTTCCCCGCGACCTGAACACCAGCCTCGCGGGTATCGACCCGACGCCGTGCGCCATCCTGGATGTGCAGGTGCTCCCGAACGGCGATCCAGCATTCGGCGACGTGGACGAATTGCTTGAGTCGGAGCTGCTCCAGGATCTTGAGAGCGTCCTGAGAGAAAACGCGAACGAGATCAAAGTCTGGAACCTCTCCCTCGGCACCAACGAGCGCTGTTCCCTCGATGCATTCTCGAGCTTAGCGGTCGAGCTTGACCGGCTCCAGGAAACCTATGGCGTCTCGTTCGTCGTCAGTGCGGGGAACTACGACGAGAGGCCGTCCCTGGATTATCCGCGGACGGGGACTCAGCTCGACCTGGGCCGCATCACGACCCCAGCAGACAGCGTTCTCAGCATCACGGTGGGCTCGGTCGCCCACATCAGCTTTCCGAAGACCGGCCCTCAGGAGGGCGAACCGTCGCCCTTCTCGAGGCACGGGGCTGGTCCAAACTTCGTCATCAAACCCGACCTTGTCCACTATGGTGGCACCTGCCGTCCGGACGGCACGCAGTACCACGGGGTCGAGTCGATCGTTGAAGACGGGCAAGTTGGCGACGGTTGTGGGACCAGCTTCTCGACGCCGCTCGTCTCGAGGCTCCTAGCGACGGTCTACCATCAAGTAACGCCCACTCCGTCGCGCGAGCTCGCCCGCGCAATCTTGACACACCATGCTCGCGACCCCCGGAACGGGCAGCGCGTCCCCGACACCGATGAGAATTTCCTCGGCTTCGGGCTTCCGACCGCCACGCCGCTATGCCTCGAGTGTGCGCCGTGGATGTCGACTCTCGTCTTCGAGGACACGCTGAGGCCAGGGTATTACCTGGAATGGGACAACTTCCCGTTCCCGGCTTCGCTGACTAGAGCCGGCCGCTACTTCGGCGACATCTGGATGACCCTCGCCTTCGCTCCTGCCCGCGGGGCGACGTGGGGCTCGGAGTATTGCGAGACACATATCGACGCCCACTTCGGTGTCTACCAGACAACGAAGAGTCTGAAGAGCGGGCAGACCACCGAGAGGTTCAAAGGGCTCGTCCCTCCAGAGTACAAGAACCCCGGACTCCTCTATGAGTCCTTCCAGGTCGAGAAGCTCCGAAAGTGGGCGCCTGTGCGCACGTACTTCGGCAGCCTCGGCGACCGTGGCGAGCGGGGCTCCCGCTGGCGCCTCAAGCTCCAGCTTCTCTCCCGCCACGGGCTCGACATGGCTGAGATGACGCGACCGCAGCCATTCGCGCTTATCCTGACGATTGCCGACCCCGCCAAGCTGGCCCCCGTGTACAACGAGATGGCCATGCACATCCGGAGCAGGTTTCAGGTCCGGAACCTCGCTCTCAGAACCGCAGCGCGCGTCCGCGCCCGTACATGAGAACGAGCGCTTTTCTGGACTCAAGTGGCGGCAGCGTCGACCGTGAGCATGCGGCGCGAACCTCTCTCAACCAAGTGTTTTTGAATGTCAGACGCGAAGTTGCCGGGCTTGCGTTAATACGGCTATACGGCTAGAATGTAAATGCGCATGAAAAAGAACGAAGAGAAAGTGAAGCTAACGGTCGAGATTCCACGCGACCTGTGGCGGCGAGCGAGAGTCCGAGCGGCCGAGTCGGATTCCGACTTACGGACGGTCGTGATCAGCGCGCTCCTGGAATACCTTGGGCAGCGCGCAGCAAAGAAAGGAAGCGATCGGTGATGAGAGGCAAGGGGCGCATCTACCGCCCCGACGGTCGGAAAGTCTGGATGCTGGCGTATTACGTCGGGCCTCCGGACTCTCGCCGGCGGATCCGCGAGTCGGCAAAGACGGAGGATGAGGAGATCGCCAAGAAGCGCCTCGCGCTGCGCCTTCGGCAATCGGCGAACGCGCAGGACGGGATCT
>Ga0070697_100001030_pt1 | contig 21054 bp, 18 predicted proteins | sample KBSK1501metaG_FD_65475 | JGI IMG/M metagenome (GOLD analysis project Ga0070697, IMG submission 65475) | Corn, switchgrass and miscanthus rhizosphere microbial communities from Kellogg Biological Station, Michigan, USA - KBS K1-50-1 metaG | ecosystem: Host-associated > Plants > Roots >... | reverse complement strand
GAAGTGCGGCCTGCTGCCCATCAGCCAGCACGCGATGATGGTGCAGCAGCAGGTCGCCTACCACGACTACGAGGGTATCGCGCTCGAGATGGATGAGCGCAGCCGCATGGCGCGCGACCTCGGCAAGACCGCCAAGGCGATGATCCTGCGCAACCATGGCCTGCTCACGCTCGGCGAGACCGTGCGCGAGGCGTTCGAGCTGATGTACTACCTCGATTGCGCCTGCCAGATCCAGATCGGCGCGATGGCCGGCGGCCTGCACAACGTGCAGCTGATGTCGCAGGCGGCGGCGGACACCGCGGCGCAGCAGTTCCGCCGCGAGAGCCGCCCGGCGCAGCAGAAGGACTGGCCGGCGCTTCTACGGCTCCTCGATAGAAAAGCAATCCGCTACCAGGACTAGGCGGCGGTAACGTTGCACCTCACGCTTTCAGCCTGTCGACGAACGCGCTGACGGCGGAAAGCGTTTTCTCCGGCTGATCGCGGAACGCAGCGTGCCCGCAGTCGGCGAGCTTCAGCACCTCGCAGGGGCCGCCCACCTGCCTCTCGATGGCGTCGAGCTGCGCCATCGTGCCGTACTCGTCGCCGTGGCCCTGGATCGCCAGCACCGGGCAGCCGATCCCGGGAAGGTATTCGGTGATGTCCCAGCGCCTGAACTCGGGATCGCGCCAGACGTCGGCCCAGCCGTAGAAGGTTTTCTTCACGTCGCGGTGGTAGCGCCCGAGCTTGTCCGGCAGGTCGCTGGCTGCAAAAGTACGCGCGGCCTCGACGATCGAGCGAATGCAGATCTCCTCGACGAACACGTGCGGCGCCATCGCCACCACGGCCTTCACCTTGTGCCCGGCTCCTGCATGGATCAGGGAAATGGAGGCGCCGTCGGAGTGGCCGACCAGGACGGGATTCTCGACTTTCAGGCGGGAAAGAATTTCGGGCAGGGAAAGCAGGGCCTCGTCGTGCATGAATCTCACGCCGCGTCTTGGCTCCCGCAGCACGTCGGACTGCCCGTAGCCGTAGCGGTCGTAGACGAGCGCGCGGCAGCCGAGGGCTTGAGCCACGTTTTGCGGGAAGTCGCGCCACTGCCGGATCGAGCCGAGACCTTCGTGCAGGAACACCAGCACCGGCTTGCCGCTCTGCCCTGTCCCGACCCATTCGTACTCGAGCGAGCGGCCCGCCGCCGTTACGCGAGGCATCGTCGAGCTTAGCACGCAGGCGATAATCGCCTGCGCATGCGTTTCACCGCCTGGCTCGTCCTCTTCGCCACGCTGCTGCTGTGGTCCGGCAACTGGATCGTCGCGCGCGCGGCGCGCGACGAGATCGGCCCGGCGCTCGCCACCGTCGGGCGCCTCGTCCTGGTTCTGGCCCTCCTCACGCCGTTCACGTGGAACGGCCTGACGGCAAAGCTTGAACTGCTACGAAAAAGAGACTGGGTGATTTTCGCTGCTCTTGGCCTCGCCGGCGGCGGCCCGCACCTCGCGCTGCAATGGCTCGGCCTGCACTACACCACGGCGACGAGCGGCATCCTGTACCTTTCGGTCACGCCGATCTTCATCCTGCTGCTCGCCGCGCCGCTCGGCGAGCGCATCCGCCTCGCGCAATGGGCCGGCGTGCTGATCTCGTTCAGCGGCGTGGCGTTGATCGCCACGCAGGGCAATGTGCGCCTGGTTTCATTCAACATCGGCGACCTGATGGCCATCGTCTCGATGCTGATGTGGGCCGGCTACACCGTGCTGCTGCGCGTGCGGCGCGATCCGCTCGATATCGCCGAGCTTCTCACCATGGTGTGCGGATTCGGCTGCGTCTACATGCTCCCCTGGCTGGCATGGGAAATCACGGCTGATGAAATGCGGTTGACAGCGCGGGGAGCGCTCGCGGTGCTCTACTCCGGGATCGGCTCGCTGCTCCTTGCGTATGCCGGGTGGAGCTACGTGGTGACGCGCCTCGGCGCAGCCCGGGCCGGCGCGACGCTGCACCTCATGCCGGCGATGGGCGTCGCGCTTTCGGCGCTGTTTCTCGGCGAGCTGCCGAGCTGGTACCACTTCGCCGGCATCGGCCTCATTCTCACAGGGACATGGGTCGCCAGTACCCGGTGAGCTCCAGGTAGCCGCGGCCGACTTCGTTGCTGCCGGCAAAGGCGCGCACCGCGCCTTCCCAGTAGATCGTCCCCGCGCTCGTGCGCGCGTCGAGCTCCTGGTCGTCCATGAGGGGTTCAAGCATCAGTTCTGTATTTCCCTGTCGAACCTTCATGGAAACCGGGTACTGCACGCCGGTGCGAGGCGATTTCCACCAACGCACCGGCTCGAACGTCACGCCCGGCGGCGCGTAATGCACGCCGCCATTTTTCCCGCGCACGCGGAACGCCGTCAGCGAGCCGCCGCCGAACAGGTTGATCCCGGTCCAGTCCCAGCCGGCGGCCTCGGGGGCGAGGTAGGCGCTCGACCATTCGTGGTCGAGCCAGGCGCTGCCGTCGATCTGCCTGCCGTTGACCACGCCGACGACGTGCAGGTGGGGGCGGCTGTAGTAATAGCTGGCCTCCTCGGCACGGTGACCCTTGCGGCTGAAGCCGGCCTCGCCCTGCAGCAAGGGTTGAGCAGAAGTGAAAAACGTCAGGTCCAGGTCGAACTCGCGCGCCGCAATCTGCGCGTGGTACTTGTCTGCCTCGAGCACCAGCCGCCAGTCGTCGATCCAGACGCCGGTGCGCTCGGTCTCGGCGTGCGCGAGCGCGAAACCGGCGCGCGCCGCGCGCTCCTCGTGGAGCAGGCGGCCGCGCTTCGGGTCGGCGATGGCGGCATGGGCCAGCAATACCTGGCGCGGATTGAAGCGGCTCGGGTTGTCGGACTGTTCTTGCGGACGCGCGCGGAAGAAGGTGATCTGGAAGCCGATCGGCCCGTCGAGCCAGCCGGTGATGTACCACCACTCGGTGCGGTAGTCGGGATGCGCGCCGTGATCGCGCGGGAACTGCAGGCGATGGTGCGGAACGACGCTGGGATACGCCGCCAGCGCGAGCAGCTTGAGGAAATCCCTTCTTTTCACCAGTCCTCCCGCACCGCGCGCACCGGCCCGATTCCCATCGCTTCCTTTCCGGAGAGAACCGCGGTCAAGACCGCCAGAAAGACAAGGATCAAGACCAAGGCACCCAGCAACCCGTACGGCGGGTGCAGCTCCATGCTCCAGTTGAACGACTGGCGGTTCACCACGTAGACCAGAACGAGGCTGATGGCAGCTCCCGCCGCAAGGCCGGCGAGCGCGCCGAGCAGCGCGAGCAGCCCGCCTTCCGCGGCGAGCATGGATCGGATCTGCGTGCGGGTGAGGCCGAGGTGGCGCAGCATGCCGAACTCGCGCCGCCGCGCGAGCACGATGGCGCCCAGGCTGGACGAGAGCCCGAACAGGCCGACCAGCATCGCCACGGCCTCCATCGCATAAGTGACGGCGAAGCTGCGGTCGAAAATGCTGAGCGACAGCTGCCGGATCTCGCCCGGCGTGCCGAGGTCGATCCCGGCGCTGCCGGGCAGCGCGCGGATCGCCTCCATGGCCTGCGCCGGCGTCGCGCCCGGCGCGAGCCACAGCGCCGCGTCGTTCACGCGCCGGTCGCCGGTCAGCGCGACGTAGTCGGCGCGGTCGATGAGCACCGCGCCGTGCTGGCGCGCATAGTCCCTGAAGATCCCTGCCACGAAAACGGCAATGCGCTTGCCGTTCATGGGCAGCTCGACTTTCATTCCCGGGGCAAACCCGTACAGGTCGCCGACCGCCTCGCTGACCCAGATCACCGGCAAATCGCGCGCGCTGTACTGCGGCCCGACCCTGGGGAACGCCTTCCCGGCGCGATCGCGCGCGATCAGCACGAGCGGCGGACGTGCAGGATCGAGGAGGATACGGCCCGAGCGCAGAAAGTCGGCGCGCGCCACCTGCGGCAGCGCGCGCACGCGTGCCTCGAACCCCGGCTCGAGGTAGCCGGTGTCGCCGGCCTGGCTGGTGCGGAGGTAGAGCTCGGCCGGCAGCACCGTGTTGAGCCAGTCATCGAGCGACTGCCGGAACGACGCGACCATGATCGCCATCGCGGCCATGAGCGCGAAGCTGGCGACGATGGCGGCGAGGCTCACGGCCGCCTGGCCCGGTGCGCCGCGCAGCTGGGCCAGCGCGAGCGCCAGGCCGGGCGAGCGCGGCAGCGGCAGCGCGTCGAACACTAGCTGCGAGAGCCTCGGCATGAGCGCGATGCTGCCGATGAGCAGGCAGCCGATGGAGGCGTAGCCGCAGATCGGCAGCCCGCCGAGCGGCCCAAGCTGCGCGAGCGCGGCGCCGGCCAGGACGAAAGCCAGCCCGGGCCAGGGCGACGACAGCCGCGCGAACAGGCGCTGCTCGTCGCCCGCCTTCAGCGCCTGTGCCGGCGGCTGGCGCGCCGCGTCGAGCGCCGGAAGCAGGGCTCCGGCGACAGCCACGAGAATTCCGCAAAGAAAATAAGAGAGCGCTGCAAACCATGAGAACTGCAGTTGCGGGGAAAGACCCCGGAACACCCCGGCGCCCAGGTCGACGCCCGACGCGCGCACCGCCGCAAGCCCCAGCGCATAGCCGAGCCCGAGGCCGGCAACGCCGCCGATCGCGCCGAGCGCGGCAGCCTCCAGCAGCACGAGTTGCAAAACGCCGCGCCGCTGCAATCCCAGCACCCGCAGCAGCGCATGCTCGCCACGGCGTCGCGCGACCTGCAGGGCCTGCGCCGAGAACACCAGGAAGCCTCCCGTGAAGAGCGCCACCATGGCGAGCACGTCGAGATTCACGCGGTAGGCGCGCGAGGGATAGCTGCTCGCCTGCTCGAGCGCTTGCACCGAAGCCACGTGAACGCCTGGCGGCAGGAGGGCGGCGATGCGCGAGCGCGCTGCTTCGCGGTCGGCCCCGCGCTGCAGGCGCACATCGAGGCGGTTCAGCTGGCCGAGTCGCTCGAGCCGCCACTGCGCGGTGGCGATGTCGGTCAGCGCTTCGACGCCTTTGAGGTCCAGCACCCCGCCGACCTGCAGCTCGACCGTCCTGTGACCGACGACCAGTCGCAGCCGATCGCCCTTCACGAGCTCGGCAGCGCCGGCGGAAAGGAGAACTTTGTCGGGCGCCAGCAGCTCCGGCCGCCGCTCGCGCAGCGCATCGATGCCGATCAGCCGAATGGTCCGCGCGGTCCCCGCCAGGCCGACGTCGAGCTCCAGCCCGGGGCTCACCGAGGCGACGCCGGGGAGCCTGGCGACGGCCGGATAGAGCGCCTCGGGAAATCCGCTGCGCCCCGCTCTCACCTCCAGGTCCGCGTCGCCGGCGAGGCCGCGCACCGCCGCGGCGAGCTCGTCCACCGCCGCCCGGTTGACCAGGTACACGCCGTAGCCGAGCGCGACGCCGAGGGCGATGCCGAGGACCGAGAGCAGCGCGCGGCCGCGCGGGCGACGAGAGCCGAGCACCAGCAGCAGGCGCAGCATGCCGCCCACTATAACCATGGATCATTCGGACTATGGCAGCGTGACATATTGCGCTGACTGGCGCGGCCCGGCGCGTCTAGACTCGCTGCACGAGTTTCGTTTAAGGGGGCGGCCATGAAGAAGACAGGCATTGCGCTCGCTGCGCTGCTGGGCTTCGTCTCGCTGCCGCTCGCAGCCCTCGCCGATCCGTCTTTCTACCTCGGCTACACCGGCAAGAAGTGGACGAAGGACTACGGCGTCATCGCCGGCACCTGCGACGCCGCCGCCGTGAGCCAAAGCGTTGCCGCGAAGCAGGAAGGCGCGGTGGCGATGATGAGTGGCACGAAGATCCGCCCGCAGCTCGATGATGCCGACCGCGGCTGCTGGGGCCATGCGCTCGAGCTGGCCGTCGTAAAGAGCAGCGTGGTCTGGACCAACAAGGCGACCGGCGTCACCTATCGCCTGGTGCCCACGCGCGACTTTCAGCAGACCGACCGGCCGTGCCGGGAGTTCACGACGCTGATCACCGCCGACGGGCGCCAGCACATGATCCGCGGCGTCGCGTGCCGCCGCGGCGAGGGCGAGTGGGCGCTTAGGATTTAGCCCCCAGTAAGCGAGCTCGCCGAGCTCGCTGCCATTCCCTGCCGGTTTGTCGCTGGTCTGCCAGCATTTTTCCGCTTGATATCAAATTACTGGAAATTCAAGCGGCTAAGAGGCATCATTGATGTTGGGGAAGAGAAGGGACGGCCGCACAGTGGTCCAAAAGATGCTGGGGCGTTATCGCATCCTGGGAGAGCTTGGCCGGGGTGCCATGGGGACGGTTTACCGCGCGCTCGATCTCGTCCTCGAGCGCGAGGTCGCGCTGAAGACGCTGCTGCCGGACCTGCCGGAGGATGTGGTCGACGAGGTCCGCATCCGGTTCCTGCGCGAAGCGCGCTCCGCGGGTCGGCTCAGCCACCCGAACATCGTGACGATTTTCGACGTCGGCCAGGAGGGTGAAACGGCCTACATCGCGATGGAACTGCTCGAGGGACGCTCGCTGCACCAGATGCTGAAGGATCCCCAGCGCATGCCGTTCCACACCGCCGCCGACATCATTGCCCAGGTCGCCGAAGCGCTCGAGCACGCGCACAAGTTCTCGATCGTGCACCGCGACGTCAAGCCGGCCAACGTGGTGGTGGCGCCCTCGGGGCGCGCGAAGCTCACCGACTTCGGCGTGGCCTACATTCCGGCCTCGAACGTGACCCAGACCGGCTCCGCGCTCGGCTCGCCGCGCTACATGGCGCCCGAGCAGGTGCTCGGCCAGCCGATCGATTCGCGCGCCGACCTGTTCTCGCTCGGGGTGGTGCTCTACGAGCTGCTGACCAAGCGCACGCCGTTCGAGTGGCCCGGCGACACCACGGTGTTCGCCCTCATGCAGCGCATCGCCGGCGAGCCGCATCCGCCGCTGCGCCAGATCGATCCGCAGGTCCCGGAAGGATTCGAACGCATCATGGACCGCGCGCTGGCGAAGCGGCCGCAGGACCGCTATCAGAAGGCGGCCGAGATGGCGAGCGACCTGCGCAACTACCACAGCCTCGGCGGCGGCACCGTGTTCGCCAAGACGGTTCCCCTGCCGGTCCTGCCGACCGCGGCCGCGGCGGCCGCGGAGCAGAAGGTGCGCAACCAGCTCATCGACGATCTCGACCAGTTCGCGAAGAACTTCGAGGCCCAGGAGAAGGAGCACCTGCGCGCCGAGCAGGAGGAGCGCCTCAAGAAGGAGCAGGCCTGGCGCAACTGGGGCGCCGCCGAGGAGCAGAAGCGCGAGTCCTTCGAGCGCGCCCAGCCGGGGGCCGATCCGAAGTGGTTGTCGATCACGCGCCGCATGGAGGCGGTCGAGATCATGCGGCAGCAGGCCGCCCTCAAGAAGGAGCAGGCGAGCGCCAAGCAACGGGGGATGGCGGCGCTCGACGCCGCGATGCGCGCCGCCCACCAGTACCTGACCGAATTCGGCAGGGAGATGAATGCGCACGAGCCGCATGCGGGCAAGCCCTACGAGTTCATTTATCTCGGCAGGCTGGCTTCGGTGACGCTGACCCAGGCATCGGTGAACAGCCGCATGTTCAAGCTAGCGGCGGACAAGGAGCTGTGCGCGCAGATCCGTTTCCACTATCGCGTCAGGGCGGCCGAGCCGCCCAAGGTCATGCTCCTGGGCGAGGACGTCGGCCGCTGCGATCAGTACCTCAAATCCCTGCGCGTCGCGTTCCAGGTGCGCGCCAACACCGATGGCAAGGAGCGCCCGACGCTGTTCGTGGTGAGCGGCCCCCTGCCCTGCGAGATCAACATCCGGGCCGATTACGAGGCGGCGACCGCCACCGTCGAGCTGATCAACGTGCGGCGCTTCGGCCGCGTGACGGTGCGCTTCCCGACGGACGCCCTGAAGGGCGTGATCGACGACCTGGCGCGCTACGTGCTCGGCGTCGACAACGACTTCAGCAGGCTGCTCGCTAAGGCCTGAGCGCCGACGCCTTGCGGTACTCGGCCAGCTTCTTCTCGAGGTCGCCGTACTCGGCGCAAGGAAGCAGGCAGATCCTCCGCAGGGCCGCGAGGTGCTCCTCGGCCTTGGCGGGGTTCCCGATCATCAGGTAGGCCTCGCCCAGATATTCGTGTGCGCCGCGATGGCGCGGGTCGAGCTGCAGCGCGCGCGAATAGTGCTTGAAGGCGAGCGGCATCGCGCCGAGGTTGCGGTAGGCGTAGCCCAGATAGTTCTGGATGTCGGCGTTGCGCGTGTCGCGCAGCGCCGCGGAGGAAAGCAGCCGCACCGCGCCCTGCCAGTCCTTCGCTTCGATCGCCTGCCGGCCGCGCGCGTACTCGGGGTCGCCGGAGCCCTCGTCGTCGCTCGGGTCGGCGAGCGCGGCCAGGGCGCCGGACAGCAGCAGTGCCAGCGCTGCCCGGCGCAGCGACCGGCCGCTCACTTCGCGCTGGCGAGGTACTGCTTCAGCTCGATGAGCTCGGGCCGATCGCTATCGGCGTCGCGCGTCAGCCGCGCAAGCTGGCCGTAGTAGCCCGACGCTCGCTTCGCCTGGCCCGAGTCCGCCGCGGCTTTTGCGGCGCCGTAATAGCCGCGCAGCCGGTTCGGCGCGTTTTTCATCGACACCTGGTACTCCTTGAGCGCCTCGGCGGGCTGGCCGTGCCCGCGCAGCATGTCGCCGAGCTGCTCGCGCATCGGGTAGAGGCGATTTTCCATCGAGACGTGCTTCTCGCTCGAATCCTCGAGGTCGGCGGCGCCCCGCATGTACTTGAGAGCCTCCTCGCGGTTGCCTTGCGCGTCGGACACCCAGGCGAGCGCCGACAGGACCTGGATCTCCACCTGCTCGCCCCAGTAAGGCTGCTTGGCCTGGAGCAGCCCTTCGCGCAGCTGCTTGAGCTTCTCGATGTCGGCCTGGGCGGCGGCAACATCGCCGCTGCGGGCCGCGCCGACCGCGCGCGCGTAGTGGGTGATTCCCTCGGCGGGCGGGAACGGCGAACCGAGCGGCTGCAACTGCGCCGCGCCTTTCCAGTCCTGGCGCTCGAGCATATAGCGCGCCGGGACGGCGGCGCGCGCCATGTGGCCGGCGTGGACCGGGCCGATGACCTTCTTCACCTTGGCGCTCTCTTCGAGCATCTCGCGCGCCTTCGAGTCCTGGCCGAGCTGCAGGTAGGCGTACTGCATGAAGTCGTAGCCATGCGGCACGGCCACGAGCACGCCGTCGAGATTCGCCTTTGCGGCATACTGGTTCGCCACCTTAATGGCGCTGATGTTCGAGGCGATCGACTCCTGCCACATGCCGACCATCGTGTAGATGTGCGAGGGCATGTGCTGCGCGTGCGACGCCGACGGCGCGATCTTCGCGTACTTGTTCGCCACCGGCACGCCCTTCCTGGCGAGCGGCGCGAAATCGTAGCTGTGGATCAGGTAGTGGGTGATCCCGGGGTGCTCGGGGTACTTCTTGTCGAGTGGCTCGAGGATCGCGATCGCCTTCAGCAGCGGCGCCATGCTCCTGTGGTCGAAAATCTCGTTGAGCGCAAGCGCGTGGAACACCTTCGCCTCGACGTCGGCCGGGTACTTCTTCGACAGCGCCGCCATCGCCTTCTCGTAGTTCCGGGTACGCGTGTCCTGGTCGACCTTGTCGAAATCCTTGTAGAACTCCTTGATCGCCGCCAGCCAGTCGCGCTCGCGCTGGGTCTTGGCGCCGATCGCCTCGCCCTTCTCCACCGCATCGAGGCCGCGCTTCAGCGTGGCGGCGTCCCACGGGCCGACGAGCGGGTTGGGGCGCGTTGCCACGGCGAGCCCCCAGTAAGAGATCGCGCAGCCCGGGTCGGTCTGGGGAATGGCGGCGAACGACTTCAGCGTTTCGGGAAAATCGAACGAATGCAGCTGCGCCAGCGCGCGCTCGAACTCCTTCTGCGCCTGCGGAGTGCACGAAGTCTTGAACAGCACTTTGCCGAAGCTTTCGTCGTCGTGAGCCAGCGCCGCCGACGTAGTGAATGCAAATAGCGACAGGACTGCGATCAGCCTGGGTTTCATTGGTATGGTCTCCTTCTCCTGAAAGACGAAGTCAGTCTACGCCGCATTAAACAAGATGACCCGGTTAAACCCAAACCGCTGGAAATTCAAGCGGGTAACCGGCATCATGCAGACCGGGGATAAGGGAGACGCCGAGGTTGAACGCAAAGACGCTTGGCCGTTACAAGATCCTGGCAGAGCTGGGCCGCGGCGCGATGGGCGCGGTGTTCCGCGCCATCGACCCGCTGATCGAGCGCGAGGTCGCGCTCAAGACGCTGCTTCCCGAGCTGCCCGAGGAGGTGATGGCCGAGGTGCGGGAGCGCTTCCTGCGCGAAGCGCGCTCGGCCGGCCGGCTCAATCACCCCAACATCGTGATCATCCACGACGTCGGCGAGCAGGACGGGGTCGCCTACATCGCGATGGAGCTGCTCGAGGGCCGCTCGCTGCAGCAGATGCTGAAGGACCCGCAGCGCATCCCGCTGCAGACCACCGCCGACCTGGCCGCCCAGATCGCCGACGCGCTCGAGCACGCGCACAAGTTCTCGATCGTGCACCGCGACGTGAAGCCGGCGAACGTGATGGTGGCGGCCTCGGGGCGCTGCAAGCTGACCGACTTCGGCGTCGCCTACGTGCCCTCCTCGACGATGACGCAGACCGGCGCCGCGCTCGGCTCGCCGAAGTACATGTCGCCCGAGCAGGTGCTCGGCCAGAAGAGCGATCCGCGCTCCGATGTGTTCTCCCTCGGCACCGTGCTCTACGAGATGCTCACCGGCCGCTCGCCGTTCGAGCGGCCGGGCGACACCTCGGTGTTCCAGATCATGAACCGCATCGCCGGCGAGCCGCACCCGCCGCTGCGCGTGCTCGACCCGCAGCTCCCCGCCGGGTTCGAGCGCATCGTCGACCGCGCGCTCGCGAAAAGGCCCGAGCAGCGCTACCAGCGCGCCGAGGACATGGCGCAGGAACTCCGCAAAATGCAATACGCCGACACGGCGTACGACAAGACGCTGCTCATCAACCCGCAGAAGCCGTCGCCCAGCCCGCTGCTCGACGATCTGGACGAGTTCACCAGGCGCTACGACCTCGAGGAGCAGGCGCGGCTGCGCGCCGCCGAGGAGGAGCGGCGCAAGAAGGAAGAGCAGATGCGGCGCTGGCAGGAGGAGGAGGCGCGCAAGCGCGCGGCGTACGAGCGCGAGCGCCAGGCGGGCGAGGCGGCGCGCCGCCTCGGCGCGGTAGAGATGCTGCGCAAGCAGGGAGCGCTGCAGCCGCGCCGCGAAGACCCGGCCGCGGCGCGCGCGAAGGCCATGGCGAAGCTCGACCAGGACCTGCGCGCCGCGACGCAGTACCTGGCCGAGTTCGCGAAGGAGCTGAACGACGTGGCGCCCGCCACCGGCGCGCCCTACGACTTCCTTTATCTCGGCCGCATCGCGGCGGCGACGTTGTCGGAGGCCTGGTGCGACAGCCGGCCGCGCCGCGTCGAGGGCAAGGACTACTGCGAGCACGTGCTGCTGCGCTTCCGCGTCAGCCCGCAGCCGCCGGCGCGGGTCACGCTGCAGACCGCCGACATCCCGCGCTTCGAGCAGTACCTGAAGCTGATGAAGGCGGCCTACGACCTGCGCGTCGACGCGCGCAGCGACTTCGGGGAGGCGACGCGCGCCACCTTCAGCGTGCGCTCCGGCCTGCTTTGCGAGGTGGAGATCCGCGCCGACTACGAGGCGCTCGCGGTGACGATCGACGCCACCAACGTGCGGCGCATCGGCAAGGTCCGCGGCCGCATCCCGGCCACCGCCGTCACCGAGATGGCCGACGAGCTGGCGCGCTACGCGCTCGGCGTCGACTCCGACTTCGCCAAGCGCCTGACCGCGGTTTGATGGATCGCCCCGCTTCGAGCTCCAATTTCATCCGCCAGATCGTCGAGGCGGACCTCGCCGCTGGCAAGCACAAGCGCATCGTCACGCGTTTTCCGCCCGAGCCGAACGGCTACCTGCACTTCGGCCACGCCAAGTCGATCTGCCTCAACTTCGGCCTCGCCCAGCAGTACGGCGGCGTCTGCCACCTGCGCTTCGACGACACCAACCCGGTCAAGGAGGAGCAGGAGTACGTCGACGCCATCAAGGACGCGGCGAAGTGGCTCGGCTTCGAGTGGGGCGAGCACGAGTACTACGCCTCGGATTACTTCGACAGGCTGTACCAGTACGCCGAGGCGCTGATCAAGCGCGGGCACGCCTACGTGGACAGCCAGAGCGCCGACGAGATCCGCGCCACCCGCGGCACCCTGGTCTCGCATGGAATCCTGTCCCCGTACCGCAGCCGCAGCGCGGAGGAAAATCTCGAGCTGTTCAGGAAAATGAAGTCGGCGGCGTTCCCCGACGGCGCGCACGTGCTGCGCGCGAAGATCGACATGGCCTCGCCCAACATCAACCTGCGCGACCCGGTGATGTACCGCATCCGCCACGCCCATCACCACCGCACCGGCGACAAGTGGTGCATCTACCCGACCTACGACTGGGCGCACGGCCTGTCCGACTGCATCGAGAGCGTCACCCACTCGCTCTGCACGCTCGAGTTCGAGGACCACCGGCCGCTCTACGACTGGTTCAACGAGCGCGTCGCCGAAGCGGGCTTCTTCACCCCCCCTTTACCGCAGCAGATCGAGTTCGCCCGCCTGAACCTGACCTACGTGCTCCTCAGCAAGAGGAAGCTGATCGAGCTGGTCGAGCAGAGCCACGTCGGGGGCTGGGACGATCCGCGGATGCCGACCCTCGCCGGCGCGCGCCGCCGCGGCTACACGCCCGAGGGATTTCGCCTGTTCGCCGAGCGCATCGGCGTCGCCAAGGCGGACTCGTGGATCGAGCTCGGCGTGCTCGAGGACTGCATGCGCGAGCACCTGAACGACGTCGCCCCGCGCCGCATGGCGGTCCTCGATCCGGTCAAGCTGGTCATCGAGAACTATCCCCTGGGCACCGAGGAGCTGGTCGAGGTCCCCAACCACCCGCAAAAGCCCGACTGGGGCAAGCGCCGGGTGCCCTTCTCGCGCGAGCTGTGGATCGAGCGCGACGACTACCAGGAGAAGCCGGAGAAGGGCTACTTCCGCCTGTTCCCCGGCAACGACGTACGGCTGCGCTACGGCTATGTCATAAACTGTAAGCGCTTCGATGAATCTGCAAATACCGTCTACGCAACCTGCTATCCGGACTCGAGGTCAGGCACGCCCGGCGCCGACAAATACAAGGTCAAGGGAAATATTCACTGGGTGAGCGCCGCGCAGGCCTTCACGGCGGAAGTGCGGCTGTACGAGCGGCTGTTTCGGCGAGCGCAGCCCGAAGGCGCCGCGGACCTTAATCCCGCTTCAAAGAAGATCATCGGCGCGCAACTCGAGCCCGCGCTGCGCGAGGCGAAGCCGGAGGAGCGCTTCCAGTTCGAGCGGCACGGCTACTTCATCGCCGACCGCGTCGACAGCCGGCCCGGCGCGCCGCGCTTCAACCGCGCAGTAACTCTCAGGGATTCCTTCAGCAAATAAAAACGCGGTCATAGTTCCTCGCGCCGCGGTTGCAGTTTCACTACCCTCGCTGCTCATTTCCAGAAAGGCCCGCATGCAATTCCGCATCGGCAAGATCAGCGCGAAGTGCTCTGCTTGCGACAGCACGCAGTTCAAGGCCGATCCCGAGGATTATTCCGGGCCGCTGGCGCGGTTCTACTGCGCGGTCTGCAACACCGCGATGCAGTATGCGGACCTGATCGCGCAGATCGGGAAGCAAGCCGCGCCGCCCTCGAAGGAAGGCCGCGCCGCCCGGCGAAAACGCGCTCATTCCAAAGGCGGCACCGTCCGCAGGTAGGCGACGATCGCGTCGAGGTCCGCCTCGGCCATGCGCGCGTACCAGGCGAAGCCCATCGGCGGAAGCAGCTTCCTCCCTCCCTTGCCGACAGCCTGCGTGATCGCGCGCTTGATCTCGGCGTCGCTCCAGCCGCCGAGGCCGGCGACCGGATGCGAAGTGATGTTGCGCGACACGCTCACGCCCCACGGCCCCTCGAACTTCTCGCCGCCTTTGCCGAGCGCACTCAGATCGGTGCGCCCGTCCGAGCGCGGCGAGTGGCATTCCATGCAGTGCCCGATCGTGACGAGATAGAAGCCGCGCTTCACCGGATCCGTCATGGCGCTCTCCGGCATCGGCCTGTCCGCGCCCGCCGGAATATCCACGTGCATCTTCGCCACCTTGTACACCGATGCCGGCACCTTGCTGGAGACAGCCGGCAGCGAGCGGACATAGGCCACCACCGCCTCGAGGTCTGACGGCGTGAAGATTTTGTAGTAGCCGTAGGGCATCTGCGGCGAGAGCTGCTGGCCGTTCGGCCGCACGCCGTCGCGAATCGCGCGCAGCACCTCGTCGGCGCTCCAGTTGCCGATGCCGGTCTCCCGGTCGGGCGTGATGTTCGCGCCCTTCACCCTGTACTCCGAGGTCTCCCAGGTCTGCGGGCCGCCCGCGAGCAGCCGCGCCGCATCCAGCGCGCCGCCCTGCACCCGCGGCGTATGGCAGTTGCCGCAGGTCAGGATCCCTTCCACCAGATACTTGCCGCGCTCGAGCGGCGTTTCCGCCGCTGCCGCGCCCGCCGCCATGCTCACTGCCGCGACCAGCCACGTTCCGAAGCGGATCATTTCCCCTCCCTGTTATTCGACCTCGATGTTAGCTTCCTTCGCCACCTGCGCTATGCTCGCGAGCGAAATGAAAGCCGCATCCCGATGGATCGCCGCCCTGGGCGGCATTGGCTTCGCCGCGGCGGCGCTCGCGCAGAACGTCGACCATGCCTTCCAGTCCATCCTCTCCGCACCTGCCGTTATCAAAGCGCTCGCCGACATCAGGGCCGACGACGCGCGCACCTTCGAGGAGCAGAAGACCGTCACCGAGATCCCGTCGCCGCCTTTCAAGGAGCAGGCGCGCGCGGCGTACTACGTGAAGCGCCTGCACGAGGTGGGCCTGGGCGACGCCACCATCGACCGCGAAGGCAACGTCATCGGCGCGCGCAAAGGCCGCGGCGGCGGCCCGAAGCTGGTGATCTCCGCGCATCTCGACACCGTCTTCCCCGAGGGCACCGACGTGACAGTGAAGGAAAAGGACGGCCGCTACTACGCTCCCGGCATCGGCGACGACACGCGCGGCCTGGTCGAGCTGCTCTCTGTCCTCCGCGCCATGGACGCGAACGACCTGCGCACTGTGGGCGACGTGCTGTTCGTCGGCACGGTCGGCGAAGAGGAGCTGGGCGACCTGCGCGGCGTGAAGGCCCTGTTTCGCGAGCACCCGGACATCGACGGCTTCATTTCGCTGGACGGCGACCGGGTCAACCGCATCGTCAACCGCGCGACCGGCAGCCACCGCTACGAGGCGATCTTCAAGGGGCCCGGCGGCCACAGCTTCGGCGCCTTCGGCCTGCCGAGCGCGATCCACGCCATGGGACGGGCGATCGCGAAGATCTCGGAGGTGAGGACGCCGTCCTCGCCCAAGACCACCTTCACCGTCGGCATCGTGCGCGGGGGGACTTCGGTCAACGCCATCGCCGGCGACGCGCGCATGGGCATCGACATGCGCTCCGACAGCATGGATGAGCTGCTCAAGCTCGAGAAGACCATCCTCGCGCACATCCGCGAAGCCGCCGCGGAAGAAAACCGGCGCTGGAACGCCGACGGCATCACCGTAGAGCTGAAGCTGATCGGCGACCGCCCGGCAGGGCGCACGCCCGAGGACTCGACGATCGTCCACGCCGCGCGGCGCTCGCTCCGCGCGCTCGGCCAGCAAGCGGCCCTGGATTCGGCGAGCACGGACTCCAATCTCGCCATGTCCATCGGCATCCCGGCCGTGACCATCGGCCACGGCGGCGATCATCAAGCCCAGCATTCGCTCAACGAATCCTACAAGCCGACCGAGGCCTGGCTCGGCCCGCAGAACACGCTCCTCGTCGTGCTCGGACTCGCCGGTCTCGACGGCGTGAGCCCGCCGCTCCTCGAGGCGCGCAAACCCGGAGGCTCGCGATGAGCGATCCCAAGTCCAAGTGGAAATACGACGGCGTGCGCGTCGTCCATTCCAACGAGCTCGACATCAACACCCCGCAGACCCCGGGCATGAGCCGCGCCGCCGCCATCACCCACGCCCGCGCCGGCGCCGAGAAACTCTGGGCCGGCACCGTCGTCATCCACCCCAAGGCCAAGACCGGCGCCCACCATCACGGCCCGCTCGAGAGCGTGATCTACGTGGTGAGCGGCAAAGCGCGCATGCGCTGGGGCGACAAGCTCGAGTTCGTCGCCGAGGCCGGCCCCGGCGACTTCATCTACGTCCCGCCCTTCGTCCCGCATCAGGAAATCAACGCGAGCGACACCGAGGCCCTCTCCTGCGTCCTATGCCGCAGCGGTCAGCAGCCGGTGGTGGTGAATCTGGATATTCCGGTGGTTGAGAAACCCGAAGAGGTCCATTGGGTGGACAACATCCATCCCGCGCCAAAATCCTAGTCTCTTGCGTCAGGGGACAACGCTGCGCATGGAAGCTGGATGGCCGGGCAGTTTGACCAGCTTGCCAGTGTTAGTCACGGTGGTCCCGTCTACCCTGAGAATGGCGATGTCGTCGTCCATGTAGTTTCCGACGTACAGGTACTTGCCATCCGGACTGAACACCGCTCCCTCAGGCAAGCCTCGGACCTCCACTTCACCGACCTTCGTGACCTTCTTGCCATCGATCTTCAGCACTGCCACCGATCCGTTGCGATTGTAGAAAAACGCTGATTGGGCCGCATTGCTGCCGCGAAGCAGGATGGCCACTGCGATCTCGCCCGTCGGGCTGATGGCGAAGCCCTCCGGCCCGTCGCCGACCACCACCTGGTCAATGACGCGGGGCGGCGTAGCCTCCAGATCAATTACGCCAACAGTATCTACATTTCCGTCCGCGGAGCCGGAGTTGCCGTTATTCGCCGTGAGGGCGAGTTTTCCGTTCGGCGTGATTCCCAAGTTGTAGGGGAAAAGACCCACCAGCATGTCGTACTTCGCGTAGGTCACTTTCTCGCCGTCGACCTGCAGCAGGGCGGCCTTGTTGTTGACGTTCTTGGCGGCGAGCGCCCGTTTGCCGTCCGGTGTGAATGCCACGGCCGAAACCTGTTCGCCCATCGCTACGGTGTCCACCACCTTGACCTCTTTTCCGCGAATTGAGAGTACGGAAATAGAGTTATCCGCCCGGTTGGCAACGAGCGCCAGATTGCCCGCACGATTGATTGCCATGCCGGAAGGCTGCCTGCCGCCTTTTACGGTGGAGATTAGCGCGGGCGGGTTCGCCTTCAGGTCGATCACGAATATGTCGCTTCCGGGAACGCCCTTCCACGCTCCGCCGTCCTGAACCCAGTCCATGGAGTTCGCTACGAGTGCCAGGCTCTCGTCCGGCGTGATGGCCAAGTTTACGGGTGGACCGAACACGGAATTCATCAGTGCCAGACTGGCGACGATCCTCGGATTCATGCGATCGCTGATATCCAAGACGATGACCGCGTCCTTTCCAGGCGGGGAGAGGACCTGTTTCGCCTCGCTGTCCCAGAAAACCTTGTTGTCGATACCGATGATCACGAATTGAGCTGCGGCCGGAGTAACGCTTGCCACCAGACACATCGCCAGCGCGACACTTAACATCGGTCTAAGCGTAAAACCAAGCTTCTTCATGACGTGCTCCAGTTCGGGTCCCAAGAGATTATCGAAGCCAATATCGTCTTTCAACCACCGAGCATCCCGCGCACCATGACGGCCATGCGCTCGGCGCTCGTGCCCGGCGGGAAGAAAGCGATGTACTCACCGTGGCGATTGAGGAGGAACGTCAACGCGGCGTGATCGATGAAATACGCGCCGGTATCTGGCCGGCGCAGCTTCTCGTAGAACACTTTATAGCTTAGAGCGATCCGGCGCGTCTCTTCTTCGCTACCGCGCAGCGCCAGGAAGCTCGGGTGGAACGCGGCCACGTACTCGCGCAATACGTGAGCCGTGTCGCGTTGCGGGTCGAGGGTGATGAATAGCGGCTGCACCGCGTTGCCTTGCGGGCCGAGCGAACGCAGCATTGCTCCGATCACGGCGAGGTCGGTGGGACAGACGTCCGGGCAGTAGGTGTAGCCGAAATAGAGCAGGACCAGCTTGCCGCGGAACTCCGCCAGGCTTCTGCGTTTACCCCATTGATCCGAGAGCGTGAACGCCCCGCCGACGGCCGCCTTGCCGGACATGAGCTCGTTCATCAAGCGCGCCGCCTCCGCCCGGCGCGCCTCGTCGGCTCGCGGGGCAGACAAAAGGGTCACCGATGCGACCATCGCAAATACGCCCGCCGCCGCCCTGGCGCCCCGCGAGCAGGGCATCGTCACGCGCTCAGGCTCCGAACGTGAACTCCGTTCCGGTCGTGGAGGGGATCAGGCGATCGGGCAGCATCTCGCGGAGAGCATTCACCATTCCGGGGCCGGAGCAGTGCAGCGGTATCACGACGTCCGGATTCATCGCCTTCAGCTCGTCCACGGTGCGGCGCACGTACTCGTCGGCAGCAGGGAAAAGATGAAAGCCGCCCATTACCGCGTGAACCTTGGTCACGCCGGACACTTGCATGGCCTGCCGGACGGTATTAACGATCCCGGCATGCCCGCAAGAGGAGATGACGACCAGGCCGCGATCCTTGACATCGAAGCAGGTGGCATGCTCGTTGAGATGTTCGTCGGCGACGAACTTGCCTTGCGCCTTCGCGTCCGCCTCCAGCATGTCGCAGCCGATGCCATCGGCCTTGTGGTAGGAGACCTGGGTATTCGGCAATACCCGCTCGAAGCTGCGCCGCGCAATTGTTCCAGTAGTGAACGCATGGCCTTGGATCACCGTCGGCTGCTCGCACTTGACGATCCTGACGTTCAGCTTTTCCACCTCTCTGCGATCGAGCACACCCCAGTCGGTGAATTGCCCGGGGGCGCCCGCCTTGCGGTTGCAGAAGTTGTCCTCGCCGCCGACGTAGAGCGTCAGGTCCGCGGGCAGCCGGCTCCTGTTCTTCTGCAAGAACGCAATCAGCCCGCCGAAATGATCGAAGTGCCCGTGGCTCAGTATCAACGCCTGCACCTTGGTCCCGTCGACGCCGATGATTTCCATGTTGTTCATCAGCGCATCGGGCGTATAGCCGTAATCCAGCATGAGATTGCGGGTATCGGCACCAATGCGTGATTCGAGTGCGAGGGACAGCCCCCATTCGTTATGCAGCGCCTTGCGATAGTCCGCGGCCGCCCAGAGCGCTGAGCGGCGTACCTTGACCAGCTTGGAGACGGGTGCCCGCGGCGTGTCGTAGCTGCTGTCGGTGAGAACCTTCACCACCAGGGAATCCACCACCGGCATGTTGCGCCCGGTCTGCATCTGTCCGAGCGTGCTCCGGGCAACTCCGGAAAGCGCGAGCAACGCAGTGGAGCCCAGCACGAACTGGCGGCGGGTGATTGGCGGCTTCATGAATGTCTCCTCGAAAGAAAAGGGATTGCCCCGCTCATTATCGCCCCGCCACGTGACTAATGCCGAGTCTCTTTCTCCCTTGAGAGGTGCAGCGCCTCGTTGGCTACTTGGCGGACTCGAGAAGGATCGCCACCGCGCCCACCGCGAAGTACGCGGCGAGCGCAACGAGAACCACTGCTTCCACGACTCCGTGGTGAGCGCCGCTTTGAAATACTGCGCGGTACGCGACTTTCCGGCGCACGAGCCACAAGACGCCGCGCCGCCTTATTGTCGTAGGCGTCCACCTGGATCTGGGCGTGCCGCGCGCCGCGCGCTGATGTGACGTTTGGTTCATGCCGACCTCCCTTTATGTTCGTCGGGAGAGCATGCCAACCGTCAGGTAACGAACCACCTACGGATTACATACGGATTGCCTAAGATTGTTCCGGTCTTGCGGGGACCTGTCATCGGCGCTGAGCGCCAGATCCCCAAATCATGGGATGTGAACTGCCGCGTCTAGACAAGGCCCGCCGCACGGGCGAGATCGCGCGGCAGTCGAGGGTGTGAAGCGGCTCTACAACGACATCCGCGTGGCTACACGCGGGTGATCAATCATCGTGGGCGTCGTTGTCGTTGTCGTTGTCATCGCGGTCGCGCTCTGCTGAGCGCGGTCCGTACCTGAACTTGAACCTGAACGGCTTGGCCTTCGAGCCGTCGGTCAGCGTGCCGCTCACGGTCACCGTTGCGGAACTCGGAAGCGCGGCCAATGCGAACGGTTGTGTCGCGCACGCGAATCTCTCGAACGAATTCACCATCACCAGCGCGCTCTTCGTCGCTTCCAGATTCCCTGCACCGTCCACCGCGCCGTAGTTGAGCACGAAGACTCCGGTGGTCACGAACGGAATCGTTCCGCTTGCCGACGCAATGCTCTGGCGTAGCGCAGGATTCGGAGGCTGCTGGCCGAACACGAAGTGCGCGGACCCGTAGTTGATCTGCACGACGCCGGAGGAATCGTCGGTCGCCGACAGAAAGACGTTGAGACCGTAGGTGTTAAAGCATTTCGTCTGGATCGTCAGACCGCCCGGTGAAACGGTCAGCGTCGCGTTCGCGGTCATCAACTTCCGGTCCTTGAGCGTTCCGGGCTTCACGGTCAAGCTCGTCACCGGCGGAGTCGTGTCGCCCGTGGAGCTGATGAACTTGCCGAAGGCGCGGGGCGAGATCCCCACCGGCACCGTCGCCGTCACGCTGTTGCTGGCCGTGGCGATCACCGCGACATTGTTGTCCCTCTCGTTCGCCACATAGACGTGGGCGCCGTCGGGCGTCACCGCCACTCCGACTGGGAAGGTCCCCACCGGGACCGTCGCCGTGACGGTGTTGCTGGCGGTGGCGATCACCGAGACGCTCTGATCGCCCTGGTTCGCCACATAGACGTGGGCCCCGTCGGGCGTCACCGCCACTCCCTGCGGAAACTGCCCCACCGGCACCGTCGCCGTCACGATGTTGCTGGCCGTGGCGATCACCGAGACCGTGTTGCCGAAAAAATTCCCCACATAGACGTGGGCTCCGTCGGGCGCCACCGCGACTCCGTCCGGGTTGAGCCCCACCGTCACGGTCGCGGTCACGGTGTTGGTGGCGGTGTCGATCACCGAGAC
>Ga0070697_100001029_pt1 | contig 21057 bp, 17 predicted proteins | sample KBSK1501metaG_FD_65475 | JGI IMG/M metagenome (GOLD analysis project Ga0070697, IMG submission 65475) | Corn, switchgrass and miscanthus rhizosphere microbial communities from Kellogg Biological Station, Michigan, USA - KBS K1-50-1 metaG | ecosystem: Host-associated > Plants > Roots >... | reverse complement strand
CCCACAACAATCTTGCCTTTGAAAGTTTTCGCTGCGCGCTCCGCGTAGGTTTTTTCGTCGCCTGCGGGAACCAAATGCGACAGAACCAGCAGCTTCACTCCCGCGCGCTGGGCGGCGGTGCCCGCCTGCTCGGCGGTAGAGTGATACGCCTTCAGCCGTGCCGCAACCTCCGGATTGTCGCGTTTGTCGAACTCCTCCGGCAGGTAGGCTTCGTGCACCAGCACATCGGCGCCGCGCGCGTACTTGATCAAGTTTTCGCTTAGCGTGGTGTCGCCGCTGATGACCACGGATTTCCCGAAGGCCTCGAAGCGATAACCGTAGGCCTCCTTCACGGGAGGATGGTCGACCCTGAACGCGGTTACTTTCACGTCGCCCTCCTGGTAAACCAGGCCTTCTTTTACGGTGTGCGAGTTTATCTTGGCTCCCGCTGCGGGCAGCATTTCCACCTGGTCGCGTCGGATGTGGATGTCTTCCTTGTAAAACGCAGTAATGGCCTTGCTCACGCCGTCAATGCCGCGCGGCCCGTACAGCTCGAGCGGAGTCTTGCGCTTGTAGATCGCCCAGGTGCTGTTGAATAGATCCGGCAACCCCGAGGTGTGGTCGGAGTGGAGATGGGTAAGAAAAACGCCGGCCAGTTGTTTTTCGGGAAGGTCAGTCGCTGCCAGGCGCATCATCACTCCGCGGCCGGCATCCACGACAAAATACTTGTCGCCAACCACTACCGCGGACGAGGGCCCAGCGCGCTCGGGATGCGGCCGAGGATACCCCGTGCCCAGCAAGATCACTTCTAATTTTGTCTTCTCGGGCATTTGAACATAGGCGCCCGCGCAGCAACAAGCTACAAAACAAGCCGCCAGGCACAGCTTTAGGCGAGACATAGGCCGCGAAGTATATCGAATGCGCCACGTCCATGGTTCCCGCAGAAGGACTGGAACTCGCGATCGCCTAAATACGCCGACGCATCCCCGTCACGTCCGCCTGCAGCGCGGTTAGTGCACACCACCAGCTCTGACATTCAGCAAACAGCAGCGACATTTTCAGAATCTCACTCCAGACAAGATTGTTGGTCCATTTTCGGGCCCGGGGTGTAGGGAAATGTTTCGCTTGCTGAGGAGCTCGGGCTCCATGGTTGTAACTCATCCGCTTGCTTCATTTCTGATTTCGGTGCTTCTGGTCGCAGCTCTAGTCGTCGGTTGCGGTGGTGGCGCCCCAGGGGACAATTCCGAGCAAAGCAGCAGCCCCTCTTCGAGCGGCGTCACGGTTACCCCCAGTACAGCCGCGATTACCGCTGGTGGAAGCCAGCAGTTCACGGCCAGCATGCCATCGAACTGGTCGGTAGATGGTGTAGCCGGCGGCAACACCAGCCTGGGGACCATTTCCGCCTCCGGCCTCTACATCGCGCCCAGTACGGCCGGCAATCACACCGTGAAGGCGACCAGTTCGACCGACACAAGTAAGAGCGGGAGCGCGGTCGTAACCGTCACCGCGGCGGCGGCCAGCAGCGCGCCTGCGGTGCTCACCTACCACAACAACAACGCTCGCACCGGCCTGAATCCTAACGAGACCGCGCTAACTCCCAGCAACGTCAATCCGAAGACTTTTGGCAAGAAGTTCAGCTTTGCGGTGGATGGCGCCGTGTTCGCGCAGCCGCTCTACGTTCCCAACCTCAGCATCAACGGCGTCACCCGTAATGTTTTGTATGTTGCAACCGAGCACAACAGCGTGTACGCCTTCGATGCCGACGGTAAGACGCTCACGCCGTTGTGGCGGCGCAGTTTCCTCAATCCTGCGGAGGACATTACTACCGTGCCGGCATGCCAGGCCTGTGGCCGGACCTCTCTCGGCCCTGAGGTGGGGATTACGGGCACTCCGGTCATCGATCTGGACAGTAAAACGCTGTTCGTCGCAGCTATGACCCAGGAGGATGGCCAGCCGGCGCACCACTTGCACGCGCTGGACTTGCTTTCAGGTGCGGAAAAATTCGGTGGTCCGAAGCGAATTCAAGCGTCGGTTCGGGGTAAAGGCAAAGGCAGCAACTTGAACGGCCAAGTCCCGTTCCATGATGCCACTCACAACCAGAGGCCGGGGCTGCTGCTGCTAAACGGCGTGCTGTATCTCTGCTGGGCGGCTTTTTCAGATGTGGAGCCATATCACGGGTGGGTGATGGCGTATGACGCTACTACCCTCGACCAGATCGCCGCTTTCAACGTCAGTCCTGATAGTTCCGCCGGAGGAATATGGGCCGGCGGCGGCGCTCCCGCTGCGGATTCCGAGGGGAACGTTTACGTCACCACCGGTAACGGCTACTACGATCAGGCTGGCGAGGAATGGGGACAGAGTTTCCTGAAGCTCAGGCTGGTCGATGGCAAGTTGTCAGTAGTGGATTCGTTTACCCCGTTCAATTGGGTGCAGACCAACGCCTTCGATCTCGACATTGGCTCGGGAGCACCGACGTTATTGCCGGGAGATTCCCCTCCGCGGCTGTTGGTGAGCGGCACCAAGGACGGAAAGATCTATCTACTCGACCGCGACAGCCTGGGCCGCTTTCATCAAGGAGACAACAGCCAGATCGTCCAGGAGATAAACCTGAATCCGCCGTTTGTCACTTCAGGAACCAGACCACGGATGTACAGCTCTCCCGCTTACTGGAACGGCTTCGTCTACTTTGGCACCGCGAATGGGAATCTCAAGGCTTACGGGCTTAGCAATGGAAAACTCTCGCTGGCGTCGCAATCCAACAACCACTTCACCTCGCGGGGAGGCATTCCGGTGGTCTCGGCTAATGGCACCAGCAATGGCGTGGTGTGGCTTGTCGAACGAATAACCAGCACCGGTCAAACTGTGCTTCGCGCCTACGATGCCATCAACGTCTCCAAGGAGATTTACACCAGTAACATGAACGCGGCTCGCGATGGGTTGGGAAAAGGCTCGCCCTTCACATCTCCTACGGTGGCAAACGGCAAGGTTTATGTGAGCTCCCGCGGCGTGATCAGCGTTTTTGGCCTCTTGCACTAGCTGCCGGTCTCGGTCATAAACATGGCGCAGGATGGCGCAAGAAGGTTCGTAAAGTTGCTTTTGGTAAGTTGACTACTTAGCCGGACGGCGCTACCATCGAACTGTCTCCAAACCACACGTTCCGGTGCAGGCGGAGCGCTCATAGTTCCTGAATGAAAGTAGGCAGCCCAGGGCTGCCGGAGCGCCGGGATCAGAAACGCAGCTTTCAACCTGAGAAACGTTTCATCCGTAATTTAGGCCGCAAACATTCACCGGAGTTTGCTGAGATACATTAAAAATTCGGCGACAGCTTCCGAAGAATTGGTCAGCCCGGCTAAGCGCGCCGCATCGTGGGGCGGAAGGTCCGTAAGATCCGACGCACTTCGACGGAAACTGAATCGATAACTTACCCAAAAGCAGATAAAAAATGAGTCAAAGTGATTTTTACCCGGAGCCCACGGGCCCGGCAGAAGAACCGCAGAGCGGTGGCGGTGAGTCCCCCAGTCAACCGAGCGGCTCTGGCGATAGCCAGAGTGTGCCAGCAAGCGCTCCTAATGGAGGCGAAGCTTCCGGAGGTAACCGGCCGCAGCAGCGTTTCGGACGCCACCAGGGCGGCGGCGGAGGCGGTGGGCGCCGGCGCCGGGGGCGCGGACGGCGTCGCGGTCCTAACGGCCAAGGTCAGGGCCAAGGCCCAAGCCAAGGCCAAGGTCAACACGGCCATCGCCGCCAGCATGGCGGTGGAGGAGGCGGTGGACAACGCCGCGGCTTCACCGGTCCTATGGATCACAGCTATCGCAACCAGAACGGTAGCGACAACATGGGCAACACCGTGCGGCCCGCCGGAGGCGGCGGCCAGCAACGTGGCGGAGGCCGCCAGCGTTTTGGTCGCGGCGGGCGAGGCGGACGCGGCGGCGGATTCCAGCCCAACTTTCCGCAGCAGATGAGCCGCGGATTTTCGCAATCCAGCGCCGATCTCGAGCCATTACCCATTTCCGCTGATGCTCCTACCCGCATCTTTGCCTTCGTGGACGATCTGTTCTTCATGACCAAGATCCAGGAGATTAGCCGAAAACTGAACGTCAAGGTTGAGTTCGTCAAGAGCGATAAGGACGTTTTCGATAAGGTCGGCGAAGATGACAAGCCGTCGCTGGTCATCGTTGACTTGAACAACCTCAACAGCAAGCCCCTGACGGTGATTCCCAAACTGAAGTCGAAGTTCAAGAAGGGAACTACGGTTCTCGGCTTCGTCTCGCACGTGCAGGGCGAACTGAAGCAGAAGGCCCAGGAGGCCGGCTGCGATGTAGTGATGCCGCGCAGCGCCTTCTCGCAGACCTTGCCCCAACTGCTGCGCCGCCACGGTGCACCAGAAGACCTACAGCAATAGGACCTCTTTAAACGTTAACGCGGGTGCAATGCACCCGCGTTTTTCTTTGCGGTCATCCTGAGTCGAGGGCGTACGCCCGAGTCCCCGCGAAACCGGTTTCGGAAGGTCACGGCTTGAGCCGTGCCGTTGATGCTACCAGCAACACCGGCTTTAGCCGCTGAGGGCATGTCGTCGCTCGCGTAAGATAAACCTCAGTGTCTGCTCGCATCCAATTGCTGCGCAAGTGGCTCGCGCTTACTGCCGCTCTGCTGGTGCTGATTACGGCTACATTCTTGCTCATAGGGCGCATGCAGGTGCGCCGTATCGAGCAAAAGGCCAAAGAAAAATTAGGTGTCGAAGTTCAAAGCAGCACCAGCGGTTTTACGCTGTCGAAGTCAGAGGCCGGCCGCACGATATTTACCGTACATGCTGCTCGGGCGGTCGAATACAAACAAGGCGGCCGAGCCGAACTGCGCGACGTGAGCATCATCCTTTACGGCAAGGATTCGACTCGCTTCGATCAGATTTATGGTGCTGAGTTCATCTACGATCCACGAACTGGCGAAATTCGCGCCAATGGTCTGGTGGAGATTGATTTGGAGGCGAATTCTGAGGGCCCGGTTCGACCCGATCAGTCGCCGCCGCGCGAGTTAAAGAATCCCATTCATCTGAAGACGAGTGGGCTGGTTTTCAATCAGAAGACCGGGTTCGCCGCCACGCGCGAGCGCATCGAATTCCACCTTCCCCGTGCCTCCGGATCGGCGGTGGGCGCGAGTTTTGACTCCAAGACCGGTGCACTGGTGCTTGACTCGCAAGTGGCGGTGCGCACTACCGGGGACGAAAACTCTGTCATCACCGCTCAGCACGCAGTGCTTACTAAGTTTCCGCGGCAGGCAGTCCTCGATAGCGCCAAAATGGAAGCACCCACTCGCACACTCCAGGCCAGCAAGCTCACTGCTGTGCTGCGCCAAGACAACTCCATCGAACGCTTGCTTGCCACCGGTGGCATGCAGGCCATCATGCCCGCCGCAGGACCGTCGGGCCGGGTGGAGGTGCGCGCGCCGCAGGGGGATTTCGCGGTCGAGAAGAGCAATCACATTAGCTCGGGCGTGCTCAGCGGAGGCGTGACGCTGGACTCCATATCCGGCACCGGTAAACAGGATGCACAGGGCAGTGCCGGCAGAATCAATTTGCTGTTCGGCGCAAATAATCGCATCGCTAAGGTCCAGGCATTCGACAATGTGCACCTGCTACAACGGCATGCCGGGCCTGGCTCCGACACCGAACTTATCGCCGACCAGGTGGATGCGTTCACAACCCCGGCAGGAGCTCTCAGCAAAGCTTTGACCAAAGGTGCGGCGCGCATCGAACTGGTTTCAGCCGAAGACCCGGCAAAACCATCGTTGCCAGGAGAGTCGCACCGCGGTGGGAAAACCATCATCACTGCCGGCACTTTTCACGCGGTATTCGGGGGTGATAGCCGCATCAAGTCCTTGCATGGAGAGCCGGACGCCAAGATCGTCTCCTCTGCACCCGGGCAGCCGGATCGGGTCAGCACCAGCCGAGCTCTGGATGTCACCTTCAATAACAAGCCTGGCAGCAACTCGGGAATTGAAAGTGTGCTGCAGCAAGGCGGTGTACACATTGTGGAAGGCGATCGTGAGGCCTTTGCGCAGAATGCCCGCTATACGCCGGCGGATGAAACGCTCAGCCTTGCGGGTTCGCCGCGGGTGAACGATCCCGGCACTATGATCACCGCCGAGAGTATCCGCATGAATCGCGTCAGCGGCGATGCCGTTGCCGAAAACGATGTCAAGACCACCTATACCGAGCTGAAAGAGCAGCCCCAGGGCGCTTTACTTGCCGCCGGAGAACCTATCCATGTCACCGCCAAGAGCATGGTAGCGCGACGAGCCACCGGGACCGCGCGCTACAGCGGCGGTGCCCGCTTGTGGCAGGGGGCAAACATCGTGCAAGCGCAGGTGATCGAATTCAATCGCGACAATCGCAGTGTGAATGCTTCGGGCCGAGGAGCGCGTCCGGTAACTACTGTGCTGGTACAGACCGATAAGAACGGGCGGGTAACCCCGGTCAACATCACATCCGCCCGGCTCACCTACAACGATCTCGAGCGCACCGTGCATTTTGACGGTGGCGTAGTGATGAAAACCGCAGATGGCACACTCACGGCCGATCGCATTGATGCCTTCCTGCTGCCCCGGTCGGAGCAGGGCAGCACCAAGCTTCCATCTGGCGCCAGCCAGCTCAATCGTGCGGTCGCATCCGGCGCTGTGGATCTGCAGCAACCCGGGCGCAATGCTAAAGGAGAGAAGCTGGTGTACACCTCGGCGGAGTCAAAATATGTACTCACCGGCAGCACGGCAAAGCTGCCCACGCTCTCTGATGTGGCGCATGGCAATGTGACCGGCGATTCTTTGACTTTCTATAGTCGCGATGATAGGGTCGTCGTCGGGAGCGCCAGTTCCGCACGAACCGTCACTCAGACGCACGTTCCCAAGCAGCAGTAACGCGAGCTTCCGTCGAATGCAGATCCTGGCGACAGAAGAGATTGCCAAATCCTACCGTGGCCGCCGCGTAGTCAACGGCGTCAGTTTACGAATCAACCAGGCGGAAGTAGTCGGGCTGCTCGGGCCCAACGGCGCCGGCAAAACCACAACTTTCTACATGATCGTGGGTCTCACGCCACCGGACTCCGGCCGCGTGCTCATGAATCAGGACGACATAACTGATGTTCCCATGTACCTGCGAGCGCGGATTCATCGCATCAGCTACCTGCCGCAGGAACCCTCGGTCTTCCGCAAACTCAGCGTCGAGGAAAATATTCTGGCGGTGCTGGAAGCGCAGAATATCTCCTGGCACGAGCGCCGCGAGACCATGGAAAAGTTGATTGATCAGCTCGGCCTCGGCCAAGTGCGCCGCAGCCGCGGTTACACCCTCTCCGGCGGCGAGCGCCGGCGGGTGGAGATCGCCCGCGCGCTGTGCATCCGCCCGCACTTCATCCTGCTCGATGAGCCCTTTTCAGGCATCGACCCCATAGCGGTGCTCGATTTGCAAAAGATCATTTTTGACTTGAAGGCCAGCGGCATCGGCGTGCTGATTACCGACCACAACGTGCGCGAGACGCTCTCAGTCACCGACCACGCTTATATCATGAACGAAGGCCGCATCTTCCGCGCCGGCACCCCGGCACAGCTAGGCAACGATCCGGAGGTTAAGCGGGTCTACCTGGGAGAGAGCTTTTCGCTGGTGTAGCAAGTCCTGGGTTCAATCCAAAGTAACGTTACCTTTCCTGCCGCGCCGACCCGCATAGTCAAGTATTTACCGAGTGACCGCCGATTATTTCCGAACACGTCCTGAATTCCACATCCATTTCGGTGATAATAGTAGTACCTTATCCTCGCAATTTTGATTCCAATTCCTAAATGGTTCTTCTACAGCCAAAGCTTCACTTAAAGGTCACGCAGAAGCAGATTCTGACGCCGGGCCTGGTTCAGATGGTCAGCGTGTTGGCCCTGAACAAGCTGGAACTGCGTGACATGATCACCGCCGAGATGGTGGAAAACCCGGTATTGGAGGAACTTGAAGCCTCCGTTCCGTTGCTCGACGAGGTATCTCAAAAGGAGGAGGAACGTGACCGGGTAGCGGCCGAGGAGCCCACGCCTGCCGGCGAGCAGAAGGAAAAAGACCCGTTCGACGAGATCGATTTTGGCGCGTACTTTCAGGAGTATCTGGATCCCGGCTATCGCAGCCATCAGGAGCGGGAAGACACCGAAAAGCCATCATTTGAGAACTTTATCTCCCGTCCACAGACCCTCACCGACCATCTGACTTGGCAGCTCTCTTCCATGAAGGTGCGACCAGAGGTGGCGGAAGCGGCTGAATTAATTATTGGCAATCTCAATGAAGATGGTTATCTGATTGCTACGGACGATGAATTGATGGGCGTGGCCGCTCCCGCGGAAGAGCCGGAGCCGACCAACGGAGAGGCAAAGTCAGTACCTGCGGAAGCAGAAGACCTCTCGGACCAAGCGGACGATGTCATCGTTTCAGATAACGGGATAGCACTCGAAAGTGAAGCGGTTGTGGCGGAAGCAGCAGCTCCGGCAGAGACCGCACCTGCACCCGCCGCTAAAGTTATTCGCATGCCGGCGCCGGCGCCCCGCTTTTCGAAGCAGGACTTGCACGAAGCCATCGAACTGGTTCGCCAAATGGATCCCGCGGGAGTTGCCGCGCGCGACTTGCGCGAGTGCCTGTTGGGCCAGATCAAACATCTCCAATTTGTAGAAGAGGACCTGCACGGCGACGAGGGCGACAATCGCCAATTGCTCGCAGACTGTGCGGCTATCATTGACACCCATCTAAAGGAAGCGCAGTCAAAACAGTTCAAGGAAATTGCCCGTGGCATCGGCCGCCCCCTCGAGGCAGTAACGCTCGCCATGGACTACATCAAGCGGCTCGATCCCAAACCCGGGTTGCGCTACAACAAGGTAGAGCCGCGGCTGATCGAGCCCGATGTCGCCTTCGTCAAGCACGGAGACGAATATCTGGTGCTGATGAACGAAGACGATTTGCCGCAGCTTCGCTTGAATCCCACTTATAGGCGGCTGCTGAGCCGCGATGCCGCCGAAAAAGACGTGCGCAATTATGTGAAGGAGCGCTACAAGTCGGCCATACAGCTCATCAAGAACATCGAGCAGAGAAAACAGACAATTCTTAAAGTTTGTTATGCCATAATCCGCCGCCAGCAGGACTTCCTGGACTACGGCATCGACCAACTGAAGCCGATGATGATCAAAGAAGTGGCGGAAGAGATTGGCGTACATCCTTCCACCGTCAGCCGCGCGGTGGCCAGCAAATATGCCCACACCGCCCAGGGTGTCTTCGAGTTGCGCTACTTCTTCAGTGAAAGCGTAAACGGGCCTGAGGGCTCCAACACGTCGCTCCTCATCCTGAAGCGCCGGGTGAAGAAGCTGATCGAGGAAGAAGATCCAGCCAGGCCATTGACCGACGAGCAGATTACCCGCATCCTCCAGTCGCAGGGCATCCAGGTCACTCGTCGCACGGTTGCAAAGTACAGGGAGGACATGAAGATTCCCAGCACTCACCAAAGGAGAGTCAAGCAATAATGGGTGAGCAGGCGGCACGCGCTGTCGCGCGGGCTGGCTGCGAGGGCAAAGCGGCCCAGCCGGCGGAGCCCTCGGGAAAACGACATGAAGATTCCCAGCACTCACCAGAGAAGAGTAAAGAATTAGCTGCTGTTCCCACTGAGACGTTGAACGCTCAACCGCGAAACGTAGAAACCCAGGAGGGAGTCCCGAATGAACGTCGAGTACACCGGCAGGCAGTACGAGATCACCCCCGGCATCCGCAAGCAGATTGAAACCGCGCTCAACAAAATCAAAAAACTTTTAGGCGATAACTTTGATACGCACGTGATCCTGGCGGCGGAAAAGCATCGCCACAAGGCTGAGATCACCATCACCCTGCGCAATAAGCCCATCGTAGGCATGGCGGAAGCCAACGACATGACCTCGGCAGTAGGCGAAGCCCTCGACCGCATTGATCGCCAAGCCGTGAAATACAAGGCGCGGTGGCGGACCAGGAAACGGGTTGCCAGAAAGAAGTGGGCGGCGGCGGTGCAGCCCCAATCCGATGAGGCCCGCATGGCGGTAGGCGCCACGGTGAAGACTGCGGTGCCGGTGGTGGTGCACGCCTTTCCCTCGATAGCCCGCACCACCGAGCCGCACATCGTGCGTAGCGACGATTCGGTTGCTCTCAAGCCGATGACACTCGAAGAAGCCATCAAGGAGTGCGAGTTCCGCGACCGTGAAGTGTTTGTGTTTCGCGATGCCGCCGGAAAGGTCAAGGTGCTTCACCGTCGAAAAGACGGAAAGATGGAATTGATCGAGGCGCCGTAGCAGTTTCGGAATGTGGACCAAAATTCTACGCGACAGCAAGATGGCATTGGTGATTGAGCGGTGTCTTTCGCTGCCGCGCCGGCAAATTCACCTGCTTCTGATCATGGCGTTGGCTATGCTGTCAGCCTTAGCCGCCTATCTGAGCAGTGCTACGCCGCAAGAGGAGCCTTCGTCGCCGGCACCCGCAGTGCAGAAAGCTCCTGCGGCCGCACCGGCTGACGAGCCTTGCGAGTCGTCTCCGCCCGGCAAGCTCTCGCCCGACCTGGTTGCAGCGGTGGAGAAGCGCGACCTGCGCGTGGTCCGCGAGCTGCTTGCCAAAGGCGCCGATCCCAACTCCCGGGCTAAATATTGCGAGAGTGTACTGATGGCGGCGGCCGAGCGCCCGGCGACCGCGATTTCTGAAGCGCTGATTGCAGCCGGCGCTGACGTTAACGCGCGTGATGTTGTGGGCTGGACCGCGCTGCACACCGCTGCCGACGCCGGAAACTCACAGCAGGTCCGCCTGCTGCTGGCGCACAAAGCCGACATCGAAGTCGCCGACGAGAACGGCTGGACTCCGCTCATCACCGCCGTGCTGTCGGGAGCGGTTGATTCCGTAGAAGCGCTGCTCCAGGCCGGCGCCAAAATCAATGTGCAGGATCGCGGCGGCACTTCTCCGTTGATGTATGCCGCCGCCGAAGGCCAAACCGCGGTGTTGCGAGCGTTGCTGGCGGCGGCGGTTAAGCCAGCGGGGGCGCCGGCAGGCACTGCGGGAGCTGAAGGAAAGGACCCGCTGGAACCCGCCACGTTGCTCGAAACCACCGATCGCGATGGCTGGACGGCGCTGCACCATGCGGCTTCGCAGGGACGTAGCGGCGCAGCGCAGTTGCTGGTGGAGGCAGGAGCGCCCATCGAGGCGTTGAACAAGCGAGGCTGGACTCCGCTGATGATGGCTGCGGCCCACGGCAGCGCGTCCACCATCGAGGTGCTCGCCGGCCGCAGCAAACAAATTGACGCCGAAGATGCTGACGGCGCGACCGCGTTGATATTGGCCGTCCGCGAAGGTCATACGCAGGCTGTCAAGGCGCTGCTGGAACGCGGTGCCAGCGCGAACCACTCAACGAAGGATGGGCGCACACCGCTCATGTTGGCGGCCCAGGCAGGGAATCTCGAAATCGCGCAGGTTTTGCTGGAGAAGGGTGCAGACGTGAACGCCAGCGGGCCGGCGGGAATTACGCCGCTGCAGCTGGCCTCACGCAATCCGCAAAATGCCACGCTGGTGGAACTGCTGAAGCAGGCTGGCGCAAAACAATAATCCCGAATCTTCCTGGGCTAGGGGCATCGAGTGCCTGTTGCACGCCGGTGTAACATTTAATCGGATGTCCCCCTCGAAAACTAAGAAGGCGTCACGCAAGTTGCCGCCAGCAATGCCATCGGCAAATGGCGCTGGCCGCAAGGGCTCGCAGCTGGTCATCATCACCGGTATGAGCGGCTCGGGGAAAGCCAGCGCGCTCAAGGCCTTCGAGGATCTCGGCTATTACTGCGTTGACAACCTTCCGGTGGAACTGATTCCGCGATTTGCCGACCTGGCTCGCAACTCGCTCGAGGTAGAGCGCGCCGCGCTGGTGGTAGACGTCCGCGAAGGACAGGGCCTGGAGAAGCTGCCGGCCATCCTACGCTCGCTCAAGCGCTCGCTGCGCACCACGGTGGTCTTTCTGGAGGCGTCGGAAGAGTCATTGCTGCGCCGCTTCAGCGAGACGCGCCGTCCGCATCCGCTGGGCGACCTTCCTGTGAAGGAAGCGATTGCAGAAGAGAGAAAACGGCTGCGGCCCATCCGCGCCCTTGCCGATGTCGTGGTGGATACTTCCCGGCTCAACGTGCACGAGCTGCGCGCCCACGTGACGCAAAAGTTCAGCCAGGAAAATACCGACAAGAATATTCTGGTTTCCTGCGTCAGCTTCGGATACCGCCACGGTGTGCCCCAGGATGCCGACCTGGTTTTCGATGTCCGCTTTCTGCCCAATCCGCATTTTGTGCCCGAACTGCGCCCTTACACGGGAAAGCATCCGCGGGTGGCGAAATACATTCGCTCGTTTCCGCAAACGCAGGAATTTATTGCCCGCATGTCGGAGTTGCTTATCTATCTGTTGCCGCACTACGTTCACGAGGGCAAAAGCTATTTGACCATCGGCTTTGGCTGTACCGGTGGCCGCCACCGCTCCGTGATGATCGCGGAGGAGTTGAGAAAGCGCATCGCTAAGGCGGGATACAACGTCAAGGTTACGCACCGCGATACCAGCGTGTGAGATGCTCCCTCCCCGAAGCAGTCATCGCAAGCAAATCCAAGTTGTCATCCTGAGCGAAGCGAAGGATCCCTACCCTTGAGAGCATGGCTGCGGTAGGGATTCCTCGCTCCGCTCGGAATGACGACATGGCGCTTCGGTGGCGTGTGCAAATTGCGGAACGTTCCTCGCAAGCCGGCCCGGGAGTCACAATCCGAGAGTCAACCGAGGATTCACCGAGAACATCTGCCCTTCTAAGCCCCTCTTTCCATTAGAATTAGGAACTTGCATTTTCCCGCCCCCAATCAGGCGCGCGCCCAACGTGGAGGCCCATGCGCCAACTGACCCGGCTGCTGCATTACGTGCGTCCCTACCGTGTGCAGTTGGCGTCTTCTGTTCTGCTCATGGCGATGGTGGGATTGTTCGATGCATTCCGGCTGCTGCTCATCGGGCCTATCCTCGACCGCGTTCTCAACCCGGCGCGCGGAATCGTTGCCGCATCGCACTCTGAAATCGTGCTCTTCCGGGTTCCCGGCACGCACCATGATGTGCTGTTGCAGTATTTCGTTCCCGAACGTTTCCAAAATCCCTGGACCATGGTGGCGTTTGCCCTGGTGGCGGCCACATTGCTCAAGGGCCTGTGCGACTACGGCGGAACATACCTGGTGAACTATGCGGGTTTTGGCCTCATCACCCAACTGCGCGACGAGCTTTACAACACCGTGCTGCGCCGCTCCGTCCGCTTTTTCCAGAAGTACTCGACCGGCACGCTCCTTTCCACGCTCATCAACGATGTTGAGCGAGTGCAATATGCAATGTCGTCGGTGCTCGCCGAGCTTTTGCAGCATGTGTTTGTTTTGCTTTTCACCGTAATTATCGTAATCGTACTGGGAGGAAAGTCGGCGTGGTTGCTGCTGGTATTCCTGCCTTTCATTGTGCTCTCCGCGGCCCGTATCGGTCACCGGGTACGTACCACGACCCGGCGCGGGCTAGACCAGCTTGCCGACGTTCAAAACATTGTGCAGGAAACGATTACCGGCAATCGCATCGTGAAGGCGTTCAGCATGGAGCGCTGGGAGAGCATGCGCTTCCGCGAGGCCGCGCGGCGGCTCTTTCGGGCCAACCTGCGCTGGGTGCGCGCCTCCGCGCTCAGTTCTCCGCTCATGGATTTCTTCGGCGCCATTGCGATTGCGCTGCTCCTGCTGCTGGGACGTTCGCAAATCAATGCCGGGGCATTTACGCTCGGCACCTACCTGGCGTTCATTTTTGCGGTCTTCAAGCTCTATGATCCGGTGCGCAAACTAGCGTTGTTCAATAACAACTTCCAGCAGGCTTTGGGAGCCTCGGCTTCCATCTTCCATTTCATGGACGAGCAAGACGAAGTTTTGGAGCGAGCCGGTGCGGTGCAGGCGCCGGCTTTCCACAACCGCATACGCTTCGAGAACGTAAGCTTCACCTATGGACAGAATGGTGACGAGAGCCGCGGCATCCTGCGCGAGATTAATCTTGAAATACGCGCAGGCGAGATCGTGGCGGTGGTGGGAGCGAGCGGTGCCGGTAAGACTACCCTGGTAAATCTGGTTCCGCGCTTTTTCGATGTGACCGGGGGACGGCTCACGATCGACGGGCGCGATGTGCGCGAGCTAACCCTGAACTCCTTGCGCCGCCAGGTAGGAATCGTTACCCAGGAAACCATCCTGTTCAATGACACGGTGCGCAATAACATCGCCTACGGCCAGCCGGATATCTCAAAATCGGAAGTTATGGCAGCCTCCCATGCCGCGCTGGCGCACGAATTTATCACGGCCATGCCGCAGCAGTATGATTCCGTGATTGGCGAGCGCGGCGTGAAACTGAGCGGGGGCGAGCGCCAGCGGCTTGCTATCGCCCGCGCCTTGCTGAAGAATGCTCCCATCCTGATCCTCGACGAAGCTACTTCCGCGCTCGATACCGAATCGGAAGCGCTGGTGCAATCCGCGCTGCACAACCTGATGGCGGGGCGGACGGTGCTGGTGATTGCCCACCGGCTTTCCACGGTGCGGCGCGCCGATCGCATTGTCGTGCTCGAAGGCGGCACCATTATCGACATCGGCACCCACGAGCAGCTCATCAGCCGCGCCGGTACCTACCGCAGGCTTTACGAGCTGCAGTTCGCCGAAGCTGAACCGCTGCGGGCCACCATCGACTAGACATGCCAGTCCGCTCCATGACCGCTTTTGCTCAGGTAAAAGGAGAATCCGGCGCCGACCCGCAGGCGGCATTCACCATCCTGCTCAAGTCGGTTAACCACCGCTTTCTTGATTTGCATTTGCGGTTGCCGGGCGAGAGCGATGCGCTGGAGATGAAGCTGCGCCGACTTCTGAAGGAGGGCCTGGCACGCGGACACGTTGAGGTCACCTTGCAACTGGAGCGCAGCGCGGTGGCCGCATTGGCCCTCAACCGCGAACTAGTCGGAGGTTACATTCAGGCTTTCCGAGCAGCAGCGCAGGAGTTTGGTATCAAGGCCGAACCTGACCTGAATGCCATACTGAGAATTCCTGGAGCCTTAAGCGCCGGGGCGGCGCTCGATGGCAGCTTCGAAGGCGCAGTCCTCTCCGCCGCCGCGGAAGCAATCCAGAATCTGAACGCCATGCGTGAAGAAGAAGGACGCGGCCTGGAGAACGAACTGCGGGAGCGCATGGCCCGAGTGGCAGAAGCCACCGCCCGGGTGGAGAAGATTCGCGCCGAGGTTTCGCGCACTTACCTGGAAAAAATACAATCGCGCATCCAGGAATTACTGGGCGGCCATATCGACCGCGACCGCGCTTTGCAGGAGGCCGCGCTGCTCGCCGAGCGCAGCGATATCGAGGAAGAACTGGTTCGCATGCGCACTCACGTGCAGCACTTCCTTGGCCTGTTGAGTTCCAGCGGTGAGATTGGCAAGAAACTCGACTTCTTGTTGCAGGAGATGAACCGTGAAGCCAACACCCTGCTCTCCAAGACCGCGGGCCTTGCCGGTGACGGGCTGAAAATTACGGAACTTGGCCTGGCAATGAAGACCGAGATCGAGAAATCACGCGAACAGGTGCAGAACATCGAATGAGCATGGTCTTCATCATCTCCGCCCCTTCAGGTTCCGGCAAGACCACGCTGGCCACCCGGCTCAAGGATGGCGTTCCCAAATTGCTCTTCTCCATTTCCTACACCACTCGCTTGCGGCGAACCAGCGAGCAGAATGGGCGCGAGTACTACTTCGTGACCGCGCCGCAATTTGAAGAGATGGTAAAAGGAGATGAGTTCCTGGAGCACGCCAATGTGTACGGAAACTATTACGGAACTGCCCGTCGTTTCTTGCGCGAAGCGGAAAGCACCGACCAGGACTTGCTGCTCGATATCGACGTGCAGGGCGCGGAGCAGATCAAGAGGAGCATTCCCCAAGCGGTGAGCATTTTCATCTTGCCGCCTTCCAAGAAGGTGCTCGAGGACCGCTTGCGTAACCGCCGCGACAGCTACGCGGAGAAGATTGATTCGGAAGAAACCATCCAGCGCCGGCTGCGAGCGGCTGCAAAGGAGGTTGAGAATTACTCAAAATACGACTATATTCTTGTGAACCAAGACCTTGAGCAGACCCTCCAGCAATTGAAAGCCATTGTGCTTTCCGAGCGCATGCAGCGCTCCAACAACCAGCTTTCAAGCGAGGAGCGCAAACTGAAAGAGGTCGCCGAAAAGCGGCGTCTCGCTAATGTTCGCGGCGAGGTGCAGCACATCGTAGATTCATTTTCCTTAACCGCAGCCCCCAGCGGCACAACGAGGTGATTCATGAAGCTGATAGAAGGTTTTGACAGCAACTACCGCTATGTATTGGTAGCCGCCCGCCGTGCACGCCAGATCCAGTCCGGCGCCAAGCCGTTAGTCGAACAGCCTGGTTCACGCAAGGCCTGCCGCATCGCCGAGCAGGAAATCAAGGCCGGCAAGGTGCAGTGGGTCGTGGGTGAACCCGGGAAATCCACCGCCGCCGCCGCCGCCAGCGCCGTGCTCGACCGTGCATTGGGCAACTAGGTAACCGGCAGTATCCCTCGTAATCTCGTCCCTACTCGCCGAGGTTTAGAATCAAGCTATGAAGGTCGCCCTTGGTGTCTGCGGCGGCATTGCCGCCTATAAGGCGGCGGAGATCTGCCGTCTGCTACAGGAGCGCGGTCTGCGTGTGCAGGTAATCATGACCCGCGCCGCGCAGGAATTCGTGCGGCCGCTCACCTTCGCCGCGCTTTCCGGCGAGAAGGTCATAACGGACCTGTTCGCCGCGGGCAGCGAGACTCCCAACATCGATTCTGCTGTGGAGCACATCGCGGTGGCGCAATCCATCGATGCGCTGGTAGTAGCGCCGGCCACGGCCGACGCAATCGGCAAGTTTGCAAATGGCTTGGCGGATGATTTTCTTTCCACTCTGTTTCTCGCGACCACGGCCCCAGTGGTAATCGCTCCCGCAATGAACGTCAATATGTGGGAAAACGCTGCCACCCAGCAGAATATCTCCCGTCTACGCACACGCGGAATTCGGATTGTTGACCCAGACGCCGGCTATCTGGCCTGCGGCATGACCGGTCCGGGGCGCCTGGCTTCAAATGAGGCAGTGGTGGCAGGGGTGATGGAGGCCTTGGGTGCAGGGCAGGATCTGTCGGGCGAGACAGTGCTGGTTACCGCCGGACCCACCCGGGAAAAGATTGACCCAGTGCGCTACATCGGAAATCGCTCCAGCGGCCGCATGGGATACGCGCTAGCTGAGGCGGCGCTGCGACGCGGTGCACGAGTGATCCTGGTCACCGGCCCAGTGGCACTTAAGCCGCCGACATCGGCAGAAATGGTGCTGGTGGAGTCAGCGGAGCAAATGCGTTCAGCCGTGCTCGCTCATGCGCGCGAAGCAACCATTGTCATCAAGGCTGCGGCGGTCGCTGACTTCACTTTGAAAACGCCATCCGCTCAGAAAATGAAGCGCAAAGGCGAACTAACGCTCGAGCTCCAGCCCACCGGGGACATTCTTGCCGAGCTGGGCAGCCTGAAGAAGTGTGAGCAAAGAGAATCGCAGTTACTCATCGGCTTTGCCGCGGAGACGGAAAACGTCCTGGAGAATGCCCGGCAGAAATTGCGCGATAAATCGCTCGACGCCATCGTGGTCAACGACGTTGCGCAACCCGGCATCGGATTCGATTCCGAACGCAACGCCGTTACCATCATCACGCCGAACGAGGTCATGGAAGTTGCCGAGACCTCAAAGTGGGAGGTCGCGCATCGCGTGCTCGATGCCATTGTTCGTCTGCGTGCAGGTCAGCGGCGAGGCGAGCCGGCATACAAAAAGTGACGGGCGTTCCCCCCGCCTGCTCGGACTAAGCCAGGTTCTCCTGAATGAACCGTGGGCTGAGATGAACGTCAACCTGAACCAGGGGCGCATCGCCAATGCATTTGAAACTATGGATCTCGCCAGCCTTGATGACAAAGATATCGCCAGCGCCGCCCTCAAAGCTCTGACCGTTCACCATCCATAATCCCCGTCCTTCCCGCACGAATTGAATCTCATCGTAAGGGTGCCGGTGAGGCCCGGGTCCATTGCCGGCAGAGCCTTCAGTAAGAAGACGGAAGCATTCACGTCGCCGTGCTCGGCGCCCACGAATTGGTGCGAGCTGCCGACAAAAGGCAAATCCTGCTGACGCACGCGGTACATCCTGCATTCCTCCTGCCTGCGTTGGATGTAGAGAGTCGCCGCGCAGACTCAATCTTGCTGGCTGCATTCGTAGATTTGGTCGAGAAAGCCGCCTGTGGGAAAGCAGAAGCGTCTGCAGAGCTCTCCTGCTAATATCACCTCTTAAGAATGCCCCTGGACCAGGAGACCCGGCGTGCTCTCGCGGCGCGCGTGCAGTACTACCGCGATCTGGGCATCACCGATTTTTATCGGCGTACTCCCCGCGACCTGCCCGAGCACAGTGAATCGGATTCAAACCTGGCTACGGCAGAGGAAGTTCAATTGCCAGTCCTCAACCCGCCGGCAACAGACAAAGTCACCGCTCTCGGGGCGATCCGTGAAGATCTCGGCGATTGCACCCGTTGCGTTCTGCATAAGGGGAGGAAGAACCTCGTATTCGGCGTCGGCAATCCTGACGCGGAACTAATGTTTGTGGGCGAGGGCCCGGGCGCCGATGAAGATGAGCAGGGCGAACCGTTTGTCGGGCGCGCCGGCCAATTGCTCAACAACATGATTGCCGCTATGGGATTGCGCCGGCAGGACATTTACATCGCGAATGTAGTGAAGTGCCGTCCGCCGAGCAACCGCACGCCTGAACGGGAAGAGTGCGACACTTGCTCGCCGTTTCTGTTGCGACAGATCGAAGTCATTCGCCCTAGAGTAATCGTGGCTCTCGGCGCGGTGGCTGCCAAAACACTGCTTTCAGTGAACGACTCAATGGCGAACCTGCGGGGGCGGTTTTACGATTTCCGCGGGACTAAGCTGGCTGTAACCTATCACCCCGCTTTTCTGTTGCGCGATCCCCGGCAAAAAAAAGAGGCGTGGAAAGACCTGCAAATGGTGATGCAGTACCTGGGATTGAAGCCCTCCACCACCGCCGACACCGTCAAGAGCTAACGCGATGCCGGCATTCTGCGATGTTGCGCTGCCGGTACCTCTCGATACTGCCTTTACCTATCGCATCAACGGACACCAGCCGGTGATTGGCGGCCGTGTGCTGGTACCGTTCCGCACCGAGCGCATGGTGGGCGTGGTTACCGCGCTGCACGACAACCAGCCCACTGTCACCACCAAGACCGTGCTCCGCGTCATGGACGAGGCGCCGGTCCTCGATGAGAGACTCCGTCAACTCGCAGATTGGATCGCGCACTACTATCTGGCGCCCATCGGCGAGGTGTACCGCACCATGCTTCCGCTCGAGGCCGAGGTGAAGCGGGCGGTTTCTTACTCCATCACCGAAGCCGGTCTGGAAGCGCTGCATGGCGGGGCCACGCAGGGATCTTCATTGCGTTCGCGAAAATCTGCAGAAGATCAGACTGCTGAGCTGCACGTGCTCGACTTCCTGGCGAACCGCGAGCAAGCGTCAGAATCGAGCTTGCGGGCGGTGCTGGGAGTGAACCGGGAGCTACTCAACACGCTTGCGCGCAAAAAGTGGGTGGCACGTGAAGACGTCTCGGAAACGCGTGACGCTGCGCGTACGGTAAAGATCGCGGCACTCAAGCGAAGGGATAGCAGGCTCACGGGAAAGCAGCAAGAAGTGGTGGCAGCGCTCGAAGCGAGCGGTGGAGAGATGCCGCTCATGGAGTTGCGCGGCCAGAAGGTTTCACCCGGCGCGCTGCAAACTTTGATCAAGAACGGCACCGTCGAGATCACCGAAATCCCCGCGGCACGAACGATCTCGAGCTTCAAGCCGAAATCCACACGAGAGTTCGACCTCAATCCAGCCCAGCAGGCTGCGCTGGAACGCATACGCGCGGCAACCGCAGCCGGAACTTTTTCCGTGGCGCTGCTACACGGCGTTACCGGCTCGGGCAAGACGGCTGTCTATCTCGCCGCCATGCAGTCGGTGCTTGCCACCGGGCGGGCGGCGATCCTGTTGGTGCCGGAGATCGGGCTCACCCCGGCGGCGGCGGCGAACCTGCATGAACTCTTCGGCGAGCAAGTGGCGATCCTGCATTCTGCACTGTCGGCACGCGAACGCGCGGAGCACTGGCACCGCATTCGCCGCGGCGAGGCCCGCATCGTTGTCGGCACTCGCTCAGCAGTTTTTGCGCCGGTGAGTGACCTGGCGCTCATCGTGGTGGATGAAGAGCACGATGCCTCCTATAAGCAGGATGAAACTCCGCGCTACCACGGCCGCGATGTTGCGGTAATTCGCGGGAAGCTGTGCGGCGCAGCGGTGGTGCTGGCGTCGGCCACGCCGTCGCTTGAGTCGTACCACAACGCTCAGACCGGCAAGTACTCGCTGTTAGAGCTGCCCAAACGGGTGGAACAGCGACCACTACCGGAGGTTGAAATCGTTGACATGCGGGCCGAGTACCAGGAGACCGGCGAGGAACAGATTTTTTCGGGCCAGCTTTCGAGTGAAGTACGCGAGCGGTTGGAGCGCGGCGAGCAGGCTATGATCCTGCTTAACCGCCGCGGCTACTCGCCGGTGGTGCTCTGCCGCGCCTGTGGAGAGACGGTGCAATGCCGCAACTGCGCCATTGCGCTAACGTTTCATAAGGGCTCGAACTCCCTCGCTTGCCACTACTGCGGATACCGTGAGCGCGTGCCTAAGCGCTGCCCGAAGTGCGACAGCGAGTATATTTTTTTCCTGGGCACCGGATCGGAAAAATTGGAAGAACGTTTGCGCGCGGAATTTCCAGGCGCTCGCATTGGGCGGCTGGACCGTGACACAGTCCGGCGCCGCGATGACTTCGAGCGCATTTTGGGTGCGTTCGATGCCGGTGAACTCGACCTGCTGGTGGGCACCCAGATGATCGCCAAGGGCCACGACGTTCATGG
>Ga0070697_100001028_pt1 | contig 21073 bp, 22 predicted proteins | sample KBSK1501metaG_FD_65475 | JGI IMG/M metagenome (GOLD analysis project Ga0070697, IMG submission 65475) | Corn, switchgrass and miscanthus rhizosphere microbial communities from Kellogg Biological Station, Michigan, USA - KBS K1-50-1 metaG | ecosystem: Host-associated > Plants > Roots >... | reverse complement strand
GCGCCCCCTGGCGATCTCGGCGACGAAGACCTCGGGGGATTTGCCCGCCCTTTCCGCCGCCAGCATGATGGGCGCGCCGTGCGCGTCGTCGGCGCCCATGAAATGCACCTCGTGGCCCTGCATCCGCTGGAACCGCACCCAGATGTCGGCCTGGATGTACTCCATCATGTGGCCGATGTGGAACGGCGCGTTCGCGTACGGCAGCGCGGTGGTGACGAAGAGCCTGCGGGAAGCCATGAGTGAGGCGGGGACTGCTCGGGAAAGGGTCAATTTTAGCTTACACTTTGAAGATGCCCCTCAGCGACGCGGACGTTCAAGGCGTCCTCAAGCAGCTCGTCGACCCGAACACCGGCAAGGACTTCGTAGCCACGCGCTCGGCGCGCAACGTGAAGCTCTCCGGCAACGACGTCTCGCTGGACATCGAGCTCGGCTACCCGGGCAAGAGCCAGCACGAGCCGATTCGCCGCCAGGTCGTCCAGGCCCTGAAGCAGGCGGGCGCCGCGAACGTCGCGGTGAGCCTGAGCTCCAAGGTGGTGGCGCACGCCGTGCAGCGCGGCGTCAAGCTGATCCCCGGCATCAAGAACGTCATCGCCGTCGCCTCCGCGAAAGGCGGCGTCGGCAAGTCCACCACCGCGGTGAACCTCGCGCTGGCGCTGGCAGCCGAAGGCGCCTCCGTTGGCGTGCTTGACGCCGACATCTACGGGCCCTCGCAGCCGATGATGCTCGGCATCGCCGGCCGGCCGGAGTCGAAGGACGGCAAGTCGCTCGAGCCGATGGAGGGCCACGGCTTGCAGGCGATCTCGATCGGCTTTCTCATCGACGTCGACACGCCCATGGTCTGGCGTGGCCCGATGGTGACGCAGGCGCTCGAGCAGCTGCTGAAGGACACGCGCTGGCGAGACCTCGACTACCTGGTGGTCGACCTGCCTCCCGGTACGGGCGACATCCAGCTGACGCTCGCCCAGAAGGTGCCGGTGACCGGCGCCGTCATCGTCACCACGCCGCAGGACATCGCGATCATCGATGCGCGCAAAGGCCTCAAGATGTTCGAGAAGGTCGGCATTCCGATCCTCGGCGTCGTCGAGAACATGTCCTTCCACGTCTGTCCGCAGTGCGGCCATCGGAGCCACATCTTCGGCTCCGGCGGCGCCGAAAAGATGAGCCGCGACTACGGCACCGAGCTGCTGGGCCAGCTGCCGCTCGACGAGGCGATCCGCAGCCAGGCCGACTCGGGCAAGCCGACGGTGGTAGCCGATCCCGACGGCCCGGTGGCGGAGATCTACCGGCGCATCGCGCGCCGCTGCGCCGTCAGGATCGCCGAGTCGCAGCGCGACATGACCTCCAAGTTTCCCAATATCGTGGTGCAGAACACGTGACCATCAAATCCGACGGCTGGATCCGTCGCATGGCTGTGGAGCACAGGATGATCGAGCCCTTCGAGCCGGCGCAGGTGAAGGAGGTCGGCGGGCGCCGCGTGGTGTCCTACGGCACTTCCAGCTACGGCTACGACATCCGCTGCTCGACCGAGTTCAAGATCTTCACCAATATCAACTCGACCATCGTCGACCCCAAGGCGTTCGACGAGAGAAACTTCGTCGACTACCGGGGCGATGTGTGCATCGTCCCGCCGAACTCGTTCGCGCTGGCCCGTACCGTGGAGTACTTCCGCATCCCGCGCAACGTGCTCACCATCTGTCTTGGCAAGTCGACCTACGCGCGCTGCGGCATCATCGTCAACGTCACGCCCCTGGAGCCCGAATGGGAGGGGCATGTGACGCTCGAATTCTCCAACACCACGCCGTTGCCGGCGCGCATCTACGCCAACGAAGGCGTGGCGCAGGTGGTGTTCCTCGAGTCCGACGAGCTTTGCCAGACGTCGTACCGCGACCGCGGCGGCAAGTACCAGGGCCAGAAGGGCGTCACGCTACCCCGTATCTAAATGAAAAGATCTTCACCAAGCCCTTGACTCCAGAGGGGTCGTCCCTATAATCGGCCGAAGTTTTTCCTTCAACTTCGGCAAGGAGAAGGAGGTCATCATGACAAGCAAAAGGAACTGCTGCCCGGTCTATGAAGTTTGCGTCCGCGATATTCCTGAGACCTAGGTCCATTTCGGGAGAACTTTGATGGGGGATCGCCCAAGCAGCTTTGCACGCAGCAGACAAAACGCACTTCCCAAGCAGCCGCAACAAGAACAGCTCTTCGACACGCATCCCGAGGTCAGCCTCGACTTCGAGATCGTCCGCCAGGCGGCGCACCAGAGGTACAGCCGACCGTTCCTGATCATCGACACCGCCATCGTGCGCGGCAAGGTGAGGCGCTTCCGCGCCGCCATGCCCCGCGTGCGCCCGCATTACGCGGTCAAGGCCAACCCGGACCGCCGGGTGCTCAAGGTGCTGGTGCAGGAGGGCGCGGGCTTCGAGATCGCCTCGACCGCCGAGCTCGAGCTTCTCCTGGGTCTGGGCGTGGCGCCGACCGAGATCTTCTTTTCCAACCCTGTGAAGTCGCGCGAGTCGGTCGCCTACGCCGCCGCCAAGGGCGTGGAGTGGTTCGTCGTCGACAGCGCCGACGAGCTGCGGCGCATCCACGAGACCAAGGCGGATGCCAAGCAGTACCTGCGGATCGCCGCTCCCAACATCGGCAGCGACTGGCCGCTGTCCGGCAAATTCGGTGCCGGCGCCGCCGACGCGCGAGAGATCGTCGCCCTGGCCGCCAAGCTGGGCGCCGACCTGGCCGGCGTAACGTTCCACGTCGGTTCGCAGTGCCGCAACCCGGAGAACTGGCGCGTCGCCCTGGAAAAGGCGAGAGCGCTCTTCGAGATCATGAGCAAGGCGGGCCTGAAGCCGCGCCTGCTCAATATCGGCGGCGGCTTTCCGGTCCGGCACGTCAAGCCGATCCCGTCGGTCGAGGTCATCGGCGAGGTGGTGAACGAATGCCTCAAGGCCTTTCCCGAGGACGTGCAGGTGATCGCCGAGCCCGGGCGCTTCCTGGTCTCCGACGCCGGCTATTTCGTCTGCCGCGTGCTCGGTACGGCCACCCGCGCCGGCAAGCGCTGGATGCACTGGGATGCAGGCCTTTTCGGCGGCGTGATCGAGAGCAGCGAAGGCTTGAAATACCGCATCCGCACCGAGCGCTCCGGCCCCGACATTCCCTGGACCGTCGGCGGGCCGACCTGCGACTCGGTGGACATCGTTATGCGCGACGAGCCGCTGCCGTCGGACCTGCAAGAAGGTGATTTCGTGTACATCAAGAACGCAGGCGCGTACACGACGGCCTACGCGAGCCAGTTCAATGGCTTTCCGCTCCCGGAGGTTCGGGTATTCGAGTCTAAGCGCTAGGCGCGCTCGTACCGCACGAAGTCGAACTTCGTGCCATCAGCTGCGGTATGCGCCTCCCGCTGAGCCTCGCGCCAGCGCGAACGGTCGTAGCGCGGAAACCAGGCGTCGCCCAGGTAATCCCTGTGGATCTCCGTCATTACCAGGCCGTCGGCGAGCGGCAGCGCGGTCTCGAACAGCCGCGTACCGCCGATCACGAAGACCACAGGTTCGCCGATGCACAGGGCGAGTGCCGCCTCCAGCGAGGTGGCCACCGCCGCGCCGGGCGCCTCGTATCGCGGCCTGCCGGTCACTACGATGTTTTCGCGTCCGGGGAGCGCCCGCCCGAGCGATTCCCAGGTGCGCCGCCCCATAATCACCGGGTGGCCCAGAGTCAGTTGCTTGAAGTGCTTCAAGTCCTCCGGAAGATGCCACGGTAGCTGCCCGTTGGCGCCTATGATTCCATTTGCGGCCACGGCGGCGACGAGATAGATGCGGGGCTCTGCATTGTGTGACATTGATCCTCGCGCCGATGGAAATTTTGTTGAAATTATAAGGACATGGCGTACCCGCGATCGTTTCTTGGCCTGTTGCTGACCGGTTTTACGGTGGTCGCGCTGCCGCTCGTGGGCGCACTTGCCTATTCGGCCTGGAACACGGAGCGGCTCGCCGAGCAGAGCCGCACTGCGGTGTTCAGCGCGTCGCAGGCCGCGCGCGCCAGCCGCTCGCTGGTGAACCGCATCAGCTCGATCGAGCGCTTGGCGCAGCAGTTGGCGGGGGTAGAAGACCCGGCTCTGGCCGCCGACTACGCTGGCGTACATCGCAGCTTTAGGCAGATTGCCGACGAGCTGCTGCTCCTGCCGCTCGATGAGCAGCAGCTTGCCGCGCTCAAAAAAACTGTCGCGCTGGAGCAACAGCTCTATGAGCTCCTGGGCACGCAGCCGCGCCGGCGCCAGGATCCGCGCAGGGTCGGCGGCATCGCGGCCGAATTGGCCGAGAACGCGTACGAGGTTCTGGCCATCAGCTATCTGGTGACCGACCGGGAGGTGGTGCGGCTGCGATCGAACGCCGAGGCGGTGCAGCGCAGGCTCATCCTGCTCGTCATCTTCAGCACCGCCGCCGCGCTCGCCATAGCGCTCGGCCTCACGCGCTACATCTCACGCCCGATCGCGGCGCTCGACGCGTCGATCCGGCAGCTGGGCGGGGCGGATTTCTCGCGCGAGATCACCGTGCGCGGCCCGGAGGATCTGCAATCGCTCGGCGAGCGGCTCGACTGGCTGCGGCGACGGCTGGCCGAGCTGGAGGCGGAGAAAAACCGCTTTCTGCGCCATCTGTCGCACGAGCTGAAGACGCCGCTGACCGTGTTGCGTGAAGGCGCCGAGCTGCTGAACGACCAGGTGGGCGGCCCGCTGGCGCCGCCGCAGCGCCAAGTCGTCGCCATCATGCGCGACAACAGCGTCAAGCTGCAGCGGCTCATCGAGGATCTGCTCGACTACCAGCGCGCTCTGCATTCGGCCGGGTCGCTGCAACCGCGCGCCGTGGCGCTGGATGCGCTGGTCCAGGACGTGGCGCGGCCCCACCAGCTCGCGGTGCAGGCCAAAGGGCAGCGGCTGGAGCTCGACCTCGACAAGGTGAGCGTGGAAGCCGACCCGGAAAAGCTGCGTTCGATCATCGACAACCTGCTGGGTAACGCAGTGAAGTTCACCCCGAGCGGCGGCACCATCAGAGTGCTCACACGGGCGGCGGATCGCGAGGCCATGGTCGACGTGATCGACACCGGCCCCGGGGTGCCGCAGGAAGAGCGGGAATCGATCTTCGACTCGTTTTTCCGCGGCCGGGCGAAGGCGAGCGGCCGCATCGAAGGCACCGGTCTGGGCCTCGCTATCGCGCGCGAGTTCGTCGAGGCGCACGGCGGGCGGATCAGCGTGGTGAGCGAGACAAGCGGCGGGCATTTCCGCGTCACCTTGCCGCGCAAACCCGCGCGGGCGTTGCCGGTGGCGGCATGAAGGCTTTCGTCATGGCTATCACAGTCGCCCTCGCCGGTTGCGCGTTGCTGCAACCGGGCGCCGAGCAGCTGGGCGCGGTGGACGCCATCGTTGCCGACGCCATGAGCGCTGTGCGGGCGGCTTCGGCCGAGCAAAAGGCCGCCTTGTCCCGCGCGCAAGACGCCTTTACGCGCGATCCGACCGCCGCAAATCGCCTGCGGCTTGCGACGCTGCTCGCTGTGCTGCCTGCCCCGTTGCGGGACGATGCGCGCGCGGCGGAACTGCTCGAGCCACTGGCCGATGCCACCGCGCCGGGGTTCGGACGCTTTGCAGCGTTCTTTTCTGCGCTGGTCGTCGAGCGCCAGCGCCTAACCCGCGAGCTCGAGCGCGCAGCGCGCGAGCGGGAGCGCGTCGATAAGGACCGCGATAAGCGCGAAGAAGCGTTGAGGCAGCAACTCGAGGCTCTGAGAGCGATCGAGCGCGGCATCCTGGAGCGCGAGGAGCGATTGCGCCGGAAGCAGAGGTAGCCACCGCATGGTTCAAGGCCGCCTGAACGCCCAGGCGCGCACAATGCCAATGACCAGGGTGCAGGCGAGCGCGAAAGCGCCGACGGCATAGAAGCCGGCCACGATGCCATAGCGATCGGCCAGAAAACCCATGACCAGCGGGGTGCTGAGGTGCGACATGCCCCAACCCAGGCCGCCGAGCGCAAGCGCCGCGCCGCGCTCCTCCTGCCGGCTGGCCTCCGCGATGGTGATCTGGAAGTACAAGGTCATGGCGCCGGAACCGAAGCCGACAAGCAGCATCCAGAAGCCGATGGGCACGGCATGGTCGAGCGTCGGCACCAGGCCGACCGCAGCCGCCACGGCGGCTCCGCACAGCACCGGCCAGAGGGTCTCCGGTCCGGTGCGTACGAAGCGCGCAGCGATCAACCCGGCGGCGATCGCGCCGAGAGCGCGCAGCGCGAGCAGGATGCCGGACGTCCCCTCCCCGTAGCCGAACTCTGCGAGCAGCAGGGGGTAGAAGGAGATAGAAAGCGAAAACGGCAGTGCCGAGAGGTAGGCGCAAAGCATCGAATAGTGGATGATCCGTTGATGGAGCAGGCGCCAGTAGCCGACCAGCAGGTTGTGCCCGACGGCAGGCCTTCGCGCGGCCGGCTTGGTGCCCAGCCCGGCAAAAAAGGCCATCAGCCCGGTGGCCGCCAAGGCGAGGAAAGTAGGCTGGAATCCCGCGCCGGCGAGGAGAAATCCGCACAGCGCAGTGCCGGCAATCTGACCTATGTTGGTTGCTGCGTTGAGGCGTCCCAGCTGGATGCCGCGCGCCCCCGGCAACTCGCTCGCCAGCGCCCAGGTCGCAGGCCAGAACGCAGCCCGCGACAGGACCAGGGCGAGCTGGCCAAGCATCAGCATCCAGAACCCATGGGCGAACATGAACCAGACACCGGCTGCGACGCTCGCCCAGCACGAACCCAGCATGATGCGCCGTCCGCCGACGCGGTCGGTGTAGGCGCCGCCGGCGAGGTTGAGAGGCACTTGAGCCAGGACCGGGGCGGCGAACAGCGCACCGATCTCGGCATTGGACAGCCCTTCGGCATGGGCGTACAGCGGTACCGCAAGCCAGGTCATGCCAAGGCCGAAATTCCACGCTAGCGAGGCGAGGAAAAAGAACTGATGCTGCACGGCACATTATGGGTTGCCAGGCCGTAAGCCGCAGGCCGCGGTTTCGACCAAGGCTCATGCGTATCGCAGGCGCATTGCTGGCGCTCTTTCTCGCGGACGCCGCCGGGGCGGAACGCTGCAGCGCTCTGAGCGGGGAGCGCACCGTGGCTCTGGTAGAGCTCTATACGTCCCAAGGCTGCAGCAGCTGCCCGCCCGCGGACCGCTGGCTTTCCGGCCTCGGCGCTCGCGGCTATGTGCCGCAACGCGTGGTGCCGCTGTCGCTGCACGTCGATTACTGGGACTACATCGGCTGGAAGGACCCGTACGCCAAAGGCGAGTTTTCCGCACGGCAAAGAAAGCTCACGCAGCTGCAGCGCTCGGCGCTCGTCTACACGCCCCAAGTGCTGCTCCAGGGCCGGGATTTCAGGCGGTGGGGGAGCGCTGCCTTCGACGAGGCGGTCGCCAGAATCAACGCGCAGGCCGCCAAGGCGCGTATTGCATTGGAGATACGTTCCGTGGGCCGCCAGGCCCTGCAAGTCGAGGCGCGTGCGGAACTGCTTGACCGCACCCAAAAGGACGATGCGGGGCTTTACCTGGCGACCTATGAGAACAAGCTGAGCAACCGAGTAGCGGCGGGGGAGAACCGCGGCCGCACGCTGGCGCACGACTATGTCGTCCTGGAGTGGGAGGGCCCGTTCGCCTTCTCCCGGGATGCCCAGTTACTGGAGCAGCGCGCCTTGCCGCTGCTGCCCAAGGCAGTACCCGCGAACTCGGGCGTGGTCGGATTCGTGCAGAACCGCGGCACCACGGAGGTGCTACAGGCGCTGATGCTGCCGGCCTGCCCGGCCTGACTTTTTTTTCGCTTCAAGCGATCCTCGGGTATATTCGCGCGGTCATGTCCGCCCGGCCGGCCGGGCCCATGGAGGGGAGCGCCCATGCAAGCGACGCAGATCCGACAAAAGGACGGCGTCTTTTATTTCGTCAGTTACCGAGCCAAGGACCTGCTGGCAAAGGTGCGCTTCATCAGCCGCTTCTATGGCGAAGGCGAGCAGATCGAGCCCGGGCACATCTCGCAGGACGATGACATCGCCCAGTTCATCGCCAAGATCGAGCGCACCGACCAGGCCTTCCAGCGCTCGCTGTCGCGCGCCAAGGTGCGCCAGCTCAAGAACTTCTACGAGACCGCGATCACGCAACCGCCGATCCCGGGCACGGTATTGCTGTTTACCTCCGAGAGGCTCACTTTCCGCCCCGGCGGCGACAGCGGCGTCGGCAGCGTGAACGAGCCGTCTTCCAAGTTCCTGATCATCGACGGGCAGCACCGGCTCGCGGCGCTGCAGTTCTACCTGCACGAGCGACCCGACGATGCGGCGACGATCAACGTGCCGTGCATCATCTTCGACGGTCGCAGCGAGGACTTCGCGACCGAGATGTTCGTGATCATCAATTCGACCCCGACGCGCATCAACAAGAGCCATCTGGTCGATCTGTACGAGCACGTGTCGTTCGCGGCGCCCGACCGCAAGTTCGCCGCCCGCCTGGTCGAGAAGCTCTACAGCGAGGGCGACAGCCCGCTGCGCTACCGCATCAACCGCCTGGGAGGACGCAGCCAGCGCGACAAATGGGTGCTGCAGGCGGAGCTCTTCAACGAATTGCATCGCTGGGTGCGCGGGCGCTGGCGCTCGATCCAGCTGGCCGGCGGCAGCTCCAAGGAAGTGCCCCGCTACTACGGCGTCATCCGCGACTTCTTCAAGGCGGCCCGCGCCGTCTTCGGCGACGCGGTATGGGGCAAGGAAAACTACATGGTCACCAAGCCGGTGACCATCAAGGCAATGGTGCGGGTTTGCGCCGACCTCGCGCGCGAAGACGCCGAGCCGGAGTCCGGCCGCGTCGCGCGATGGGAGCAGCGCCTTGCGCCCTGGGCTGAAATGGCGCGCCAGTTCAAGGAGGAGGGCTTCTACGAGCGCTTCCCCGCGAAGGGCGAGGTCGAGCGCGTCGCGCGCGTGCACCGCGACCTGGCGCGCGCCGTGGGAATCGAGGCCGGGAAGAAGCCTTAGACCGCGCCGTCGGCCGCGAGGCGGTCGATCTCGGCGGCGGTATAGCCGAGTTCGCCGAGAATGGCGCGGGTGTGCTCACCCACCGCCGGGATCGGGTCCATTCGCGGCTCCAGGCGATCGAGGTTGAAAGGCGGCTTCAGCGCATCGAGCTCGCCGGCGGGGGAGCCGACGCGCGCCCAGCGCCCTCGCGCCGCAAGCTGCGGGTGGCGCCAGAACTCCTGCATCGTGTTCAGGCGGGCATTGGCGATATCGGCCGCTTCGAGCCTGTCGGTGACTTCTTGGGAGTCCATCCTTGAGAATACGCGCGCGATCTCGGCGTGCAAGGCGTCCCGGTGCTGCAGGCGAGCTGGGCCGGATGAGAATCTGGCATCGTCCTTCAATGATTTGTTTCCCAGAACCCTCTCGCAGAAGCGCGCGAATTCGCGCTCGTTCTGGACACTGAGAAAGACCGTGCCGCCGTCCCCGGTCGGGAACGGGCCATACGGCACGATGGTGGCGTGGTAGGCGCCTGAGCGCGGCGGCGGCGCACCGCCGTAGGCGGTGAAATAGGACGGGAAGCCCATCCATTCGCCCAGGGCCTCGAACATCGTTATATCGAGGGTCGCGCCTTCGCCGGTCCGCTCGCGCCGCAGCAGCGCCGCGAGGATGGCTGCGAAAGCGTACATTCCGGCCGCGATGTCGGCGACCGGGATACCTGCCTTTGACGCCGCTTCGGGCGTTCCGGTGACCGAGAGCAGGCCGGCTTCGCATTGCACCAGCAGGTCGTAGGCCTTCTTTTCGGCATACGGCCCCGACGGTCCGTAGCCCGAAATGCCGCACCACACGAGCCGTGGCTGCCTCGCGTGCAGGTCGGCGGCGCCGAGGCCCAGGCGGTCCGCGGCGCCGGGCGCCAGGTTCTGCACGAAGACGTCGGCTCGCTCGATCAGCCGGCACAGGATTTGTTTCGCTGCAGGATGCTTGGCGTCCAGCGAAAGGCTTTCCTTGGAGCGGTTGGTCCAGACGAAGTGCGACGACAGGCCCTTGACCGTGCGGTCATAGCCGCGCGCCGCGTCGCCACCGCCCGGGCGCTCGATCTTGATGACCCGTGCACCGAGCTCGGCGAGCTGGCGCGTCGCGAACGGCCCGGCGATAACCTGCTCGAGCGCGACAACGGTGATGCCCTCCAGGGGGCGCTGCATGGGAGGTCGATTCTAAGCCCCGTGCTAAATTAGCCGCCTCTATGGACCATGGCCTCGCCTGGGCGGTGGTTGGTCTCGTGCTGGTCATCGCGGAGCTCCTCACCGGAACGTTCTACTTGGTGATGCTGGGCGTCGCTGCATTCGGGGCCGCCGGGGCCGCATATCTCGGCGCTGATTTCTCCGCCCAAGTCATCGTAGCCGCGCTGGTCGCCGCCGTCGGCTGCTACGGCGTGCATGTTTACCGCGCGAAGAACCGTACCGAGCAGATGCCACCCATCGACGCCGGGAACCCGGCCAGATTCGAAAGCTGGATCGACGCACGGGCTCGCCTGGCACGCGTGAGGTATCGCGGCGCCAGCTGGGATGCGCGCGTGGAGGACGCCGAGGCCTTGGAACCCGGTGCGACCGTGTACGTTCTCGCCACAGATGGCAATACACTCAAGGTTGCGAAAAACCGCCCCGCCTGAGGGAGGCGCGGCGTCTCATCACACGGGGGGATCCTCCATGATATGGAAGCTTGGTCTTGCGGTCGTGCTGGCCGTCATTGCCGCGGTAATTCCCGCGCTGTCGAGCTACTGGCCATGGGTTCTGGTCCTCGGCGTGGTCGTGGCCTTCATCATCGAGGGTGTGCGCATCGTGCCGCAGCAAAGCGCCTGGGTGGTGGAGCGCCTCGGGCGTTTCCACGGCACGCTCGAGCCGGGCCTCAACCTGATCATCCCCTTCCTCGACCGTGTCGCCTACACGCATTCCCTGAAGGAGGTGCCGCTCGATGTGCCCGAGCAGATCTGCATCACCAAGGACAATACCCAGCTCGGGGTCGACGGCATCCTGTATTACCAGGTGACCGATCCGCGCCTCGCTTCGTACGGATCGTCCAACTACATCGCGGCGATCTCGCAGCTGGCGCAGACCACGCTGCGCAGCGAGATCGGCAAGATGGAGCTCGACAAGACATTCGAGTCGCGCGACGAGATCAACCGGCAGATCGTCGCCTCGCTGGACGAGGCGGGCCGCAACTGGGGAATCAAGGTGCTGCGCTACGAGATCAAGAGCCTGACGCCCCCGGAAGCAATCCTGCGCTCGATGCAGCAGCAGATCACCGCCGAGCGGGAAAAACGCGCGCTCATCGCAAAATCCGAGGGCGAGAGGCAGCAGGAGATCAACGTCGCCGATGGCGAGAAGCAGGCCGCGGTGCTCAGGTCCGAAGGCGAAAAGCAGGCGGCGATCAACCGGGCACAGGGCGAGGCGACCGCCATACGAGTCATTGCCGAGGCGACTGCCGCCGGCGTGCGCGCGGTGGCCGACGCCATTGGCGACAAGGGCGGGCTGGAAGCCGCGAACCTCAAGGTGGCGCAGCAGTACGTGGAAGCGTTTGCGAACCTGGCGAAGACTTCGAATACGCTCATCGTGCCGACAACCGCGAGCGACGTTGCGGGTTTCGTCGCCACGGCCATGACCGTGCTGGACCGGGCAAGGGTCGCCAAGGCCCAGGCCACATAGTCAGGCTCTGCGCCAGACGTGGAAGCCGAGTAGCAGCGGTAATGCCAGGCCGATGCCGAGGTGGCTGTAGCTCGCGGCCTGGCGAACCGCCTCATCGCCCGAGTAATAGAGCAAATGACCGCTGATCATCAGCCACGCCGCGAGCGCCAGAATCCAGATTCCGGTCCTTTTGTAGCGAGCGTCCTTCCACCCGGCCGGCACATGACAGGCAACGACTGCCCCGAGTAGAAGCAGCGCCAGCATTGCAGCGCCGCCATGGACCTTCATCAGCAGTGCCGAGGGCAGCCATTCCCAGAGCCCGCCGGAGACGAGAAGCACGGCGAGCGTCGCATAGAGCAGGCGACGGAATGCGCAGTGCAGCGGACTCACTGCATCACCACCGCCAGGGCCCCGAAACGGGCGGCAATGACGCTTGAGCGGCTCGGCTCAAGCAGGCAGGGCTTGGTGAGCGCATCCGCCGTCGTGCAGTCGAGCGCGATCACAGTGATTCCATAACCCGGTTTCACGACCTTTCCCGTTCTGGGGTCGAAGAACTCCGCTGCGGAAAAGTAAGCCCCGGAGCTGGCGACGGCGGCTTCCGTCACCTGGCCGATATGCACCAGCTTGCCCGGAGAGCGCGGATGTCGCACATAGATGGGCTCAGGCTGCTTGCCGAACACCCGCAGGTCGCCGCCAGCATTGACTACGCCGCAATCGGCACCCGCGCTGCGTAGTGCGTCGACAGCGCGGTCGACCGCGTATCCCTTTGCGATGCCATCGAGCGTGAGACGCACGCTCTGCTTCACATGGACGGCCGAATCGATTATTTCGAGCCGCTCCCAATGGAACAACCCGTCGGTGAGCGCATGGATCTCCTTGGCCCGTTGCAGCACCGCCATGGTCCAGGGATCGATGGCAATGACACTGCCGGCTGACGCGGCATTGATTCTCGACACATCGCTCTCAGAGTCCTGGCGACTCATCAGCCGGTGTACCCGCTCGAGTGCTTCGAAGCCTTCCTCGATGGCGCCCGCAGCCTCTCGAGGCAGGCGAATTTCCACCAGCGTGCCGAGCAGCGGACGCGCCCGCCTAACGTTGCTTGAGAGCCGACTCATAAAAGCCGAGAAGCCGCTTGATGCCATCGGTTAAGTGGCGGCACGAAAGCGTGGCGCCGCTGATATTACGGATGTCCTGGTCCAGCTTCAGAGGATCGCGCGCAGTCTTCCCGGCAAACTGGCGCCGCCACGCAGCGTCGCGGATCTGGTAGCCGTAGCTCTCGAGGTACTCCAGGATCTCGACGCCTCGCACGCTGCCATCGGCCCCGAGCCCGACGGCATAGGTGATCAGCTCATGCTTGCCGAACACGGCGTCGACGATGAACCAGCCCCCCTCGGAGACCCTCCACAGCTTCCGATCAGGCGCATCGGGCAAAGCGAGCGCTTCCTGGGTGAAACGGGCGCCGGGAAAGACGGCCTGCTGCGCCTGTTCGACGCTCAAATACACGGCCGCGTGGGCTGCCGGGGCAAATATGGCGACTGGCGCAGCAACGAAAGCGGGCCAGAGCGCCATCAGAAGCTGAAGCCCAGCTTGATGCGCAGCTCGTTGCGCTCGTGGTGTTCGCCGTAAAAGCGACCGCCGATGATGTCCTCGCGCGCCTGGTCCGTGTAGCCCTTCGCATTGCCGAGCTGGCTCAGGAAGGTCGCCGTCAGCCACCACGATTTCTCCGCGTAGTGGAGTGACGGGCCTAAGAAGCTGGCGGAGTAATTCCGGTTGGCTTTGGAGAAACTCGATCCGTCATAGCCGCGATGGTTGCGGTATTCGGCACCGGCGTGCCAGCGCGGCGCAAAGCGATAGGCGAGGCCGGTGGTGAATTCCAACTCTCCCTCGCGCTCCCATTCGCCATGAAACTTCTCGCGTTCCTGCGCCGCGCTAAAGTTGGCCGCCCACACGAGGCGGTCATCGAGGAAGTTCTTGTGCAGGATGATCTTGCCCTCGAGCTCGCGTTTCTTCGGCCCATAGGTCGGCTCGACATACAGGGCCAGGCCGATCGGGTCCTTGTACGGGCTCAGGAGCCGATAAATCCACTCGTTCGAGACCGACTCGAAAAAGCTGCTTTTGTAGCGGGCATCGGGATCGACGCCGTCAGGCACGAACGCGCCGGGACCGGTGGTGTCGTCCGGGCGGTTGCGGAACGCGTTGACGCTGTCGTAGTTCAAGTAAAGCGCCGTTTGCAGGTTGTCGCTAACGCCGTACTCGAACTCGGTGCGGAACTGCCATACGTCGAAGCCGCCGCGTGCCTGTCCATGGCGCCTGGTGATCCATTGTTCGACTTCGCGCTGGCCCTTGGGGTGGGTATCGGTGGTGTACACATAGCCGAACGGCGATTCGCCCGCGTCAGCAGGCTGCGGCAGCGCAGCGATGAGGGTCGCAAGTACGACACATCTTTCAAGCAAGCCACACCTCCTCTCACGAAATGGGAAGGGCTGGCTTGCGGCCTGCGGCCGCTGGCTGGCAGGACCGCGTCAGCGCGCGGCAGCGAGTCTCGTCTTCAAGCCCGCGAATATGAGCCAGACGGCTGGCACGAGCACCAGAAAATACGTGAGCAGCGCACCGTACGGGCCTTCCGGGCCGTAGGGTTCCGTGGCGATGTGCCAATACGCGTTGTCGAGCGGCAAGAGATTCGCCTCGGTAGCCTCATGGAACGAGTAGACGAGCAGCTGCGCTGCAAAGAGCACGAGGAACACCGAGGTGACCTTGAAGAACAAGGCGAGGTTGACTAGTTGGCCATAGCGGACCCATGCCCATGCCAGGCCTGCGGCGAGCGCGAGGCCGCCAAATGCCCCGAGCGCAAAGTGGGCGGTGTCCGTTTGGCGAAATAACGAGGCCGTGATGAATGCCGTTTCCATGCCCTCGCGCGTGACCATGAGTACGACGAACAGGAACACCCCGAGCCATGCCCCTCGGCCGGTCCGCACGGCCGCGGCTTCCAGCCTCGCCCCGATGTCGCGCCGCAGGTGCTTGGCCGCCTTGAGCATGTAGATCACCATGGAAATGACGAGCACCGCGGCGACCAGAGCCAGCAAGGCCTCCCATTTCGGCAGGACGGCGACCTCGGCGAGCCAGGTTCCTAGAACCACGGAAGCCGCGATAGCCGTCGCGGTTCCCCAGCCCACCGCGGAGAGCAGCGCGGCGCGGCCGGTCTTTCTCAGGTATGTCGCGGCGATCGCCACGATCAGGAACATCTCGATCCCTTCGCGCAGGGTGACCAGCAGCATTTGGCCCATTGGCGTCTCTAGGCGGTCAGGATCAGTTTTCCGCTTTGCGTCAGCCGCAGGCGGTACTCGCGGCCGTTGTGCGTGATCACCAGCTCACGACCGTGGCCAAGCAGCGCTTCGCTGCAAACCTTGTTGGGGGTGCGCGTGGTCGCAGGGCTCCCAGGCTGCCGTTTGGCCGTGGTGTACGACATTGTATATAACGATAATCGTTATCATTACAAATGTCAATAATTCTCAAGTAGGGTTTAGCTAACTGCGACAGTGAGTTGAATGTAAGTGACCACTGGCTTTAGGGTCGCCAGCGGGAGACGGAGAGGATCTAACTAGGCTACTCTGGTCAGAACGGGCTGGCCGGCGAAGTGCCGCCGCAGGTTCTCGATCTGCAGATCCCCCATGGCCTTGCGCGTCTCCACCGTGGCACTGCCGACGTGCGGAAACAGGACCGCATTGTCGAGGGTGAGGAATTCGGACGGCACGCGCGGTTCATCGGCGAACACGTCCAGGCCGGCGCCCGCGATGCGCTTTTCCTGCAGGTAGCGCAGCAGAACTGGCTCGTCAATGACCGAGCCGCGCGCGATGTTGACGACATAGCCCTCGGGACCCAAGGCATCGAGCACATTGGTGCTTACCAGTTTGCTGGTGCCCGGCCCCCCGGGGGTCACGATCATCAGTACATCGCTGTTGCGGGCCAAGGTGACGGGATCCGGATCGTAGGGGTAGGGGGCGTCCTTCTTGCGCCGGTTGTGGTAGCGGATCTTCATCTCGCTGGCGAGTGCCCGCCTGGCGATCGCCTCGCCGATGCGGCCCAGGCCCAGGATGCCCAGCGTCTTGCCGCCGACCGAAGAGGTGAGCGGATACGGCCCGCGCGACGCCCATTTGCCGGCGCGCAGGTAAACCTCAGCCTGCGGGAATCCTCGCAAGGTGTTCACGACCAGCGCGAACGCGGTGTCGGCGACGCAGTCGTTCAGCACGTCCGGAGTATTGGTGACGATGATGCCGCGCTTTTTCGCGTCCTCAAGGTTGATGGCGTCCACCCCGACGCCGAAGTTCGAGATGATCTCGAGCTTGGGCAGCGCGTCCATCAGCTTGCCGTCGACGGGCATCGGCCCGAAGGTGGCGAGCCCGCGCACCGTCTGTGCGTGCTGCTTGAGGAACGCGGCGCGGTCCGCTGCCTCGAACAGCTTGTGGCAGGTGAATTCATTTTGCAGCGTCGCCATGGTGCCGGCGTGGCCCTGCGCGGTAAGAATGATTTCGGCTTTCATCGTCTCAGGACTTGAATTTGGCGGCCAGCGCTTCGGCGCCGCGCGCAAGTATGCCGACATCGGCGCCGACGGCCACGAACAGCGCGCCGCACTCGAGCCAGTGGCGCGCGTCGGCTTCGTTTGGAGTCAGGATCCCAGGCGCCTTGCCCGCATCGCGAATGCGCCGCACCGCTGCGTCGATGAGCGGCTTCACTTTGGGATTGGCTATTTCACCCGCATGGCCGAGCGAGGCGTGCAGGTCGGCCGGGCCGACGAACACGCCGTCGACGCCGTCGATGGCGCAGATGGTCTCGATGTTGTCGAGCGCCTGCTGCGTTTCGACCTGCACCAGCAGGCAGATTTCATGGTGCGCGCGCTTGGCGTAGTCCTTGATCCGGCCAAAGCGCGTGGCGCGGGTGGTCCCCGCGACACCACGCACGCCGGAGGGCGGGTAACGCGTATAGGACACCGCATGTTTCGCCTCAGCCGGCGTGGAAACATATGGGACGAGCAGCGATTGCGCGCCGATATCGAGCATGCGCTTGATGGTCACCATGTCGTTCCATGGGACACGCACTACCGGGTGGGTGGGGTAGGGCGCCGCCGCCTGCAGCTGCGTCAGCACGCTCTCGAGATCGCTCGGCGAGTGTTCGGTATCGAGCAGGATCCAGTCGAAGCCGGCGCCGGCGATGACCTCGACGGTGTAGTTGGATGACAGGCTTGACCACAGGCCGATCTGCGGCCGGCCCGAGGCGAGCGCGCGCTTGAAGCCGTTCTGGGGCAGGTCCATCGCTAGTGGATTTCCGGCTCGGGAATCGGCGCGGTGCCCTCGAGGAAATCGAAATCGCAGCCCTCGTCGGCCTGCCGGATGTGCTGCGAGAAAACGGCGCCGTACCCGCGCGCGTACTTGCGGGCGGCGGGCTTCCAGGCCGCTTTTCTCTTCCCCAGTTCCGCATCGGTCACTTTCAGGTTCAGGATACGGCGCTCCACGTCGAGCTCGATGAGATCGCCGTTTCGCACCAGCGCGAGCGGCCCGCCGACGAATGACTCCGGCGCAACATGCAGCACGCAGGTGCCATAGCTGGTGCCGCTCATGCGCGCGTCCGACACGCGAACCATGTCGCGCACGCCTTGCTTGAGCAGCTTTTTCGGCACCGGCAGCATGCCCCACTCCGGCATTCCCGGACCGCCGAGCGGCCCGGCGTTGCGCAGCACCAGCACCGAGTCGGCATCCGCCTCCAGGTCGTCGCGGTCGATGCGCGCTGCCATGTCGTTGTAGTCATCGAAGACCACCGCTTTTCCAACATGCTTGAGTAACTTGGGCGTGGCGGCCGAAGCCTTGATTACGGCGCCGTTCGGCGCCAGGTTGCCGCGCACTACCACCAGCCCCCCGGAAGCCTTGAGCGGCTTTGCTCGCGGGCGGATGACGTCCTGGTTATAAATCTTCGCACCTTGCAGGTTGTCCCCCAGGGTTTTCCCCGTAACCGTCTGGCAATTCAAATGCAGGAGATCTCCCAGTTCAGACAGCAAGGCGCGCAAGCCGCCGGCGTAGTAGAAGTCCTCCATCAGGTACTTGTCGCCCGACGGGCGCACGTTGGCGAGAAGCGGTGTTTTCGCGGAGAACTCGTTGAAGCGTTCTAGCGGCAGCTTCACGCCGGCGCGGCCGGCCATAGCGACCAGGTGTATGAGCGCGTTAGTCGAGCCGCCCATCGCCATCAGCGTCACGATGCCGTTGTCAAAGGATTCTTTTTTCAGAATATCCCGTGGCTTCAGATCTTCCCACACCATCTCGACGATGCGCTTGCCGGCGAGGGTCGCCATCTTCGAATGGTTCGAGTCGGGCGCCGGGATGGACGAGGCGCCGGGGAGCGCCAGCCCGAGGGCTTCGGCGATCGACATCATGGTCGCCGCGGTGCCCATCGTCATGCACGTGCCCGGGGAGCGGGCGATGCCGTCCTCGATCTCCTGCCAATCGCGCTCGCTGATGTTGCCGGCGCGCAGCTCCGCCCAGTATTTCCACGTGTCCGACCCTGAACCGAGCGTGTTCTCGCGCCAGTGACCCTTGAGCATCGGGCCTGCCGGCACGTAGATCGCCGGCAGGTTCATGCTGGTTGCGCCCATCACCAGGGCGGGCGTGGTCTTGTCGCAGCCGCCCATCAGCACCGCGCCGTCGGCGGGATAGGAGCGCAGCAGCTCCTCGCATTCCATCGCCAGGAAATTGCGGTACATCATGGTGGTCGGCTTCTGCATCGGCTCGGCGAGCGACATCGCGGGCATTTCGACCGGAAAACCGCCTGCCTGCCAGACGCCGCGCTTCACCTCCTCGGCGCGCTGCCGGAAATGGGTGTGGCAGGGATTGATGTCTGACCAGGTGTTGATGATGGCGATGACCGGCTTGCCGGCGTAGTCGCTGCGGTCGTAGCCCATCTGCGCGGTGCGCGAGCGATGGCCGAATGCGCGCAGATCGTGCGCGCCGTACCAGCGGTAGCTGCGCAGGTCCTCGGGCCTTTTCCTATTCAAACTTTTCCCCCGATGCTTTGACCACGCGGGCCCAGCGGGCCCGCTCGGCGCGCAGCCACTGGCCGAGGCTCTCGGGCGTGCCGGCGCGCACCTCAGTGCCCTGCTTCGCAAAGCGCTCCTTCATCTGCGCCGAATCGAGCACCTTGATCAATTCCAAGTTCAGCTTCGTCACGCTCCCGCGCGGCAGGCCGGCGGGTCCGACCACGCCCTGGAACGAGCCGGTCTCGAAGCCGGGCAGGCCCTGCTCCGCGACGGTCGGCGTGTCGGGCGCCGCGCCGACGCGCTGCGCGCTCGAGATCGCCAGCGCCCTGAGCCTGCCGCCCTGCACCGAGGGCCAGGTGGCGAGCATGCCGTTGAAGAGAACGTCGGCCTGACCAGCAGCTACGGCGGTGACCGCGTCGGACCCTCCCTTGTACGGAATGTAGGTCCACTGGATGCCGGTGCGCTGTGCGAATTCGATGCCCGCAAGCTGCGGCGCCCCGCCGATGCCAGAGATCGCGAAATTGAGCTTGCCGGGCTGCGCTTTCGCCATGTCGATCAGCTCCTTCACGCTGTTGACGCGAACCGACGGGTGCACGGCGAGCACGTGCGGCGAATAGGAGACCATCGCCACCGGCGAGAAATCCTCCGACGGGTCGAACGGCAGCTTGGGGTAGACGCTCGCGCTGATGACCAGGCCGCCGAGGTCAGTGAGAAGCAGCGTGTAGCCGTCGGCAGCGCTCTTGGCCACGAAGTCCGCGCCGACGTTGCCGTTCGCGCCCGGCTTGTTCTCGACGATCACCGGTTGGCCCCAGGCCTCGTTCAGCTTCGGCGCGATCTGTCTGGCGAGGATGTCGGAGGTGCCGCCGGCGGCATACGGCACGATGATCCGGATCGGCTTGGACGGATAGGGTTGTGCGCGTGCCGGGAACGCGGTCCACAGAGCAGCAATAAGCATTAGCGCCAACGCGCATTTCATGGCTACTACTCCGGTCGAAGCGGGGTCGTGGATATATACCACGACGCGACGTGGCGCATCGCATCGCCAAACAAGTAAACTCGCTGCCTCGCTATGGAGAAGGCGATGCAGCGTTGGATCATCTGGGCCGCGGCCGCAGCGCGGCCGCATCAAGCCGGACTAAGCAGGAATGGCTGACACGCTGGTGTTCCACGCCGGTCCCCTCACCCGCGCGATCGAGGCGATCGTCGCCGCGGGCGGCAGCGACCCGCGCGAGGCGAAACTGGTCGCCGATAATCTGGTTACCGCGAACCTCACCGGGCACGACTCGCATGGCGTGGGCATGATCCCGCGCTATGTCGACGCGCTGCTCGAGGGTGGTCTCGAGGCAAACCGCCACCCGGCCGCGACGCTCGATGCCGGCGCGCTGCTCGCGCTGGACGGCAGGAAGGGATACGGCCAGGCCATCGGCCTTGACGCGATGCGCATGGCGATCGAGCGTGCCAAGCAGCACGGATCCTGCGTGATGGCACTGGGCAATACCCATCATCTGGGCCGCATCGGACACTGGGCGGAGCTGGCGGTGCAAGAAGGGCTGGTGTCGATTCACTTCGTCAATGTGATCTCGCATGCGCGCGTAGCGCCGTACGGGGGGCGCGATGCCCGCTTCGGCACCAATCCCTGCTGCATCGGCGTGCCGCTGCCGGGCGGGCCGCCGTTCATCCTCGATTACGCCACGAGCGCGGTGGCACAGGGAAAACTGCGTGTCGCGCACAACAAGCGCGAGAAGGTGCCTGCAGGGCGCCTGATCGACGATCAGGGCAATCCGACCGACGATCCGCGTTATGCGGTCGTGCCGCCGTTCGGCGCCATGTTGCCGTTCGGCGAGCACAAGGGCTACGGCATGGCCCTGGCGTGCGAGCTGCTCGGTGGGGCGCTGAGCGGTGGCGGCACCTGGCACTATGAAGAAAGCAGGCAACAGCGTGTGCTGAACGGCATGCTGGCGATCGTCATCAATCCCGCGCGCCTCGGCACCGCTGCCGCCTTCGAGCGCGAAGCGCGGCTGTTCCTCGAGTGGTTGCACCAGGGCCGGCCGGCGCCCGGATTCGACAAGGTGCGCATCGCCGGCGATCCCGAGCGCGAGATGCGGCGCAAGCGCGAAAAGGATGGCATCCCGGTGGACCGGACCACCTGGGAGGAAATCCAGGGCGCCGGCGTCAAGCTGAAGCTCGCACGCGAGACCGTGCAGCGGCTCGCCGAAGGCCGATGACCACGCGCGACGCAACCCTCGGCTGGATCCGGGTCTGGGGACGCACCGCCCGCTTGGCGCTTGCGGTAGCAGTGGCCGGGTTGTCACCGGCGAGCTATACGCCGCACACCCGCAGCGTCGCGCTGCAGCAGATCTATTTCACGGCCTGGCAGGTGCTGATCC
>Ga0070697_100001027_pt1 | contig 21074 bp, 21 predicted proteins | sample KBSK1501metaG_FD_65475 | JGI IMG/M metagenome (GOLD analysis project Ga0070697, IMG submission 65475) | Corn, switchgrass and miscanthus rhizosphere microbial communities from Kellogg Biological Station, Michigan, USA - KBS K1-50-1 metaG | ecosystem: Host-associated > Plants > Roots >... | reverse complement strand
CAGACCTGAAGCTTCTCGCTGAGGAAGTTCACCGCCGAGACGCCGACTCCGTGGAGGCCGGAGGAGACCTTGTAGCCCCCACCGCCGAACTTGCCGCCTGCGTTGAGGCGGGTCATCACCAGCTCGAGCGCGGACAGGCCTTCCTTCTTGTGGATGTCGACCGGGATGCCGCGGCCGTCGTCCTCGACCTGGACGCTGCCGTCGGCGAACAGGGTGACCACGATCCGCCGGGCATAGCCGGCGAGGGCCTCGTCGACGGCGTTGTCGACCACCTCGTTGACCAGGTGATGGAGGCCGGTCGAGCTCGTGGAGCCGATGTACATGCTCGGACGCCGCCGAACGTGCTCCCGGCCCTCCAGGACCTGGATCTGCTCGGCGGTGTACGCCACGTCCGCGCCTAGGGATTGGGGCCTTCGAGAACGCTCCGGAAGGGGTTTTCTAACCGCCATTACCGGGGTTTCGGCCCTCCCAGCGCGAAGAAAATTGCGGGGTCAACTGGGCAGCGCTTCAGACCCTTGATTCTACCGGATTTTGAATACGAAAATGGGCTCGGAAGCGGTCTTAACAGGGGTCTTTGCGGTCGCCGTCCGAAGGCGCCTTCCAGCGCAGGATGGGGTCTTCTCCCTGGCCCTGCAGGTAGGCGTTGATCTTGCGCGCCGCGGCGACCTCGTCGAGGCGCCCCACAGGCAGATTTTTCGGCTCGTCGTGGAGGGCCTGAGGATCGGTCTTGGCCTGGGCGACGATGTCCTTGATGGCCGCCGCGAAGGAGTCGAGGGTGGCCTTGCTCTCGGTCTCGGTCGGCTCGACCATGATGGCCTCGGGGACCACGAGCGGGAAGTAGACGGTCGGGGCGTAGAACTGGCGGTCGAGGAGGGCCTTGGCGATGTCTAGCGCCCGGACGCCGTCCTCGTGGAGGTTCTGGGCGCTGGCCACGAACTCATGCATGCAGGGGCCCTCGTGGGGCATCTCCAGGTCGTTCTCGACGAGCTTGCGGAGGTAGTTCGCGGACAGCACCGCGTCCTGAGACGCCTGGCCCAGGCCGTCCCCGCCCATGGCCACGATGTAGGTGTAGGCGCGAACCAGCATCCCGAAGTTGCCGTAGAAGCTGCGCACCCGGCCGATCGACTGCGGCCTCTTGTAGTCCAGCGTGAGGTGGCCGTTGCTGCGCTCCACCGTGGGCGTGGGCAGGAACGGCACCAGGTCAGCCTTGACGCCAACGGGGCCGGCGCCTGGCCCGCCGCCGCCGTGGGGCGTGGTGAAGGTCTTGTGCAGGTTCATGTGCACGGCGTCGAAGCCCATGTCCCCCGGCCGGCAGATGCCCATGAAGGCGTTGAGGTTGGCTCCGTCGTAGTAGAGAAGCGCGCCCGTCGCATGAACCATCTCCCCGATATCCAGTATCTCCCGCTCGAACAACCCCAAGGTGTTGGGGTTAGTCAGCATCAGGGCCGCCGTCTGGGGCGACAGCTTGGACTCCAGGTCGGCGAGGCTGATCCTGCCGTCCGGCCCCGATTTGACCTCCACCACCCGAAAACCGCTCAGCGCCGCGCTCGCGGGGTTGGTGCCGTGGGCGGAGTCGGGCACGAGCACCTCGGTGCGCCTGTCGTTTCGCGAGTGGTGGAAGGCGGCGATCATCCGCAGCGCCGTCCACTCGCCGTGGGCGCCCGCCGCCGGCTGGAGCGTCACCCGCTCGACGCCGACGATCGCGCATAGCGCCTGCTCCAGCCGCCACATCAGCTCGAGGGCGCCCTGGATGCTGTCCTCGGCCTGATAGGGATGGAGGCCGGCGAAGCCTGGCAGCGCCGCCGCCTGCTCGTTCAGGACCGGGTTGTATTTCATGGTGCAGCTGCCCAGGGGATAGAAGTTCTCGCTGATCGAGTAGTTGAGCGACGCCAGGCGGCTGTAGTGGCGCATGATCTCCGGCTCGCTCAGCCGAGGCAGGCCCGGCGGCCGGGCGCGGAGCAGATCGTGCGCCAGCACGTCCGCGGGCCCCGGCCCGGGAACGTCGGCCTCGGGCAGCCGCGGTGGGTCAACCGCAGGCCGGCTGAGCTCGAAGCTGAGCGGTTCGGTCACGAGAGCGCCGCCAGCAGCTCGTCGAGCGCCCGGGCGTCGTTGACCTCCGTGCACGTGAAGGTCAGCACGTCCTTCAGCTCGCGGAACCACCGGTTGACCGCGAGACCGCCGAGGATTCCCTTCCGCTCCAGCTTGCGGACGACGGCCGCCGCCTTGGGTGCGCGAACCGGGAACTCGTTGACGAACTGGCGCGCAGGGAAGGCGAGCTCCCAACCGGGAAGCGCGGCCAGCCTCTCGGCCAGGGCGTGCGCGCGCTTGAAGCTCACCTCGGCGACCTGGCGCAGACCGTACGGACCCATGTACGTCAGGTAGACAGCGGCCGCAAGGGCGCAGAGTGAGTGATTCGTGCAGATGTTGGAGGTCGCCTTCTCGCGACGGATGTGCTGCTCACGGGCGGCGAGCGCGAGCACGAACCCCCGCCTTCCCTGGGCGTCGTGGGCGGTGCCAACCAGGCGGCCGGGGAGCTTGCGGACCAGGTCGCGCCTGCACGCGATGAAACCGACGTGCGGCCCGCCCAGACTCGGCGACAGACCGAGCTGCTGGCCCTCGCCGACCGCTATGTCGGCGCCGTACTCGCCCGGCGGTGCAAGAATCGCCAGGCTGATCGGGTCGACGCAGGCGATCGCGAGCGCGCCGGCGTCGTGCGCGGCCTGCGTCATGCCGCGCGCGTCGACGAGAAGACCGAGGAAGTCCGGCTGCTGGAAGATCACCGCCGCCGTCTTTTTGTTCGGCTGGTCGCCCTTGCGGACCTTGATGCCGCGACCCTCCCCGAAGGCGCGCAGCACCTGCACGTACTCCGGGTGCACGTAGCCCGCGACCAGGACCTCGTTGCGCCCGGTGTGGACGTAGGCCATCATCGCCGCCTCTGCCACGGCGGTCGCCCCGTCGTAGAGCGAGGCGTTGGAGACGTCCATCCCGGTGAGCTCGGCGATCAGGGTCTGGTACTCGAAGATCGCCTGCAGAGTGCCCTGGCTGGCCTCGGCCTGGTACGGCGTGTAGGCGGTGTAGAACTCCGGCTTGGACGTCACCGCGGTCACGGCGGCCGGGATGAACCGCCGGTAGACGCCGCCGCCGCGGAAGGTGAGCCGGTCCGGAAAGACGCGGTTGCGGCTCGCAAGGCCGGAGACCTGCGCCATCGTCTCGAGCTCGGAGAGCCCGTTGGGCAGCTGCAGCGCATCCAGGCGAAGCGACTGCGGGATGTCGACCAGCAGGTCGTCCATCGAGCGCACGCCGATTTTCTCCAGCATCGCCGTCCGGTCTTCAGGTGAGTGGACCAGGTACGGCAACTAGTGGCGCGGCTCCGAATTCCGAAGCAAGATTCGCGGCATCGGCGGCCGGAGCCAAGGAAGGGGTGGCGCTAGGAGGAGCGCATCGGTAGATGCGTGACGACGCGGCGCCGGGCCCCCTGACGCCGGCTTCAGCGCCGAAGGCGCCCGGCCGCCGAGGACGCGAAGATGCGAGGAACTTCGGGGCTGCGCCACTAGTGGGAGGACTCCTCGGTCACCTTCTTGTAAGCGGCCTCGTCGAGCAGCTCGGATGGCAGGTCGCCTTCGAGGTCGAGCTTCAGGATCCAGCCCTCTCCGTAGGGATCGGAGTTGATGAGCTCGGGCCTGGAGGAAAGGTTGTCGTTCACCGCGGTGATGCGGCCGGCGACCGGCGCGTAGAGGTCGCTCGCCGCCTTCACCGACTCGACCACGCCGAACGTGTCCCGCGCGGCGAGCTTGCGACCCACGCTCGGGAGCTCGAGGAAGACGACGTCGCCAAGCTGCGACTGCGCGAAGTCGGTGATGCCGATGGTGGCGTGCTTGCCGTCGACCGAGACCCACTCGTGCGTCCTGGTGTAGCGACGGTCAGCCATGGCGAATCTCCTTCTTCTCGCTGTGTGAGCGGGCCGAGCCACGATAGAAAGGCAGCTTCACCACTTCCGCCGGGGCCTCCCTGCCCCGGACCTCGACCACAGCCCTGTCTCCGACCGACAATGATCGCGCTTCCACCATCGCCAGCGCGATCGGGTATCCGAGGAAGAAGGAGTGGGTGCCGCTCGTGATCGCGCCGAGGCCCTTCCCCGCGGCCGACACTCGAGCCCCGTGACGGGCGATGTCGCCGGGCTGCATCCTGAGGCCGACCAGCTGCCGGTGCGGGCCCTCCGCCTTGACCTTCTGCAGGGCTTCGCGACCGATGAAATCGCCTTTGTCCACCTTCACCGTCCAGCCCAGGCCGGCCTCGTAAGGGTTGACCGATTCGTCCATATCGTTGCCCCAGAGCCGAAGCGCGGCCTCGAGCCGGGCCGCGTCGCGAGCGCCGAGCCCGGCCGGCAGGACGCCCGCGTCCTTCCCGTGGTCGAGGATCGCGTCCCACGCCTCGCCGATCCGGTCCGCCGCGATGAACAGCTCGAAGCCGTCTTCGCCCGTGTAGCCGGTGCGCGAGATGAGGGCTTCGATGCCGGCGACTTTGCCAGTGCCCAACCCGAAGTACGGAATTGCATCCAGGTCCGTATCGCACGGCAGCAGCTCCTGCGCACGTGGGCCCTGGAACGCGATCAGCCCGAGCTCGAAGGTTCGGTCCTCGATCTCCACCCCCGCCGGCGATTGGGCGCGCATCCACGCGAGATCCTTCTCCCGGTTGGAGGCGTTGACGACGACGAAGAAGCCTTCGCTCCCGCGATAGACGACGAGGTCGTCGACGATCCCGCCGTCTTCGTTCAGCATCAGGTTGTACTGGGCGTGGCCGTGGCCGAGCTGGGACACGTCGTTGGTCACGAGGCGCTGGACGAAATCTGGGACGCCGTCGCCGCCCAGCCGGAAACGGCCCATGTGCGACACGTCGAACAGACCGGCGACCTTGCGCACCGCTAGGTGCTCGTCGCGGATCGACGTGTACTGCTGGGGCATCTCCCATCCGCCGAAGTCGACCATGCGGCCGCCGAGGGCGACGTGCCGGTCGAAGAGCGGGGTGCGGTTCGTCGCGCTTACTCGCCGTCGACCACGTCTGCGATGTCGACTGCGTCGGGGTCGATGAGGGCCAGCAGCTCCTCGTCGTGGCGGCGGCGCGCGTCGGCGACGACCTGCGCGACGTAGCGCGTCCGGTCGACGGACCACTCGAGCTTCTCCGCGATCTCGGCCTCGGTCGGCGTGCGCTGCAAGGCGCGGCGCAGGAGGATCTCGACGCGCTCGTAGTCGTTGCAAGCGGCGACGAGTTGCTCAGCTTCGCGTACGGCGGCGGCCTCGGCCGCGATGGCGGCGTCCATCTGCTCCGCGACCTTCTGCTCCGCGAACGCGTCGAAGTCCCTCACGCCGCTTCCCTGGAACGAGCGCATCGCCTCCATCAGCCCCAGCGAGCCTTCCTGGACCAGGTCCGGCACCGACAGGCCCTTTTCGCTCCGCGCCTCGGCCAGCCGGATGACCATGCCGAGCTTCGTGGCCACGAGCCGGGATTGGCTCTGCCGGTTGCCGCGTGCCGACTGCTCGAGCAGCGACGTCTGTTCGCCGTCGCCGAGCGGCGGAATGCCCCGGGCCTGCTGGCGAAGGTCGCGTACGAGCGCCTCATCGCCGGCAGGATGCATTCGTTCCTCGGCGCACATCCCGACCGATTCTACGCGCGGCCTGGGCGCCCCTCGGGGGAGCCCGATGTTCCACGTTTTACATCGGCAGGCGCGTCTCGGCGTTGCCATACTCGATGCATGCGCGTGGTGCTGCTGCGGCTCGCCTGGGTGCTCTTCGCTGCCGCGGTCGGGCTGGCGCCGGCAAGCGCCGCGGCCGCCTCCCCACACGTCGAGCAGGCCGACCTCAACGGCGACATCAACAACGTCATGTCTTCCTACATCCAGACCGCGGTCAGCCGCGCCGAGGCCGACCACGCCGACGCCTTGCTCGTGGTCATGAACACGCCCGGCGGCATCTCCACGTCGATGGACGAGATCGTCACCAGCCTTCTCAACTCGACCGTGCCCGTGATCGTCTACGTCTACCCCAGCGGCGCCCGCGCGGCGTCTGCCGGCCTGTTCGTCGCCCAGGCCGCGGACGTGCTGGCCATGGCACCGGGCACCAACATCGGATCCGCTCACCCCATCCAGGCGACCGGCGAGGATCTCGCCGGCGACCTCGGCCAGAAGGTGCTCAACGACGCGGTCACGCGCGTGCGCAGCCTTGCCTCGATGCACGGGCGTAACGCCGACTGGGCCGAGGACGCGGTCCGCCACAGCGTCAACATCAACGCCGAGCAGGCTGTGCAGCTGCATGTCGCCGACCTGCTGGCCAACGACATCCGCTCCCTGCTGGAGCAGGTCGACGGGCGGTCGGTGCCGCGCACCAACGGCAGCCTCGTCATCCACACCGCGAACGCGGTCATCGACGACTTTCCGATGCCCTTCTGGCAGGTCTTCCTCAACGCACTGATCGACCCCACCATCGCCGCGCTCCTGATCATCATCGCCGGCTACGGCATCATCACCGAGATGTCGAACCCGGGACTGATCCTGCCCGGGGTGATCGGGGGCCTGGCCGCCGTGCTCGCGATCGTCTCTCTCGCCAACCTCCCGCTCAACATCGCCGGCGCGCTGATGATGATGCTCGCGCTCGTGCTGTTCATCGCCGACCTCAAGGCGCCGACGCACGGATTCCTTTCCGTGGGCGGCGTGTTCGCGCTGGTCCTGGGCATGGCCTTCCTCATCACCACCGGGCCGGTCGGCCTCGGCGTCAATCCATTCGTCGCGGTGGCGTTCGCGTTGATCACGCTCGGCTTCTTCGCCGTCTTCATACGCAAGGTCTGGGCCGCCCGGCGGCAGCCGGCGTTCGTCGGCGGCAACAGCATGCTCGGCGCGCTCGGCGTCGTGCGCGAGGACGTCGCCCCTGAAGGTCTAGTCTTTGTCCGAGGCGCGCTGTGGAAAGCGACCGCCGCCGCGCCGATCACCGCCGGATCGGCGGTCAGGGTCATCGGACAGGACGGCCTCGAGCTGAAGGTCGCCACGGAGAACGGAAACACGAACGGCGAGGCGAAGGAGAAGAGCTAGTGGACTTCGGATTGCTGGCGATCATCATCGTCATCCTCGTCCTCGCGCTGATCGCGCTGTTCTCGAGCCTGCGCATCGCGGCCGAGTACGAGCGCGGTGTCGTCTTTCGCCTTGGGCGACTGATCGCGCTCAAGGGGCCCGGGCTCTTCTTCATCATCCCGTTCGGCGTCGATCGCCTGGTGAAGATCGACCTGCGCACGATCACCCTCGAGGTGCCGCCGCAGGAGGTCATCACCAATGACAACGTGACCGCGAAGGTCAACGCAGTGATCTATTTCCAGGTCGTCGACCCACGCCGGGCCGTGACCCAGGTCCTGAACTTCATCAACGCGACATCACAGATCTCGCAGACCACGCTGCGCGCCGTGCTCGGCCAGTCCACGCTCGACGAGCTGCTCGCGGAGCGCGAAAAGATCAACCAGACCCTGCAGAAGATCATCGACGAGCAGACAGAGCCCTGGGGCATCAAGGTCGCCGTGGTCGAGATCAAGGACGTCGAGCTGCCGACCACGATGCAGCGCGCCATGGCCAAGCAGGCCGAGGCCGAGCGCGAGAAGCGCGCGAAGATCATCAACGCCGACGGCGAGTTCCAGGCGTCGCAGACGCTGGCCAACGCGGCGCGCGTCATCTCCTCCGAGCCAGGAGCTCTTCAGCTTCGCTTCCTGCAGACGATGGTCGAGATCGGCTCGGAGAAAAACACGACCGTGATCCTGCCCCTCCCGATCGAGCTCATCCGGCCGCTGATCGACGTGACCAGGCGGACCGACGGCTCACCCGCGCCTCTCCCGGACCGAGCGTCGAAGTCCGACTGAACCGCGCGCCGGCGCCTTGAACGCCTTCGTCGTCGAGCTGAGCGCGCTGCCGCTCGTCATCCTCGCCAACGTCGCGGTCGGGAAGCGCTGGGCCGGCCTGGCCTCGGAGCTGCTGCCCGGCCTGGTCGGGGGCGGCGTGTGCCTGTTCGGTGCGCTTGACCTGGCTGGGGCGCAGCTCGTCGGGCCGACGATCGTGGGCGTCTCCAGGCAGGGCCTCGACGCGGCGATCATCGTCACGGGCTTTGTCGCGGCCGTCGTGGCGGCCAGGCCGGTGCGGGACCGAGTGGCTCGGGCCGTGCCCATCGACGCGGACAACCCCGTGCACGCGCTCGCGCTGTCGTTGGCGGCGATCCTGTTCGGATTCAACGTCGCCACCGTGCTTTTCACCGATACCCTTGGGTCGGCGAACTCCCTGCCGCCCCTGTCCGTCGGTGACCTCGTTCTCGGCGAGTCGGCGTTCCTGATCCTCGCATTCGTCGGCGTCGGGGTTCTGATCCGGCGCGAGCCTCCGGGAGCGATGAGCCGGCTCGGACTCGTCTGGCCGAGGTGGTGGCAGGTGAGCCTGGCCCTGGCCGCGGCCGGAATCTTCGTGGTCGTGGTGCTGCTCGCGCAGATCGCGGGCCAAGCCTTGACGCCAGAGCTGGCGCGCCGCATCGCAGACTCGAACGCCCACACCAACCAGCTCCTGACCGGCAGCCTGCTCGGTCTGGTCGCCCTGGGCCTTGCGCCCGGGCTGTGCGAGGACGTTCTCTTCCGCGGCGCCCTGCAGCCGCGGCTCGGCCTGGTGCCCACGGCGATCGTGTTCACCTCCCTCCACGTCCAGTACAGCCTCTCCATCGACACCCTGGCGATCCTGGTGCTCGCCCTCGCGCTGGGCTTGATCCGCAAGTACACGAACACCACGACCTCGGCCACGTGCCACTGCGCCTACAACCTGTTGGGCGGCGTCAGTCTCGGGAGTGCGCCACTCGTCGTCGCCCTCGTCGTCGAGGCGGCGCTGATCACCGTCACGGCCTACGCGATCTGGGACGAGCGCCGCCGCCGCTCCACCGAACCCTCTTAACAACCAGGGTCGCCAGCCGGGCCGGCCAGGACTAAAATTTCGCCCATGACCCCAGATGTAGGATCCGCCAGCGAGGCCAGGCCCAACATATTGGCGACTGTGGCCGCGCCCGTGATCGCGGTGGTGAACCAGAAGGGGGGCGTCGGCAAGACGACCACCGCCATCAACCTCGCCGCTGCGATGACCGAGGTCGGGCACCCGACCCTGCTGGTCGACCTCGACCCGCAGGCGAACTCGACATCTGGACTGGGATTCGACCCGGCGCGCGCGCGGCGCAACGTCTATCACCTGCTGACCGGTCAGGCGACGATCCAGGAGGTCGTTCATCCGACCGGCGTCGAAGGCCTGTCGTTGGTGCCGTCGCACATCGACCTGGCGGGCGCCGAGGTCGAGCTGGCCTCGATGCCGGAGCGCGAGAGACTGCTTCGCACCGCGCTGTCCTCGCCTCCGCCCGGCGTCGAGATCGTCCTCATCGACTGCCCGCCGTCGCTCGGCCTTCTGACCCTCAACGCCCTGGTCGCGGCGACGAGCATGCTCATCCCGACGCAGTCCGAATACTTCGCCCTCGAAGGCCTGCGCCACCTCATGTACACCCATCAGCTCGTGCGCGCGCGGCTCAACCCCAAGCTCGCGATCGCGGGCATCCTCATCACGCAGTTCGACGCCCGGACCACGCTCGCGTGGGACGTGCTCGAGGCGGTGCGGCGGTCGCATCCACACCACCTGCTCGAAACCCTGATTCCACGCAACGTGCGCATCAGCGAAGCGCCCAGCCACGGAAAGTCGGTGCTGGAGTTCGATCCCACATGTCGAGGCGCGATCGCATATCGCGCGCTCGCGAAGGAGCTGTTGGAACGATGAGCCAACCAAGACCACGAGGACTCGGCCGCGGGCTCGACGCCCTGATCCCGATGTCGGCGGACGGAGAGGCCCTGGTGCCGCAGATGATCGCGGTCGACCAGATTCGCCCCTCGCACCAGCAAGTGCGCACGCGCTTCGACGCCGAGCCTCTGGGTGAGCTCGCCGAGTCCATCCGTCTGCACGGTGTGCTCCAGCCGCTGCTGGTGCGCCGTCTCGCCGACGGCTATGAGCTCATCGCCGGCGAGCGTCGGTGGCGCGCGGCTCGTCTCGCGGGCCTGCGCAGCGTGCCGGCGGTCGTGCGTGACGATGCTGGCAACGACGAACAGCTCGTGCTCGGCCTGATCGAGAACCTGCAGCGCACCGACCTCGACCCGATCGAGGAGGCGCGCGGAGTGCGCCGGCTCATCGAGGAGTTCGGCCTTACGCACGAGGAAGTCGCGCAGCGACTCGGCAGGCACCGGGTCTCGGTCACGCAGTCGCTGCGCCTGCTCGCGGGCTGCGCGGCCGTGCAGTCGGCCGTCGGCTCGGGCGTCATCACGGCGGGCCACGGGCGCGCGCTGATCGCGCTCGAGGGACAGGCGGCCCAGGAGCACGGGCTCAAGGTGGTGATCGCCAAGCACCTCTCGGTGCGACAGACCGAGAACTGGGTCCGCGCTTACCGCCCGCGCGGGCGCCGCCGCAACGACTCGACCGCCGACCTGCGCGCGATCGCGGCCGACGTTGAGTCGAGCCTCGGCCTGCCGATCAAGCTCGTCGGCTCGCTCAACCGGGGCCGTATCGAACTCCGCTACTCCAGCCGGGAAGAGCTGGAACGGGTCTGCGCTAAGCTCGTTTCCTAACAGGCATGGCGGCCCAACACGAGCAAGCGGCTGGCGCCGCCTCCAACGAACGTTCCGCGGCCTCTTCGCTCCTGCGCGAGGTGGCCGAGGTGGTCGTCCTGGCCGTCATTCTCTACGTCGGCATCAGCTTCGCGGTCCAGGCCGTGCACGTCGAGGGGCTGTCCATGTACGCGACGCTCGACAACAACGACTACCTGATCGCGAACAAGATCGACTACCGCCTCCATGCGCCGCAGCGCGGCGACATCGTCATCCTGCGGCCGCCGACCAACAACTCGACTGATTTCATCAAGCGGATCATCGGCCTGCCCGGCGAACGAATCCTGATCCGCAGCGGGGTCGTCTACATCAACGGCCACAGGCTCGACGAGCCGTACCTGCCGGAGCAGTGGGTCAGCGACACGAACTGGCCAGACAACTCGTCGGGGAGGGTGATGGGCGCGGACGAGTACTTCGTCATGGGCGACAACCGCAACCGCTCCCAGGACTCGCGCTTCTTCGGGCCCATCAGCCGCGACCGCATCGACGGCAAGGCGTGGTTCCGGATCTGGCCGCTCGGCGACTTCGACATCTACAAGAAGATGCCGACGCTCGAGTCGGGAACCGTCTTCGCGGGCTACGTGCCGGAGGCGGCCTAGGCCCGCGCGGGCCGTCAAGCCCCGATCGCGAGCCGGAACGCGGAATCTCGTGGAAACGGTCCGACCACAGACATCTGCATCGGACCGCTCAGCACCTGCTTTGCCACCCGCCGCACGTCCTCGGCGGTGACCGCGTCCACCAGCGCGAGCTCCTCGTCGATGGACTTGATCGAGCCGAGCAGGAGCTGCTGGTAGGTCAGCCAGAACGCCACGCCGTTGGTCGTTTCCAGCTCCAGGCGGAGGCGTCCTTTGGTGAACTCTTTGGCGCGCGCCAGCTCCTCGTCGGAGACCTCGGCCTCGCCCATGCCGCGCAGCTCCGCCATCACCGCGTTGGCCGCGTCCGGCGCCTTGCGCGGCTCGACGCCGACGTACACGCCGAGATAGCCCGTATCGCGGTGCTTCTGGGTGAAGCTGTGCACGTCGTACGCCAGGCCGAGGCGCTCACGGATGTTGAGGAAGAGCCTTGAGCTCATGCCCTCGCCGAGCACCGTGTTGAAGAGGTCGAGGGCGTAGCGGTCCGGGTCCAGGTAGCTGAGCGCGCGGGCGCCGAGGCACACGTGCGCCTGCTCCGTGTCCCGGCGGCGCACCAGGACGCGCGCCGAGTCGAGGGGAGCGGGCGGCGACGGCGACATGGCGCCGTCGGGATCGGCCCGCAGCGAGAGGCCGCGCGCCACCATGTCGACGGTGTCGGCCACGTCGAGCGAGCCCGCCGCGCCGATGACCAGGTTCGGCAGCCTGTAGTGCGCGTCGGCGTACTCGAGGATGTCGTCGCGCGTCAGCCGCGACACCGACGCCTCGGTGCCGGCGATGTCGCGGCCCAGCGGATGTCGGGGCCAGATCAGCTCCTCGAACAGGTTCTGGACGAGCTCCTGCGGCTGGTCCTGATACATGCGGAGCTCGTCGAGGATGACCATGCGCTCCTTCTCGACGTCCGCGGCGTCCAGCCTGGAGTTGGCGACGATGTCGAAGAGGACGTCTACGCCAAGGCTCGTATGCTCCGCCGGGACGCGCGCCCAGTAGGCGGTCAGCTCCTTGTCCGTGGAGGCGTTGATGAAGCCGCCGACTCCTTCGATGGCGTCGGCGATCTCCTTCGAGGACGGCCGGCGGCGCGTGCCTTTGAAGTAGAGGTGCTCGATGAAGTGGGAGACGCCGCCAAGCCTGTCGTCCTCCAGTCGCGAGCCACCGGCGAACATCAGGACGACGCTCGTGGAGTGGCGCTCGGGCATCGCTTCGAGGACGAGCCGAGCGCCGCCGCGCAGCTCGTGGACGTGGTGCGGCGACGGCATGGGAACGGAAAGTATAGGAGCGGCTAGTTGGAGGAGCCTTCGCGCAGCGCTCCGAGGGCGGCGTAAAGAGTCATCGCGACGAAGTCGGCGGGCATGCCGTCCGAGACCGCGTCCAGCGCCTCACCCAGGTACCGGCGCACATTCGGCACCTCGTCGACCTCGCTCAGCTCGAGGCAGTCGCGGATCGACTCCGCGATCTCGGTCGGCGTGATCTCCTCGTCGCCCGCCTCGTCGGCCACGGAGTTGACCAGCGCGATGGCCCGCCGGATCCGCTCCGCGGCCCGGCCTGCCGTGGGACCTCCGTTAGCCGTCGGCCGGCTTGCGCGGCCCGACGACCACCCGCCGCTCCGGCTCCTCGCCGATGCTCGAGCTGGTGACGTCAGGGTCGCCCTCCAGCGCCAGGTGGATGGCGCGGCGCTCGAAGGGCTGCATGGCGTCGAGCGTGATTGCGTCGCCGGTCATCTTCACCTGCCGCGCGGCGCGCATCGCGATCTCGCGCACCGTGTGCTCGCGGCGCTGGCGGTAGCGCTCGACGTCGACGATCACTCGCTCCCCCTCCTCGAGGTGCTTGCCGACCATCACGTTCGTCACCGCCTGCAGCGCGCGGAGCGTCTCGCCACGCCAGCCGATCAGGGCGCCGAGGTCGCGGCCGCTGATGTCCAGGGTGATCGGGTCCGCCCCGACGCGGACCGACACCTGGGCGCGCACGCCCATGTGCTTGAGCAATCCCTCGACGAGTGTGCGGGCGATCTCCGCCTTGCCGTTGACGGGGGCCCCGGCGGCGGATGCGACAGGCGCGCTCTGGTCGATGACGGCGACCTCGACCACAGTCTCCTCGGCGGTCTCGCTGAGGATCTTCACGTCGACGTTGCGCCGGCTCTCCTGGAGCTCGATCAGCGCCGCGTCGACGGCCTCATCGAGGGTCCGGCCCCGGCCTATTGAGGATTTCACCTGTCCGTCTCCTTAGCGTTTCTGGGCCTTGTTCCTGGCCTTGGGCCTGGCCTGGAGTGCCGGCGGCCCGGTCTTCTGACCGTTGACCGAGGCTTTCCCGGCGGCCGGCGAAGGAGCTCCTCCCGCGACCGGCTTGAACCGTTTGGGAAGCACGTTCCCCCACCCGACGACGAAGCTCTGCTGAATGATACTGACGCAGTTCCCGATGAACCAGTAGAGGCCGAGGCCGGCGGGGACGTTGAGGGCGAAGGCGCCGATGAGCACCGGCGACATCAGTACCATCGTCCGCTGCATCTGCTGTGTCTGCAGCTCCTGCTCCGTCGGGTTCGGCGTCGGCGGCATCTGCATCATCTTCGACTGCACGTAGGTGGTCAGGGCCGCGAGCAGCGGGAACACTATGTAGGCGAGGCCGGGGATGCCAAACCCGAAAACGGTGAACAGGGCCGCCTGGCTGGGGTTCACGTTCAGGTTGGGCACGAAGAGGAAGTGCTGGGCCGCGTGCGACTGGTGCGAGAAGTTGGTGAAGACGTAGTAGAGCGCGATCAGCACCGGCATCTGCACGACCATCGGCAGACAGCCGACGAACTGGCCGAGCGGGTTGATCCCGTGCTCCTGGTAGAGCTTCATCGTCTCCGCGTTCAGCCGCTGCGGGTCCTTCTTGTACTTCTTGCGCAGCTCGGCAACCTGGGGGGCGAGCTTGCGCTGCTCGACCATCGCGCGCCGCGAGGTCATGAGCTGAAACTGCAGGAGCGGAGCGAGCAGAGCCCGGATGATGAGGGTGATGGCGATGATCGCCACGCCGTACGCGCCGATCGTGGCGAACACTGGAATGGCCTGGACCTGGGTGTAGATCGCGCGCAGCAGCCAGTCGAGGCTGACGCCGAAGATCGCCCACCAAAGGGTGTGGATGGGCAGGAGGAAGTTGAAGAACTGGCCCATCAGGGCACCGGGTCGTAGCCGCCCGCGGCGAACGGATGGCACCGGGCTATGCGCCCCGCTCCCATCCAGCTTCCCTTGGCCCAGCCGTAGCGCTCGATCGCCTCGTACGTGTAGTGCGAGCACGAGGGGTAGTAGCGGCAGGCCGGCGGGAGGACGCGGGCGAGCGTCAGCTGATATCCGCGGATCAAGATCAGGAAAAGCTTCGTCATGGCGTCAAGTTGGCGAGCCTGAGCGCAGCCAGCGAAGCCTCCGCCCTGAGGTCGGCGAACGGAACTTCGAGCGCCGCAGGGCGGGCGATCAGGACCACGTCATATCGTATTCCCCTGCGCCGCAGCGGCGAATCAGGAGCGAGCAACGCCGACCCGGCGACGTCCCGCAGACGCCGGCGGGCGCGGTTGCGGTCGACCGAGGTTTTGATACCCCGGCTCACGGTGACGCCGACGCGCGACTCCGCCCCCGAGCTGGGCACCGCGAAGGCGACCAGGGCTCGGCCGCTGTGGAAACGCCTTCCCGAGATGGCGGTCTGGAAGTCGGAGCGGCGGCGAAGCCGGAGACGGCGCTTGATTGGGAGCTGCGCCTTCGCGCGCTGTCGCTAGGCCAGCCGCTCGCGGCCCTTGCGGCGCCGGCTGCGCAGCACGCGGGCGCCACCGCGGGTGCTCATCCGGCGCAGGAAGCCGTGGACGCGGCGGCGGTACCGTTTCTTGGGCTGGTAGGTCCGTTTGATCGCGCCAGCATACCGGACGACGAAAAGCCAACTCGTGATACCGCGGCTGTAACTTCATCGTGCGCGCAACTGCCTTGCGGTATCCACAGGCCGGTGTTATAGTCCCCGCCCGGAAGCAAACGGACTACGCGTCGAAGCACAGAACCAGTACGAAATTCAGTCTCCAATCCACGAATCCTTACTAGTAAGCAACATTTAGTCATACAGCGCCGCTTCCATATTTCGGCAAAGACCGGATAGCGGATTTCGGACGGGTCGGGCCCGCCAGCCTGTGGAAATCCCATCCGCTCTTTTCCACAAGGCACCAAGGAGGCGGAGCTCATGCTCGAAGAGCTTCGGTTGAATCCGCGGTCCCGGGCGGCGCGAACTGCAGGCCGCCGCGTGGGCCGGACCGCGGTCACCGGAGGCAGGCTGGTTAACCCCAGTTTGTCCACAGTATTTACAGAAGAGAAGCGCCTGGGGTCCACAGGGTGGGTGGCGCCAATCCACAGCGGATGGCGGGGTATGGAAGGGGAGGTGGTGGGTTGAACCAGGACCAGATCTGGTCACAGGTGCAGGAAGAGCTGCGTTTTCAGCTGGCGAAGCGGACGTATGACATGTGGCTCAAGAACACGTCGGTCGTTTCGGCCGACGGCGGCACGTTTCGGATCGGCGTGCCGAGCAAGCTCGCGAAGGACTGGCTCGAGGATCGGTTCTCAGGACTCATCCAGGAGACGCTGCAGGCCGTGACCGGCGCGGAGGTCGACATCGACTTCGTGATCGCGCCGTCGGAGCACCGACACGCGCACACGCTGTTCGACGGCGATGACGACCATCCCTCAGAGAACGGACATGACAACAGCGCGGACGCGGTCGTCGACGCGGCGGTGCCGCCGTCGGAGCTCAACGCGAGATTTCGGTTTTCATCATTCGTCGTCGGCCACAACTCACAGTTCGCGCACGCGGCCGCGAAGGCGGTGGCCGAGGCTCCCGGCGACAGCTACAACCCGCTTTTCCTTTATGGGGGCGTCGGCCTGGGCAAGACTCACCTCATGCACGCCATCGGCCACGAGGTCCACGACCGATTCCCGCGCAAGCGTGTCGTCTACCTGACGTCGGAGCAGTTCACGAACGAGGTGATCAGCTCGATCGCCACCGCGCGCATGGGCGAGTTTCGCCACAAATACCGCACAGTCGACGTGCTGCTCATCGACGATGTGCAGTTCCTGGCTGGCAAGGACCGCACGAAGGAAGAGTTCTTCCACACCTTCAACGCCCTGCATGAGATCAACAAGCAGATCGTCATCTCCTCCGACCGGCCCCCCAAGGAGATCCCCACGCTGGAGGACCGGCTCCGCTCGCGTTTCGAGTGGGGCCTCATCGCCGACATCCAGCCGCCGGACTTCGAGACCCGGCTGGCGATCCTCCATTCCAAGCTTGGCAACGGCGGGAGCCTGATCCCGGAGGAGGTGCTGAGCTTCATCGCCCACAAGGTGCAGCGCAACATCCGCGAGCTGGAAGGCGCGCTCACCCGGGTGCAGGCCTTCGCCGCGGTGCACCAGCGGCAGGTCGACGAAGAAGAGGCGGCGCGCCTACTGTCCGACATCATCCCCGCGGGGACACGGAAGCCGATCAACGTCGAGCGCATCCAGGTCCTGGTCGCCGATTACTACAACGTCACCCTCGAAGACATGAAGGGGAAGCGGCGGGACAAGCACATCGTCTTCCCCCGCCAGGTGGCGATGTATCTGGTGCGCGAGGAGACACCGTCATCGCTGCCCGCCATCGGCAAGGCCTTCGGCGGACGCGATCACACGACCGCGCTCCACTCCATCGAGAAGATCGCCAACGAGCTGAAAGAGGATGAAAGGCTGCGGTATGAGGTGCAGTCGATCCGCGAAAAGCTCTACGTGCAGTGAAATCCACACTTTTTGCAAACCGGCTTGGGACGCGCGTGGGATGGACGCCCGGTGGTCATTTCCTCCCCACCGAATCCACCGCGCTCGACGGGTGGCACGTGGCTTCCCCAGAGCTTATGCACCGTGGATTTCGATCGGTAAACGATCTCGACATCCACAGTCCGCACAGCGCTTACTGTTATCGGTTACGGATGACTTCAATTAAGAGAATCATTCTCAACGGGGGACAACTGTCTTGAATGCCAAAGTTCTCACAGCTCAGATGAAGGTCACGTGCAGGCCTGCAGTTTTAGGCCAGGCTCTGCAGGTCGTCTCGCGCGCCATCTCCAGCCGGACGACCTTGCCCATCCTGAACAACATCCTCATCGAGACCACGTCTGAGGGACTGGCGCTTACGGCGACCAACCTCGAGATCGGCATCCGCAAGCTCGTCGCCGCCGAGGTGAGTTCCGAAGGATCCACCACAGCCCCCGCCCGTTTGCTGACCGACTTCGTCGGCACTTTGCCGGACGACGACCTCGAGATGACCCTGGACAGCGCCACCCAATCGCTAAACCTCCGCTGCGCCCGGTTCGACACCCACATCAAGTGCATCGAGGCGGAGGAGTTTCCGCCCGGGCCGAAGCCGGACGAAGGGGACCGGTTGGAGGTGGGGCTGGACGACCTGGTCCGTGCGGTCGAGCAGACGCAGATGGCGGCTTCGACGGACGAGGCGCGACCCGTCCTCACCGGGGTGCTCGTCCAGGTCCAGGGCGGCAGCCTCACCCTGGCCGCCACGGACGGCCACCGTCTCGCGGTGCGCAAGCTGGCGGCGGCGGGATCGACGGACCTTGACGCCAGCCTGATCGTGCCGGCGCGCGCCCTCGCCGAGCTGTCGAGGGTTTTGAAAGGCGAGCCGGGGACGGTCGAGGTGATCATCTCCAAGGCACGCAACCAGGTGTTCTTCCGCGCCGGGAGCTCCGAGTTGACCTCGCGGCTTATCGACGGAAAGTATCCAAACTACGCACAGGTTATCCCCAGCAAGAGCTCGACCACCGTGAGGGTGGCCACGGGTGAGCTCACCCAGACGGTGCGGGCGGTGTCGCTCTTCGCCCGCGACAGCGCCAACGTCATCCGCCTCAAGGCCCAGTCGGGTGCGCTCACGCTCTCGGCCATGACCAACGAGGTCGGCGACAGCAGGGCCGAGATGACCGCCAACGTCGACGGCGCCGACATCCAGATCGCCTTCAATGCCCGCTACGTGCTCGACGCCCTTGGTGTGATTGGGGAGGACGAGGTCGAGCTGCTGTTCGACGGACCTCTCAGCCCGGGGCTGATGCGACCGCCGGGCAAGGAGCACTACCTGTACGTGATCATGCCCGTGCGGGTGGCCATGTCGTAGCGCACCAAAAAGAGGTGCGCCTTCGTCGCCTACGTCTCCGCAACCACCGGAACTACGCGCAGCTGGACCTGACGCCCGGGCCCGGCGTCAACGTGTTCATCGGCCCCAACGGACAGGGCAAGACCAACCTGCTCGAGGCCGTGGCGATGCTCGCGCTCTCGTCGTCGCCGCGGGCGCGCCGCGAGCACGAGCTCGTCGGCCCCGTGGGACCGCGCTCGAGGATCGAGGCCGAGGTCGCCGGCGGCCAGTCGACCCGCCAGCTCTCGATCGCCCTCGACGTCGAGGGAGAGCGCACGCGACGCACGATCGAGGTGGACGGCGCCCGCCGGCGCGCGGTCGACCTGCCCGGCAACTTCAGAGTGACCCTCTTCTGGCCGGACGACCTCGGCCTCGTCAAGGCCGGCCCTGAGCTGCGGCGGCGCTTCCTCAACCAGATGTTGGTCCAGGTCGAGCCGGGGTACGCCCGGGCGCTGGCCGGCCTGCGCCGGGTGCTCGAGCAGCGCAACAGCCTGCTCAAGCGGATCGCGGCAGGCGAGGGCGGCGAGGACATGCTGGACGCCTGGGACGAGGAGCTCGTGCGTATCAGCGGCGAGATCGTTGGCGCGCGCGCCAAAGCGACGTCGGCGCTCGAACCTGAGGCCGCCCGATATCACGGCCGGATCGCAGCCGGGGAGCGCCTCGAGGTCCGCTACGAGGGCCCGCCGGACGACCTGGCCGAAGCTGTGCATAACTCGAGGTCCGAGGACCTCCGCCGAGGGTCCACCGGAGTCGGTCCGCACCGGGATGACCTGCGCATCTTGCTGGGCGGCCAGGACGCCCGCTCCTTCGGCTCTCAGGGCCAGCAGCGCACCGCGGTCGTCAGCCTGAAGCTGGCTGAGGCAGCCGTCATCGAGAGGCGCACGGGCGAGAGGCCGGTGCTCTTGCTGGACGACGTGCTGTCAGAGCTCGATGGAGACCGACGGGCTGCCCTCCTGAACGAGGTCGCCGCCGGCGGCCAGGTCATCGTCACCTCGGTGGAGGCAGGCCCGTTTCCGCCCGAATTGATCGCCGCGGCGATGGTCTGGACCGTGACCGCGGGCACGATCGAGCCCTGTGGATAAGCTGGGCAATATCCTGCCGAAGGTGCTCCGCCGCCAGCCCGGCGGGGGGCGGCTCTTGGGCGGCCAGGTGGCAGCCGCCTTCCGGGTCGTTGTGGGCCCCGACGTGGCGGTCCTGTGCGACGAGGTGGAGCTCCGGTCGGGGACCCTGTTGGTGACGACAGCGAACCCTGCGCTCGCCCACCAGCTGCGCCTCGACGCGGAGACGATCATCGCCCGTCTCAACCGGCCGGAGCTGGGCCGCAAGGTGCGCACCCTCCGCGTGCGCATCGGGCGCGCGACCCCGCAGTGAGACTGGGCGCCGACCAGCTCCGCGCCGCCGCGATCACCGGCGGCCCCGTGCGAGTCGTCGCCGGGGCCGGGACGGGAAAGACGGCCGTGATCGCCGAGCGCTTCAGGCGCCTGGTGGCGGCGGGCGTCGCCCCGGCGTCGATCCTCGTCATGACCTTCACCGAGCGGGCCGCGAACGAGATGCGCCACAGGATCGAGCAGCTGATCGCGGCCGAGGCGCCGTCGGTGGGCACGTTCCACTCCCTGGCGCTTGGCTGGCTGCGCGAGGACGGCCGCACGGTGGGCGTGGCGCCGGGGTTTCGAATCGTGACCGGCGCCGAACGGTGGATCCTGACCAGGGAGCTGATGTGGGGCATCGGCGATGCCGCCCTGACCGGCGACGAGCGGCCGGACGACCTGGTCGCGCCGGTGCTCCAGATGCTCGAGCGCCTGAAGCAGGAGCTCGTTCCGCTGCAGCGCCTCGAGGCCTGGGCGGCGGCCAGCGAAGACAGCGAACGCGCAGCGCTGATGCGCGCCTGCGTGAAGCTCTTCCGCGCCTATGAGCGCGAGTGCCGCCGGCAGGGGTTGCTCGACTTCGACGACCTGCTGCTGCTCGCGGTGCGGATGCTCGAGAAGAGCTCGTCCCTGCTGCGACGCTACGCCGCGCGCTACCCGAACGTGCTCGTCGACGAGTACCAGGATCTGAACCTCGCCCAGGAGCGGTTGGTGGAATTGATCGCCGGTCGGGGGAGCCCGTTCGTCGTCGGCGACGACGACCAGTCGATCTATCGCTTTCGCGGGGCGTCGCGCGCGAGCCTGGAGCGCTTTCTCACCAGCTTCAGCGGCGTGCGCACGGTGACGCTTGGGCGGAACCGGCGCGGCTCCAGGCGCGTGGTTGCCGCGGCCTCAGGCCTGGTCGGCCACAACCCGGACCGCATCCCCAAGCAGCTTCGCTCTACCAAGGCGGGGCCGGCGGTCCAGCTGTGGGGATGCGGCGACGCTGCGGCGGAGGCGTCCGCCATCGCTGCGGAAGCGGCGCGGCTGATCAGAGAAGGCCTCGCACCATCCTCCATCGCGGTCCTCTGCCGCACCAACGCCATAGCGCGCCCGGTCGCGGCGGGGCTCGCCGAGGCAGACGTCCCCCACGTGGTCGTGGGCGGCCACGGCTTCCACGACCTGCCCGAGGTCAGGGACGTGATCGCGATGCTGCGCGTGGTCCGTGACCCGAGCGACGCGA